>ERZ1039804.458-NODE-458-length-26219-cov-48.388358_pt1 | contig 26219 bp, 34 predicted proteins | sample MGYA00383089_ERZ1039804 | MGnify/ENA primary metagenome ERZ1039804 (study PRJEB29581, sample SAMEA5548359) | metagenome | biome: marine; feature: coastal; material: water | depth 1 m | study: Short-term variability in the microbial, nano- and picoplankton...
TTAAGTGCTTGCTTAATTTGTCCCATTACCAAGGCACTCCAGTGCTAATCGCAGGTGCTTTAGACTCTGCAATCTGTGAAGCAATGCTTTCTTCAATAACGTCAGCGTCTACGTCAGCCTTTACCCATCCAATAGCCTGAGATTCGGTAATGTCTGCATAGGCTGTGTAGCCTTCAGCAGTGCTGTCAGGCGTAAAGCCACAAGTGCCATAGCTACTACCTGAGTGGTCGCCATCTACGTCTGATGCGCGCCAATGTGCTACAACTACACCGTCATCTGATGTGTTGCGTTCTAGGGTTGAGATTGTCCAAGTTACTGCCATGAGATTATTCCTCTGTTAAAGATGCTTGATAAGCGGCAATAACCGCGTCTGTATGTACAGCGGAACAAATAGCTTGCACCTCTGTAGATTCGTTACTGTAGTCATCACCTGCGCTAACTACGTGTCTGTGGTAGCCAGAAGATAGTTCAACACCATCCTCCATAACGGCAGTTTTAGTTCGTACCTGTACTGCGCGGTATTCACCAACTACCTCAATCTTGTCCTCTGATACTACTTTTTCTAAAGCCATTGTATTGCTCCTGTCTGTGCCTAGAATCCACTAGGCGTATGGTTGTTATGTTATGCCGCTTCGTAAGTTAACGTTACATAATAATCTGCTGTACCACTCGTAATATCAGAAACATCATTAATTCCTGTATAAATAGAATTACTATTGCCCCCTGCTGTAATTGTATTAGGCGCACCTGTAATTCCAGTTGAAGTCTGACTGCCTACAAAATTAAGCAAAGAAACATTAACAACACTAAAAGGTAACCCCTGCAAATAAACAAGATTACTTGCCGTCATGCCTACTGTAGTGATGTTTATAAAATTGACAACAACCGTAACCATCCTTCCAACTTTTGTGTATCTAGCGTTTCTAACACTGTAACCAGACAAGTTTCCTCCTGTTGCAGAATCAGAAAGTACAGGAGTAAAAGTACCCTCCTCATAGTCATCCAACTTGTTAGCAGCACCTGTGCCGCCTAAGTAGACACCCGACGATAGGTAGAGGTCTTTGAAGCGTAAATTAGAGGCTCCAAGGTCTACACCACCGTTTGACTCACTTCCTGCAATCAGAGGAGTTACGTTAGCTGTGCCGAACTGAAGACCACCATGACCTGAAGCCCCAGTGAAATACATATTGTTGCTGTGCATTACACCAATACTACCTACGGTTGTGCCGTCTTTGTGGAAAGACACAATGTTGCCATCTGAGGTAAGTCGGTTAAACATCCCAGATGTATCGCCATCCCTTGCCGCCGCGACCCATCCTCCATTACCGATTGCTACTCCTGTGCCTAATGCATCGTTCGCAGGGTTAGTATCAGTAGTCCCCACCAACAGGTTGCCTGATGAGTCGATTCTGGCTCTTTCGTTTCCGCCAGCCGTGTTAAACTTAATGCCTCCTGCTGACTGAATAATTGTGCCAAAAGAACCGTCATTTAGTTGATAAAAGTTGTTAGAAGCACTAGCTACTTTGCCTGACAGGTAGAGGTCTTTGAAGCGTGAATTTGATTGCCCTAAGTCGATAGCATTATCTCGTACAGAACCATTAACATCACTAGGAACAATAGCGTTACTTCCAAATCTCATATAGCTGTCTGCACCGCTAGTACTGCCAATGACAAGTGTTCCTGACGCAGTACCAATACTACCTACGGGTGTGCCGTCTCTGTGGAAGTGAGTGATAGGGCCATCAGTGCCTGTGCGGTTTAAGTAAGCAACAGGCGCGAAAGCTCTTGCTATTGCTAAAGAACCGTCTGCTCGCAAAGCAATACCGTTATCCGTAGTGTTTCCTGCGTTATTGTTTGAAGGGTCTGTATCAGTAGTACCCACCAACAGGTTGCCTGATGAGTCTATTCTCATGCGTTCTGAGCCACTACTGGTAGTAGCGAAAGACAAAGAGTTGACGCTATGGTCGTATTTAATATTGCCTACAAAGTTGCTTGCACTGTCACTAAATAAAATCGTATTAGTTCCAGAAGTATTAGTTGTCTTGAGCTGTAGTGTAGGGCTTGCCTGCTCTAGTGATAGGAGATAACTAGGCGAACTCGTGCCGATGCCCACACGACCTGATGAGGTTATGCGAGCATGTTCAGTGCCTCCTCCTCCAGATAGTAATAGGTCGTTACCAGACCTAATAAATAGCTTTTGTGCAGCCTGAACATCATGCGAACTAATGTAACTTGTTCCTGCAATATCATTATGGAATATTCGCAAACGTGTGGCACTTCCATTTTTAATAGCAATGCCCGTTGACGTTGCAGAAGCCACCCCTGCTATTTCTAGCTTCTCACTAGGCGAACTAGTCCCTATACCCACACGACCTGATGAGTCAATAGTCATACGGGTTGCAGAGTTTGTAATATCTCTAAAACTAATGCCACCTTCACTGCCACCACTAGCACCATTTCGTATATCAAAAGTAGTACCACCAACAGACTCAGATTCTAAACGCAGAATTGCTCTAGTATCTTTTAGATGTAATGTAGAACCTACCGAACTAGTACCAATACCCACACGACCTGAGGAGTCTATACGCATACGTTCTACATCATTATCCTTAACAATAAAGTTAGTTCCTGCCCGTAGTGACCAGAAGTTCGTATCTGTAGTGTCGCCTATTTTTATTTGGTCAGCAGTGTCGTCAGCTACTGTTAGCTTAGTGTCAGGAGAACTAGTACCAATACCCACCCGACCTGATGGGTCTATTCTCATGCGTTCGCTTAAGGTTAAATTAGTGTCTGCTGTACCTGATGATGCGTTAGACCATCTATGTGAACCGTCAGCACCTTGTTCATAAGCAGATGCCTCATCGGTAGCTATGTACTTAAAATTAGTGCCGTCATAATAAGCATTACGAGTAAACCATGTTCCAGATGCTCCAGTAGAAGACCACAAAGCACCTCTACTACCTACTTGTAGAGCATTAAAGCCACTGTCCCATGTAGACTCTGGAGTAACGCCAATACCCACACGACCTGAGGAGTCTATACGCATATGTTCTGTATCGTCAGTCTTTATGGCTAACGCATGACTTGTAGCAGTTCCTATAGTAACTTCACTTGCTGAAGATGTTACATCAATTTCAAAACTTCTGTCTGTCCCGTCAGTAGTTCTAAAGTCTGCACTAGCGTCCGTGGCATCAACTACTCTAAACTTACGAGTAAGGTTTGTAGTACCAATACCCAAAGACTCCGCACTAGCATCCCACACCATCTTAGCCGTTGTGCCTGCTGAATTATAAAAGCTGATGTCTCCGTTGGAGGCTATATCCATGTGCTTCGTGTATGGGCTGTAACCTCTAAAGGCAGTTCCGTTAGCATCTATGTTAAGTGAACCATTTTGCGCCCTAATAATATTATCTGTGCCATCGTGTCCTATCTTTAAATCTGCCCCATAACCTGCAAAAATCCATTGGTTATCGCCAACAAGAAGCCCATCAGCCGACACATTGCCAGTAACGTCTATACCTGTGGAGGTGGTGGCTAGTTTGGAAGAGCCATTGTTAAATAATGTAACAGAACCACCAGTTGAAAAGTTTGCCAACTCCTGACCACTAGAGCCTTGGAATCGCATAGTGTTACTGCCCTGTATAATTAAGTCACCAGTGCCGTTTTCCTTGATATAAGACGCTGACCCATCATGATAAATCTGTAGGTCATCACTAGCACCGAACGTAGCTTTGTCAGAATCGCCTAGCGCAATGCCACCGTTAGCTGTGATTTCTCCTGTAAAGGTAGCGCCAGATAGTTCGGCCTTATCGGTGTTTAGATTAGTAAAGTTCGCATCTACTTCGTTATTAGTTAGGGGCGAACCCTTTCCGCTTCGTGTTGTAATAGTAGCCATGAGAAGCCCCTTCTAATTAAGATGCAGTTAAAGTAATAGTCCAAGTTACTGACATTGTGTCGTCAGCTTCTTTGTTTACAACAGAAAAAACAGTACGACAAAGCATAGTGCCGCTAGATGAAGCATTAAAGATACCTGCCTCTGTAACCGCACCAGTTCCCTCACCTGCCTCAAACGATGAAACGTAAGTAACCGTATTGCTTGAAGCAGAAGTGCTGTCTAACGCTTCCCTAGAGCCTAGAATCGACACTAGATCAGTCTGCCCTGCAGATGCCGCTGTTGAACCAGAGCCAAGAGCCATGTGAGACATTACACCTGCGCTAGTTCCTGCCATGCGTGAGCAAATAAAAGTTAAACCTGCACTGACTACTAGGTTATGGATTTCACGGCTGTCTTTTACATTGCCGTCCTTGTCTTTCAGAACTATCGCAACATCACCGCGTAGTTTTAAATCATCGTTAATCATAAATCACCTCTAAAAAGTCTGGCTTGCGCCAACATAATCTTCCAAAAAATAGTCAAAAGCACAATAACCCTGACTGCGTAAAGAACCTGAATCGTTTGTCCCGATTGTATCACTTAATCCCTTACCTAATCCATTAACAAGAGCGTCAGTTATAGTAGATGAATCAGAGCGAACTTTTACAAAGGTCATTTCTTGATCATCTTGTGTGGTAGCTTCACCATCTAAATCATCTGTTGCGGCAAAGTTTTCATTAATAAACTTGTGAAAGTCCATTGTTTGATTTTCTGTAAAAGCACTACTTTCCGACAGTACCTTGCCTATAGAAAAGTCAGTATCATCAGAAGCAGAACTTCCATTCGATAATGCTTTATCAACCTCTAGCGTTGCGGCATCTGAACTGGCAAATGCATCAGATGCAGATTTACCAACAGAATTTGACAAGCTATCAGTTACGGCTTGACTATCAGACAGCGATTTACTTACTGACTTTGCGGCTAAATCACCAAGCCCTACGGTATCAGTAAAGAATTTAAAAATAAGGAAAAAGCCAAACTTAATATCAGCGATTGCTTTTTTAAATGCAATTCCTGCTATAGCTTTTTTAAATATTATTTTTGCTTTATTCACTAAAAATCACCGCGCAGATAGAAGTCTAGCACCTGATAAATGGTTTCAACATCACCGTTGGCATAAGTAATTTCTATTTCGCCTTCATAATAACCTTCATCAAGATCAAGGTTGCCCGATGAAAATGAAAAAACAGCAATACCATCTTCTAAATTTTCCCCAACATCTGCGGCTGTTAATGTAAATAAAATACTCGAGCCGCCCTTGGCTCTAAAATACATCCTAACTGTGCCGCCAGAACAATCTATAGCAAAGCCAGTGTCTTGCCTTGTTAGATTAGCTTGTATCTGCGGAGCAGTATCATCTTTTACTAATTGATATGTCATTTTAAACCTCTGTGTCTTTACGCAATATTATACTACTTGTTTGATTAATCTATAAGGGGTCAACAAAAGCATATTTTTCCCACTCTGTTTCTGTTGTCTGACGCTCCTTGTAAAAGTAATCTATCGAGTCATTTCTTTTTAACTCCCTTAAAGCGTCCATTGCTTCATTGCTTTCTGGAACACTGTCTACCGTCTCATGCACAATATCTTCACCATTTTTTATATAACCTAAACGTATCACGCTATATTCTCCATAGTTCCTTTGACCGTACTGAATGTGCCAGTAAGATTGTTCATATTCGTAGAGGCGATTACATATGGCCTGACATTTGTGGCTGTTGTGCTTGAGCCAAAAAATTGCTGTAGAGGCAAGCTAAAACGCTCAGTTGTATTAGCAAAAATCATTTTTGTTTGAAGGCTTGTATAATTTGCAACAAAAGTTCCTGCTGATTCAAATCTATTTACACTAAAGTACAGCGTGTCCCCAGTTGCAAAAGTTGTAGCTATGTTAGCCATTAAAACGTAAGTTTTATCGTCATCAGCATCATATGAAACGCCAACTATTGAAGCAACGCCATAAGTACCTGCGCCATTATTTGTTTTAGCAACACCACCAACATTATCTATTTTGTCTAAAACATTTCCTGCTAAGGATACATATTGACGATAGGAAGCAGGGAAACTTACATGAGTAACCGTACCTACTGATGTTCCAATATTTGTTTTGCCTTTATATTGCAGACCGTATTGGAAATATGCTGAATAATTAGTCGATGACGAATTTTGAATACTGAACGTAAAGTCTGCTGATATTCTTTGCCTTTTAGATATACCTAACGATGGGGCAGGTATCCAAATATCTTGATAGGTAGTTGTGCCTGAAGTACCCATTGAATTATTAACCTCAATGCCTATTGGGTAAACCTCAGTTACATCACCAGATAATTTACTAACAACAATCGAATCTGTTTCAATTAGCCCACCATCAATAGTAGTTACATTTCCACCCTCACTTGAAAGCGCGGTGTTAAGATTAGTAAACGTAACGAGACCATCAAATGTAACTGAATTAAATACAGTTCCAAATGTAATTGTTTGAGTACCATTATAGGTTGCTTCGGTTACGTAATAACTAGTTGCCCAATACTTAGCATCGCCCCCTGTATTAACTGGGGGTGTTCTTGACCAATTACTAGTCAAGCTAGAAAAAACGCCAGTACCAAAGTTATAAGCACTAGCTGTAGGCGCAGAAGGAGCATTAGCTGATGTTTGAGAGTAATAGACATAGCCAGATGCATTTCTTACACCTGCCGCGCCATCCGTGCCATCCGTGCCATCCGTTCCATCCGTGCCATCTGTTCCATCCGTACCGTCCGTACCGTCCGTGCCATCCGTACCGTCCGTACCTTTTTCTGCTAATAACTGTGCGGCAGACCAATCTGAAGTACCAACAACACTATCAGTAGAACTTTGAGAGGCCGCAACAGCAGTACAAACATACAACTCATCTGTGCCGCTTGGAATCGTCCCAGTAAAACCGTTTCCTAAATCGTTATTGTTAAAAGTCGATGAACTAAACGTCCAAGTTCTAGTTGTGCTTGGCTTACTGGTAACAGTAGAAGTTGATCTTTTATAACCATATACAATAGCAGTATTGTATCCATCTGTTCCATCTGTGCCATCTGTGCCGTCTGTGCCGTCTGTGCCATCTGTGCCATCTGTGCCGTCTGTGCCATTATTACCTTTAATACCTAACACTTGCGGAGCAGACCAATCAGCCGCAACTACTGAGTCTGTTGCTCCAGTTGATGATGCTACAGCCGCACAAATGTACAAGTTATCTGTGCCTGACGGTACTTCACCTGTCCAACTATTGCCTAAATCATTATTACCAAAAGACGCATTTGCAAAAGTCCAAGTGCGAGTAGTTGTTGGCTTATCTGTCGATCCTAAAGTTGATGATGATCGCTTGTACGCATATACAGGCGCAGTGTTTACACCGTCGTCACCATTGTCACCGTTAATTGCAAATACTATAGGCGCTGTCCAACTTAAACTAGAATCTGTACCTGTAGCCCCACTAATTTGCGCTCGTGTAGAAGAGATATAAATAGGGTCAGTGCCACTAGGAATCGTTTCAGACCAACCGCTAGGGGCAGTAATTGTATTAGTTCCAAAATTATACGAGCCACCAGAGGGCGCGCTAGGCGTAGATGATGCTCGCTTGTGTACAGCGAACGTAAATGTACTTAGACCATTAGTTCCGTCAGTACCGTCAGTACCGTCAGTTCCGTCAGTTCCGTCAGTTCCGTCAGTGCCGTTCTCCGCAATAATTACAGGAGTAGACCACGTACCTGCTGTTTGCGATCCAGTATCGCCTGTTATAGAAAACTGAAAATTAGCCTGATAAATAGGGTCAGTCCCAGAAGGTACAGTGGTTGACCATCCACTTGGAGGAGTTAAAGTATTAGTACCAAAATTAAAGCTACCACCACTAGGAGCAGATGGTGCGCTAGATGCCCTCTTAAATATTGGCGCTGTGAAAGTTGATTTGCCGTCTGATCCATCAATAGAGGCCGCATTAGTTGTAGCATTTACAACAGAGGAAAACGCTGACTTGTTACCGCTTTTATCTACTGATTTAAACTTGTAATAAAATGCAGTTGCATCAGCAAGACCGCCATCTAAGTGTTCAGCCTTTGAGCCAAATCCACCTGACACGTTAGATACTTCTGCATAAGTGCCACTCGATGTAGTGGCGCGGTAGATTTCTACATTGTCAAAGTCTTTTTCACTAGGGTTTGCCCATTTTAAACTAATAGACTTATACCCTGCTGTTGCAGAAATAGATGTCGGAACAGATGGTGCGGTGGTATCAGCGGCAGGAACTGCTTGTGCGCTTACATAGCTACTGGATACCGCTAACCCATTTACTGCTTTTAGTCTTACGTCATAAGTTTTGCTAGGGTCTAAACCGATAATCTGTAATGGGGAAGTTTTGGTAGCCTGAGAAAAATAAGAACTATCCGTAGATACTTTCCACTCTACGACATAATGATCTACAAACGCATCAACGGAGTCAGGCCAACTAACGTCAAAAGAAGCACTAGATGTTCCGTCCGATGATATAAAAGTATCTGCTGTAACAGTAATGCTTGCAGGGGCAGTAGTGCTTGTTCCGTCATAAATATCGACTTCACCTGCGCCTAAGAATACTTGTTCATCTTCATCCCAAGACCAAATAGCAGATGCTGTTTCAATAGCGTCTACGTTGACAACCATTTGATCAGAACTAAAGCCCATCGAATAGCCAACAACTTCAAACACTTTGGCAGAATACCCAAGGCGTGTGTTTGTAACGCTTATATTGTCCCCTATTTTGAATTTAAGCGCGTTTAAGTTGCAGGGAATAGTAATAGATTCCTGTTGCCTAGATCGCCTTAGAGCGAGTTGTGCGATCCTCTGAGCGCGTACATTATTTATAGTATATGGCAGAGGCATATCCAAATATATTGGATCACCATCTTGAGCGGCATAGGTAGAGGATATTTGAGCAGGGTAATCAGCAAGAATGTAATTATCTTCTTCGCTTAAGAAAACTCCCTTAACGCCATTATAGGCACTGCGTCTTGATTGTTTAGTCTGGACGCTGATCTCACCGATCATCATCGACTCGTCAATCGTAACCGTAGGAGCAACGTACTCACCTGCATGAATCTCAAACTTACCGCCAGAATATACCAAGCGGCCAATCATAGAACCTACCATGTTCTCTATGTTTGATTTTATAGAGTTAGCAGTATCAATAACTCCGTCCATTGTGTAGCGCGGTTGCGTTCCACCTGCCGCTAGATCAACAGCTTCATCACACACCCCCAAAGCAGTATTAATAGAGGCAATATTGGCTGTTGATTCGCCTAAACCATATTTGGTATCAGTCAGGTAATCCCTTACACAGAGCGCAGGGTTTTGTGACCAAACAAGAGATGAGTTATTAGGATGCCAAACCTTTTTGCCGCGTACCACAGTAGATATGTTTGGCAGACCTTGGGCAAATTGCTCTTGGTCATAAGTTAGCTTGACAACCATGTAAGCGGTATCTAATAGCTTGTGATCAGATGTCCACTTTGTAGATGCGGCAACTAACCCTGAATCTGCTGTTGTTTGTGAGCCGTCTTTAAAGCTGATTGATACATACGACCCCCAATTACCAACGTATGAGCCGCCATCCCAAATCTTTTTGTCATTAAACCAGACTTCCTCATAGCCATCAATTTCATGCCCTGCAACAGCAATAACAAGCCATAGGTATTTGTTATCATCGCCAGTGGATTCTAAGTAAACGACATTACCGCCAATACGCGCACGACCATAGATAATCTTGCGAGAAGATGCCGCCTCTCTGGTCATTACAGACTGACCACCCATCTGAGTGCCAATATCAGGTTTTGGCATTAATGCGCGAGAGACTAGAGATAAACCTGCGCCAAGAGCAAAAGCCGCGAACAATGAGCCACCTGCCGCGGCAAAAGCCGCAAAACCACCTGCGGCAATTACTGCGCTACCCATTGTAGCTAATCCTGCTATTATTGCTGTTGCCATTTTATTTTCCTAAAAAACATTTGTGATAAACACGCTCAAGAAGATTAAACCCCATTGTAGTCATTAGCCGATCAAATGGGAATTCTACCTTCATGTTAAGCGTCATTAAAGAAACACCGTTTTCTTTACAATGTGACTCTGCAAACTTAATTAAATCTGCGCCAGTATATGTTTTGCGATACTCAGGCTTTACGTAAATAACATCTGTAGAACCAAACAAGTGGTCTTTATGGTGGATGCTTTTTGAAACCATCATCACCAAATACCCAACAAGAATTCCTTCATCACGGGCTGTAAAAATATGTAAAATTCCTGCTGAATCTAGCAGAGCATACTGTTCCCAATCTGGATTAAGTAAAATTGTTGCTTGGTTTGGCTCTGTTTCTAACCAGTGCTTTTCTAGCAGAGGTTTGATGTCCTTTTTTACATTAGCTAGGCATTCGTGCGCTATTATCATCGGTGATGGCCGTCACCATCTTCGGAAAAGTCATAGCCTGACTGTGGCGTTGGCCTTCCCCAAATAATCTCTTTCTGGACAATAGCAGTGACAAACTCAAAACCCTTATCTGTAGGGTGTTCTATTTTTTGATCTTCTGCTGTATATCGCCTTACCTTTGTTTTCTCAAAAGCGATCAGTTTATTTTCTACTGAAATAGATATAGTTGAGTATTCCCCTGCTTCGGAAATAGTCATGGTATCCATAAAGCCAGAGAAAATAATAATAGGGTCAGCTACTAAAGAGCCAGATGAATCAAATGCGCCAAGGCGAACCGTTAATGGTCTGCCTTGGTATTCGTGATCTTTTGCTACAGAAACTAAAGATGATTTGACACCTGTAAGGCTGATGTTCATTCCTGTCGCTGAGATATCGGAACTTTCTTTGATTTCACTTATGCCTAGTAAATCGCCAACACCAAGATAGGTTTCACCATCATAAGATAGGTCGCCAACACCAGACCATAGGTTTAATTCAGCAGGGCTTTCGCTTGAGTCAAACACCATGCGTACAAGGTAGATAGGTCTAACTGTATCAGCGACAAGCGCATCACGCATTGAGGTCGTGAGTGTTCTACTCATAATGCCTCCACGCAAGCAAAGGTAAAGCCGTAAATACTAGCCTCGTTGATCGACCAACCAATATCATTAGAAGTCATACGCCATAGACTTTTAGGCAGGTTGTATTTAACAGCCTGAGATGATGTAACAGCACCTCTCAATGGTGGCTGAAAGTTTAATGTAGTCGCTCCTGCCGCCTTATCTTGTGTAACTAGGTAAAGGTAATCATCTAACTGAAAGTACGTTCCTGCGGCTACTGCGGCTGTTCCTGAGCCTAGTGTAAACGACTCTGCCCTTATAGCGGCACTACTAACAGTGTTATCCGAAAGAGTGCTTGTATGTAAAGGATTGCCAAAAGTAAAAGTGCCTTCCCTTCCGATAAGGCCAACAATGAATGCTTCAACTGATCGTGCCTCTGCATGGCTTAGTGGCGGTAAAGATACCTCCGCTTCCCATCTTGCGCCTTGATGGGTATATACCTGAGTATCTAAAGTAAAGGGCGATTCAGCAACAGCCACAACACGCTTTAGTCGCATTGACATATTCTGAATGCCTACTGATGGAAAAGATAAGGGCATTATGCGCCTCCCATTGCTTTAGAGAAGTTACCACCGCGCAACCTAGCGTCTGCAACAGCACCTTTAGCGGCTTGGGCTATCTGAGGCATTAACTGTACGATCTCAGCACGTACGGTTTGCTGTACGCCTGTAGTTACGTTGATGGTCTGCTGTACGACTACGCCAGATGATTGTCCTTTAGTGTGATCAATAACAGTTTCATTCGGGTGAAGTACGGCAGGGAATCCACCTTTACCATCTACGCCACCAGATCGTGAACCGTATCCAGTAAAGCCACCGCCTTCCATTACTAGCGCGCCTCCATAAGTGGTTGCTGTGGTAGGTGTGCTTGTTGTACTTCCACCGCCAAAGCTACCAGTGATAGCGTCAAACAGTGGTTTAGTAATGTAATACTGGACAAGCATTTTAATCAGGCTATCAACTACCGACTTCGCCATATCTCTCATTGCATCACCAAAGTTCTTTGCCCCAGTAATTGCATCGGTAAAGGCATCAGTAAACTTGTTCATGCCTTGTTTGGCTACATCTTGTAGAGCAATATCAACATCGCCAAGGGTTTCTTTCCAATCATTAAAAGCTTGACGCATATTGCTAATACCATCAACAGCCTTTGGCACTAACCCTTCACCTTCTCCACCGCCCACGATAATTGCAATAAGGCTTTCAACTTCTTTTTTAAATGCATCGACATCAATTACATTAGATAAATCAATCGGAGTCATTCCACCACTAATTTTGGCCTTCAATTCATCTATTCGGCCATTTACTTCCTTATACCTTTTTACAATATTGACTAAAGTAGGTTCCGCATCACCAAGCCCTAAACTTCGTATCTGACTTGCACTTAATGTTGCTCCAGTTGAAATTTCTGTAAATGCATCGCTTAGTAAATCTGCTCTTCGAGTAAAATCATCTAAGTCAGTTTTGTTTGCCCATGCGGCAAAGCCAGACACTTTTTTGCGAAAAAACTCAAACGTCTTTCCAACATTGGTAAGAATAGTATCAAGTGACTGAACAACGGCAACAGAGGCGTTAAGAAACGAAATTGCCATATCTTGGGCAAATTGTTCAACACCGCCTTTTTCATCAGCAACCTTTTTAAAGAATTCCGTAAATCTTGTTGTCAGGGATTCGATAGCAGGGGCAAGAGCCGCGACAAACTGATCTCTTAATCCTTTGCTTATTGCCTTTAATTTTGTAAGAGAATCACTTGCATTTTCTACACCTTGAGCGGCATCACTGGACATTACTGCGCCCAATGCTTTCGCCTCTCCAAGCAATTCAGTTAGACCCTTGCGGCCTAAACTTAATGTGTTGACTAATGCCGCGCCTTCACTGTCAAACAGCTTAAACGCTAATCTGAGGCGATCTGACTCGCTTTTAACTCCGCTAAATGCATCTGCAAGAACAAGCATTCTTTGGTCTAACGGCATTCGGTTTAACTCTTTAGCGTTAATACCTAACTCACGAATTGCTCCCTTAGCCTCGCCTGTTCCTTTTGCCGCCTCTGCCGTTCTTCGGGTAAACCGTTGCAGAGCCATATCCATCGTGGTGGTAGCAACGCCAGTGATGTCTGCCGCATACCTCAAAGCACTTAGTGCCTCAGTAGTTGTGCCGATCTTTGATGCAGTCTTAGCTAGTGAATCGGTTGCGCTTAGAGAAGATTTAACAAGTAGACCAAACCCTGCAACACCTGCTACGCCAACCAAGGCGGTTCGCATAGAAAAGACTGCCCCAGTAACTTTCTTTAGACCAGAGGCAACAGAGCCAAATCCTTTCTTGGTTTTATCAAACGCCTTAATCGTAATGTTTACATTTTCAGCCATCGTTCTCGCTCATTATTTGAAAGTAGGCCAACCACTCATTGAAGTGATTGACAGGCATTTGCTCTGCTTCTTGTATCGTAATGTGAAGGCGATCAGCCAAAGACAATAGATTCATCCTTGATTGATCGCTTCTTAGTTTTTTTCAGCCACCTCCGCAGATTCAATTTCAGCAAACATCTGATTGGCTATTTCTGATATGACGCTTGTCTCTTCGCCCATTAAATCTAACCTATCTTCCGCAGATGCAAACAGCTTACTGCCGCCCTCATCTTCTGCCTTCATGCAAATCAAATCTACCATTGCACCGATAGTTGTGTTGTTAAGAAAGTCGGGGTGCTTCTTCTGTAACTGGTCTAAGTCATAGCACGTAATCGTTCTACAATATAACTTAAATGCTCCAGATTCGTCACCCCATGCAGGAACTACAACTTCTCGCGCCTGTATCTTTCTTCTGCTTCGTAACTCTTTTGCTAATCCCATGGTTTATCCCCTTATACTTGTGCTTCGGTTACATCTCCACTGCACTGAATGGTGAAACTTGCTTCAACCATTCCATCAAATGCTCCAGTGATAGAACGAGAAGTTACAATGCCACCGCCTGAAAAGAAAGTCTCGCCTGAACCAGTGCCAGTAGGATAGATTTCAAAATCAACATCAGCACGTTCGTCAAGAATTAACTGCTGTGCATCAGCCTCATCCCAATAGCATTCGATAGAAACTGTGTTGGTTTTTAAGCCTTGCTTGTAAGTTCTAGAAGAATCGCCCATTACTGAATCTTCAATAGTGTCTGCTGAACCGTCAAACGTGAAAGAACGTACTTCGCCAACCACGGCAACAGTCGTGCCTGAGACTTGTACTTTTACTACTCCAGATGCGCCTGTTTTAGTCGCCATGATATGTACCTTTTAAGTTAAGTTAAGTTGTGCCGCGAGTATACTGATATACAACGCGAACCGTAATAATGACCCCACCAATGGGGTCAATAGAACCTTCGTCAATCTCAATGTTGATAACTTGCGTATCGATGGCTTTATTGCCTCTGGTACGATCAACATCAAGTCCCTCTTCAATCGCTTCAATTATATTGTTTCTTGCACTGTCAATGGTAGAACCTTTAACAAAGCACACTAATTCGTAATTTATTGTTCCCATTCTCTGGGTTATTGAACCGCCTATTGAGGCATCTTCTCTGCTCTCATCAGCACTGCGAACAAGAATAGCAGGATATTGCGCGTTAGATAGCTTTTGAAAGTCGAATGGCTCTCTAGTGGCATACTTTACCGCTACTGGGGCTGTAATGCCTTGCAATGTAGTAACGATGTTTCCTGCTATCTCTTCTCGTACACTCATTTCAAATACCTAAAAAATGTTTTGCCTAATACTTTTTCTTCTTTTCGGCTAAAACCAAAAAACGGTCTGCTTTTGTTATTCATTGCCGCCTTCTTAGACTCTGCGGCTCTGCTAAAATAAATCTCTGCTTGCTTACTGTTTGCCCTAACGGTCATGCTTCCCATCATCTGCCCAGTAAACTGCAAGTCAGGCGTTGTGCTTCTTCCCTTGCTTGTTCTAAATGCCGCATAAACTGAATTATAGGGCTTGAACTTGCCGCCTTTAAACCCAACACCCTTAGAGGTGCGTTGCTCAATTATATTTACGCCTTTCAACCCAGTGATTAAAAGGGCTTTTTTAATACTGTTGGATAATTCCTTACCCTTTTTACCAATACGCTTCGATACAGCTTTAGCGTTTGTCTTAACGCTATATTGCATTACCTGTCTAGCCTATTAGCATTCAATGCATTCTTTTCATCACTGTCGATAGTGCCGTCACCATCATCATCATATTCTACACCGTCACCAAATACAGCTTCTAACTCTTCGCCATATCTTGCGCGGTAGAATTCTATCATGCCCTGAAATCTGTCACCATCAACCCAGTTAGTAAGTTGCGGTAGAGCATAACGCCATAGCACCAAATAAGATGCACAACGTGTAAATTGAGAGTCAGTGAGTTTGCTGTTATCCATCTCACCTGATATGCCTTTTTTAGCCCACCACTTAATGCGTAATTCTCGCTCGATATCTGCTTGCGCTTTTGAATGCTCGGACGAAAAAGAATCAATCCCCAACTGAAGAATGTCTGGGACTAATTTTAATAAATCTGAATCGTTAGAAAATGCCATTACCACTTCACCTTGTCTGCCCAGTAAGCCGCTGATGCGGTTTTGTCTTTGCGCCCTTTTGCTATCTGTTTTGCAAATCGTGCTTTAAAAGATCGCCTTTTACCTTTATCTGCTTCGGTTTCATTCTTTCTTGGAGGCTTGTTATCAGCGCCCTTTTGACCGAAACGAATTAGCTTAATCTTATTGCCTTCTTTCGCCAATACAGCGTGGCTCTTGCTGTCATGGTTAGGGGTGCGCTTTGGCTTGTTATAGCCTTCAAATTTAATACCGCGATAAGTAATTGCCATATATACCTCGTAAGAAAGCCCCCTCCGAAAAGGGGGCGATATAGTCTTACAGAGTTGCGTCACCTAGAACTTCAACACCGTAGGAATCATCCAACTCGCCTACACCGTAGACAGCAGTTGCATTCAATTCCCAAGCGCGGAGGCTCTCATCACGCTGTGGAGCGATCTGGAAGTCACGCTTCATAGCAATAGCAAGTGCTTCTGGTGCAAATACAGCACCTTTACAATCACCGCTACCATCGATAGTAACGTTAGCTGATTCATAAACGTCAATACCTGCGATAGTTCCAACGTAGCCATTACGCATAGCTTCGTTCTGTGCATCACCACCATTCGGGTTAGCGAATGTATTAGTCAGGTTAGCTTTAATAGCGTATGCCTGATATGGGTGAACAACAGCGGCCATAGAGCCAGTTACCTTGTTAGCGCGTAGAGTAGCCGCGGCCTTGAACAAATCAGCAACAGTAGTCTCTGAACCTGCTGTACCGAATGATGAACTAAACCCATCAAACAAAGCGATAAGGTCAGTATCAATCTTAGTAGCGATAGCGTTACCAAGAACAGTACCTAACTCATCAGCAGGGTTTCCTGCGCCCATAGTAGCAAGGTCAGTCAAGATTACCTGTGCGCCTACCTCTCCTACAGTTACAGAAACTGAAGAAGTAGAAACAGTAGTGCTAGACATATCCGTTCCCTCTGTCAAATCAGCCGCGCTGATGGCAGGGTACTTAGGCACTTGGATGGTTTTGCCTGCTTCGTTACCAATGTTGTACTGAGTAACAAGACCAAGCATGAGTGATTGCTCTTCTGCGGTAAAGCGAGCCTGAGCGATGATGTTGACGAATAGATCGTCTAAAGTTGAACTAGTTGTTACAGCCATGATTAAATCCTCAAAAAATTAAAAGTGTGGTTAGGTTGATTGCTTTTTCTTCATAGCGGCAAATGCTTCTTTACCACCATCAGACCAGTTTGCAACCATGTCTGCCACAGATTGAGGCTTCTGCGTTGAGCCACCAGTGTTACCTTGACTGCCGTTACCACCTTGGGAGGCTCGGACAAAATGAGGATTAACTGTTAAAAATTCCGTCACCATTTCATTGACGGATAGTAGATCACCGCCATCATTGTAACGCGGTACTCCATTTGCGTCTAGCACTTCAACTGCTCCATCTTCTGAGAGTCTTGTGTTACTTTTTAATAGTGATGAAACTTGTTCTGGTGATACAGCGTTATTCTGGCTTGCCGCATTTAACAAAGCACCGTCTACCAGTGTTTGTTGCAACTTGCTCTTATAACCTTGAATCTCCCTGTCTTTCTTTTCAACGGTAGTCTTTAAGATTGAATCAAACTCTCCGCGCTCTTTCTGTCGTTCGAGTTCTGCGGCTTCACGTTGAGCCATCATATCTTTAGCATCGTCTAAATCAATGCCTGATAGCTTTTTGTCAAACTTGCGCTGTTCTCTTGCAACTCGATCAGCAACGATTCGATCTAATTCATCTTGAGTAAAAGTCTTTGCCTGATTTTGATTGTCTACCAAATCATCATCAGTTTTAGTTTCCATGGTTTCTTCGCTCATGTCGCGCTCCTCATATAGAGTATTTTGGTGAATCAACAGTATAGCATACTAATTATTTCTTAACTTTCTTCTTCTTTTTGGGTCGTCCTACTTTGCTTCCGTATGTACCTTTACCTTTTGGCATTATAGTCTCCTTAGAATACTGGTCTAAATTGATGTCCGCAGTTATAACCACCGCGCACGATAAATGGGTTGCCTGATGCTTTACCTGCCCAAGAGCCACCCCATGTTTCCATGATTTCTTCTTCTGTGAATATCTGCCCTTCATGCTTGCGGCAGAATGGTCTAGTTGTTTCTATAATTCGTCCAACGTACTTCCACTTGGTTGCTCCTGCCTCTTTGCCTATAGCCGCATTTAGTGAAGCATCAAACTGCATTAATGAATCATGCACCTGTTGTTTAGCGTATCGAGCCATATCACCCCCGATAGCCTGTTTAACAGTATTTACACTCTCAGCGAATGAAACGCCAGTAAGCGTATTCTCATAGACTGCCTTGCCGATAATATCAAGATACTCTTGACCTATATCCTCAAAGCCTTGGAAGGTTAGTTTTTGTAATTGCGATATGACGCTAGGGTCTATTTTAGTAAATGAGCCATAGGTGGATAGCATAGCCATAGTTGATTCAGCGACAGCGGCATACTCTCTTACAATAGCATCAACCTTGGTCAAATAGTCAGCTTCAATCGCTTGCCTGATTTCTGCTCTCGCCTGAATAGCCCACTCCAGATCAAATAGATTTCCATCCTTTAATGGCGCAGTTGCCATCAGGTCAGCTATTCGGTTCTCTAAAGTCTCTAGGGCTTCGGTTAGCCGTTCTTGGTGTAGTTTGGCTAACCTTGCTAGTTCTTCAACGTGATCTACGTCAGCAGGCATTAGAACTGTCCTATGTCACTACCAGTTTCATCGTCTTTTGGAGCCATTAACTCATCGCCACCTTCAACTTCATCAAGGCCAATCTTCTCTCTTACCTCGTTCTTGCTGACAACGCCTGCGTCAATGTGGTAGCTGTAAATCTGCGTCTTATCAGAGAAGTCGCCCAATATGCTTGCGCTTTCTTCAATCTCAGCGTGTGCCTTAGCCAAAACCTCATCGTCAAGTATTAGGTCACTGATCTTCTTGTCTATCTCCATAGATAGGGTAGCTGATTTAACGCCAGTAGAACGCATCTGCTGTAGGAACATTAATTCTTTATCATAGTCTCTGAGGTCAAAGGCATCTGGATAGAATATCTCTACATCTGGGGCAATGTCTTGCCAATCACAAAACAGCACAAATAACTGTTCTTCAGCTAATTGTAGTAGGTCAGCCTTTTCCGATAACTTCGCATTAAGCATTTGGAATTCAGTTTGCATTGCAACGCCTGATTGTGTCATAGCCTGAGTGCCACGAACTGCTCCCATATGAGCCATGCGATTAATAGACTCCACCTTATCGTCTATCGAGTTACGTACAGCATCTAGGTTCTGACCGCTTGGTTGCATCTGATAAGGCTTAAGCCCCTGATCCATATCATCAGGCATATTAATGATAGCGCCTGCTCCTGCACTAGCATCTGTTTGGAATGACTTCACCAGAGTAGGGTGGTTGCTTATTCGTATTAATTGCTCGATCTCGCTTAACTCTTGATAGATCGCTTTCTGCATATAAGCGGCATCACTTATATCACTAATCCCTATTCCGCGTACAACCGAACGCTGTGCAGGTAGGAAAACAGCAGGGATACGACCAAGCACGTTATCTTCAACTTCGATTCTTTTCTCTTCGTCACCTGTGCTGTGCCACAACTCGACGGTATCTTCACGCCAGATGCGGTAGTAAACCTCTGTAACGGTGTCTGAGACTCTATCTATAGATTCCCTTACCTTTAAATAAGTCAGCTTAAAACGTCCGCTAGGGGTTCTCTGATACTCCCAATCAAATACGTTTTCAGGGGTAAACATCGTCACATAAGGTCGAATGTCTTGTGCGAGTTCTTCTGCTTTGGTTCCTGCTGTGCTTTTTGGCTTGTCCATCATCAGCCATACGTGACCATAAACGCTTGCCCATATCTGAGCCTCACGCATGAACGCATTGAAACTTCTGCCATCAAGGTCAGCATCTTTTAGGAATGGCTCAAGGGCAACATTATTTGCCAGTGAATTATAGGCTCTTGTTGGAGGTACGCGCCAAAGGAAACTGCTGTATATGTGGACGATGTTCTTACAATGATTGTCCATCGGGGTCAGGTCTAATCGCCTGTTGTAATCATTTTTATCTTCGCTGATGTAGCGCGTTAGATACGCCCCATCAATGTAATTTTGTCCACCCATGTATGATCGTAAATAAAACTCCCATTGAGCCTTGTTGCTGTCATATTCGGGGTGAGTTGTGTCTATGCTTTTGTCGGTCATCAAGTCCACCTAGTAGGTTGTGGTGTATCGTATTCTGTGCGAACAGGGAACAAGTATTCTACCAAGTAACCGAGGGCATCATTCATATGATCAAAGCCATCTTTATTCGGTATGCTCGTTCCTTCTTTGTATGTCTGCCGTTCTAAACTTTTAATCGTTTGCTTACATTTTGAACTGACAAACAAATTCCGTTCACCAGTGCTACTTAGTAAACGGCTATTTACTGCGTTAATTCTGTCTCTAACCAGAGCGTGTGACTTCTTGGCTTTCACCGAAAAACCTGCGTTCTGTAAGATCGACAAATCTGTTCGACCACCTGCGCTTGTCTTGCGCTGTCTTGATGCAGGGTCTGGATAAACTATTATATGGCGATTCGGATAACGATCTTTTATCTCCGCTACCATCTCGTCAGTATTCGACCCATATATGACAATCTCGTCAACTGCATACAGCATCTCGCCTTTACGAATGCAGATCACGGCTGACATTGGGTCTAAGTTAAAATCCATTCCAACAAGTAAAGTGCCACCGTTATCAGGATAATCTGTAACGGATAACTCTCTACTAAACCCATAATATATCAAACCGCTGTAGGTGACAAACTCTGCACAATATTCTTGGTTAAAAGTTCGTTCATCTAAGTCTATTTTAGCCGCTTCAACCTCTGCTTCTGGGACATTGCCACCGTCTAGCGTTGTGTATTGGAAACTAGCCCAACTTTCTGCGCCATCCATTCCATTAGCCCAAAGATCATAAAAGTGATTACGTCCTTTAGGCGTTCCAATAAATAGGGCTGAACCCTGCCTGTCTGATAAAGATGGCCGTATAACCTCATACCATGCTTCTGGCCGCATATCAGCAAACTCGTCAAGGACAACAAAGTCTAATGCTCGTCCTCTCAGGTTGTTAGGTTTCTCTGCTCCCTTCAAGCTAATCACAGAGCCGTTGATCAATTTAAGAGTCAATGCGCTTTCATTTGACTTAACAATGTACTCTTCTGGGATAGTGTGAACAAGCATATCCCAAGCGATCTCTTTAGCCGCTCCGTAAGTGGGTGCTACATACCAACAATTCTTGTTCTTTCCAGAGGTTGCCGCTTTAAGAAGTTCTGTGACGGATAAATGTGTCTTGCCAAATCTACGCCCTGCGACGCAGTTGCGAAAACGAGCAGGATTACAAAATATTTCACTCTGTGGGGGCGTGAGTTGCATTGCCATCTACTATAATATTGATAGGCGGTATCTCTTGTACATCTGACTCTGTTTCTTTCCAACCTGCTTGCGTTTTAAGGTAGAAAATATTAGCCGCTACATTACCTTTCTTAGCTAATTGAATAAGGTTAGAACCCATACTAGCGCACTGTCTTACCCTTCCTTTTTTATAAGCGTCAGAAACTTCTGGCTGTCGTTCCTCTATTGCTCTTAAAGTTGTTTCAGAAATGCCAAAGTAATCAGCTATCTGCCCTTTAGTCAGTACAGCCGCTAACGCTTCAAGTTGAGTGATTTCCTCAGAAGTAAACTCTATTATAGGTCTACCGCCACCATCACCTTGATTGCCTATCTTCATTTTATCGCCTTTTCTCTTGGGTCTAAACCTAAAGCGCGTTTTCTTGCCCTTTCTGTTGTTTTTTCTTTAGACCTTAAAAGCTCACTTTCTTTGGGCAAGCAATGCTGTAAATTTGATAAGGTATAAAACACAACACTAGACCTTTCCCAGTTTTTTGCTTTTGGGACGATAGGGGTAACGCCATGAGGTATGTTCACTCCGTCAACTATAACTAATGCACCATGCGATTGCTGTAATGCCAACCTAAATTGCGGCATAACAAAATAACCCCCATCAGCGTTCTTTTTTGAAATTAAAACATTACTGTAGACACCCCCGAAATTTGCCGCATCTTTATGGTATCCGATAGCATAATTTTTATTGACGTTTACTGTGGTAAATGGTGTCCCTGTTTTTTTCCAATCACTATCAATATTAGAAACAAAATCGACAAATTGCTGTGCCACTTCTGGAAATGATTCTTTATATATAGCCCACAAGTAACGCCCTACTTTATTTAAACCGTTAAATACTTCGGGTTGCGCTTTAGTTTGCGCTGAAAAACGGCAGTAATCTTCCCTTACGGCCACCCTCGGCAATGCCCCATATACTGCTGACATTTGCTGTACGCCTCCAGTCCTTGCTGATTTAGCGCATTTAGCCCTATTGGTGCAAGCGGTCAGCAGTGCCAGTTGTTCTTTTGGTAGCCGCCTATAACTGCAGACAACTTTTCCACCAAAATAAATATCGCAGTCATAATCTATAACAGAATCATAATGTGATGGTTCTGGGGTTTTTCCTTTAAAATTCTTGTAATCGAAGCCAGTATCTTTTGCATAAAGTTTAGCTACCATTTCCCTGCCCCACTACGCAACATTCCATATACAAGCGTCGAGTAATCAGTTGCGCCTGTAGCCTCTAAACCCTTGTCAAGCAAGCCCACAACAACAGACAGTTCTTCTTCACTGTATGCAAGCCGCAATATTTTGGTATCGCCATCTAAATAATTTTCCAACTTTTCTTCTGGCGTTAACCCTAAGTCAACTTCAGTAGGGTTAATCAGGTCAATCAAATCATCATCAAACCCTAACAAACTAATGTCAAAATCAAGTCCTGTAAGTGTCTCAATTTCTAGCTTCAATGAATCTATATCCCACCCTGCATTTAAAGCCAGTTGATTATCAGCTATCACGTATGCCTTTCTCTGCGCCTCTGTAAGCCCTTCTAGCGTAATAGTAGGCACTTCATCAAGACTTAGCAACTGCGCGGCCTGTAAGCGACCATGCCCTGCGATAATACCGCCATCATGATCTATCAAGATAGGATTAGTAAATCCAAATTCCTTTATGCTTGCCGCTACTTGTTGTACTTGCTGTTCACTGTGAGTTCTTGAGTTGTTTACGTAGGGGACAAGTTCCCCAGTTGACTTGTACTCTATAGAAAGCATTAGACCTCAGTACCGAATAATTCTTCGGATAATGGTTGTGGGATTATAGGCTCGGGGGGCGGTTCATTTAATCTGGCATCGACTTCTTGAGACCAGTTAATAATCTCAGCCCTGAATTGTTGCCTATTGTATTCAGCGTAGCCAAGAGTTTGAGTGATTTGATCTATCTTATCAAGCAAATCGAACCACTCTCGCTTGTAAACTTCATTGATTTTGGGTACTAATTGCAACTCCATACTATCACCTGTATGTAATTAGTTGCCGCAGTATACTATAAATTACTAAAAGTGTTAATTAAATTCATCTTTGGCTATAGCGCATAGGCTAATAACGCAAAAAACGATCATATATAGAATCATAAGTGCCTCTCTGGTTAGTGGAGGCGGCATTCTATAGACAAACAAATATGACGTAAAATGCTTATTAAACATCTACGTCATACCATATATTAATAGTCCGTTTTTCGACCACCAGTGGACTAATCTGGCTCAATAGGCTAGGGGAAGCCTTGGTCTATTTGTTCTTTTGGTTTTTCTTGCGCTCAATAAATCTGTCTTGAGCATCACACACTACTAGATATGCGCCCCTCATTAGGTATGCAAGAATAATAATTGCTGTAATCGTGCCTAGAAAATCTATCATCTTATTGCCCTCTCTCATAGCCTGCAAACGGCTCTGGTTTAGTTTGATTAACCCTGTCATAAGAATCCTGCACTAAGTCTCTTAGCGTTGATTCTAGGCTAAGGTAAATATCATCCCTAATAACTGCTGATATGCTTTGGCTTGCAGAGTTGATATACAGTTCATGTATAAAATCATCGGGGTTAATTAATACTGGTGGTAGTATATCATCCCACCAAGTTTTCATATTTAACAAAAAATGGTAGCAGATACTGTCTTTATGCGTGTCACTTAGTTCCATAACATCACCATCCCAGTTTCTATATTCTGGGTGTAAGTCATCTACCATCTGATCAAGTACAGCTTCAAATTTAACTAAACTCATTTTAAAACCCCCCGACTATGTACATTTCGTAACTAAAAGCCATGATCACCGCTACTGCTGTGCCAGTAATAAAAGCCATGAATATGTCCATCTGATGATCTGCTTTCTGGGTTTTTTCAAATTGCTTTTGAGCCAAGTAACGTGCGGCTCTGTTTTGTGCGGCTATTCTTTTATTGGTAATTTTCATTGTGTTTTCCCTTTATTGATTGCCCCCGAAGGGGCGGATAGTTGATTATGATAACAACTGCACAGTATTAAAACCGTAGCCGTTATTAACAAGATTCTCTTCAAGAATACCAATTCCTGATGCAGTCATGTGGCTTTTTATAAACTGGCTTACAGTCTCATCAGACCCCATTTCTTTCAGGTACTCTTTGATCATATTAGCGTCAACCTCTACGGCATAGCTGACGCGAACTTTTTGCATTTTAGTTTTGTACATTCTGGCTTGTGACATTTTGATACCCTTTATTTATTGATTGAGATTACATTAAATACTATTTTAACCCCCAAGTAAACTAATTTGTATATAAATAGGTAAATTAATTTAATAATCCCCGATTCTAAACACTTCATCCTGTATTCTTTCATTCAAATCACGTTGAAAAGCTATGACTTCATCGCGGTTAAACTTAGGGGATGCCCTCCAAGCTAACCGTTGCATTGCTCTGATGCGCCTTACACCGTACACATCTTCCATGTAGATGCGATAAGCCTCCTGAATCTTTGTTGTTTTCATACCCCACTGATTACAAGCAGGGCATTGCACATGGATATTTTCCTCAAAAAGTTTAAACACCGTATGTCGTCTACTGTAAAAGTGGCCGCCCTGCATATTCTTATAGTGATCTATCTTGCCGCAAGTCACACACTGGCAATATCCGTTGTCATCTGATGCCTTTAATCTAACTAATCTTTGTAATAATTTTGCGGCTTTCTCAACCTCTTGAGAGACTGTAGATTTCTTCCTCTTTGCCATTTATTTCTTCCTCAATTAAAAAGTCTACATAGTGTTTTATCTTCCGTAGTGATTCTATCCCACCCTTTTCGCGCCATCTGGTAATGTACTTAACGACATTACCCTCACAGAAATTAAGGTCATTAGCCATAATATATTCGATGGGTTGTATCTTTTTATTGGCATAATGATCACCGCCTATTTGCACCTTTAGTGCTTTTGACAATCTTCTTCTCCTTTTACTGTAATTTGTTCAGGCCAATGTAGATCACATCGAGGGCAAATACCGTAACCACAGCCATCATCACCAAGCCAGTATTCAAGAGACTGTCCGCAATCACAGTACAGCTTGTTAAGAGTTATTGTCCCTGAGTGCAAGTTAATAACATTACTCATTTACCGACCTTTATCTTAACCCTAGAATCTTCACCATGATCTTTATGATAAACCACAGCAGTCATAGAACGCTCTGCTCCGTAGCCCGAATCTGAATGCCACTGGTCTGTAGAGGTGAGAGACCCCCAGTGTTCAAAATGCATTGAACCGACTTCTCTCGCTATGTGGTGGTGAATATGACCTAAGTGACAGTATCTGTTTTTAGACTGACTCCATTGATCATCAAGATTTTTAATAACAGTCTGTAGTATTTGCTCATGCTTAATTCTATCGCCATGATGAAATACGAATAAATTATTCTCCCATTGGTAATGTATAAACTTAGAGTAGTTTTGCAACACCTCAACCCTCGGCTCGTTGTCGTAAATAATTTCCATACAACTAGATAGGTGACAAGCCATGTCAGAATCGTGATTACCTCTAACATTAATAACCACAACTTTTTTGTGGGTTTTAAGCATCTTGTCTACAAGGATTTGAAATAACCTTCCTGCCAGTTTAAACGTCTTACCTATCCGCGTGTCTACGTCTACCCTTGTCCCTGCTGTCGTTTCATTCTTGCTTGAATCAGCATGAAAGAAGTCACCCACATTTAACAGCACACCAATCTCGGCATCACCAACTCTGTTGGCTAATCGCTCAGTTGAGTCTAGTAGTATTTGGCTTGCTATCTTTACGTCCCAATCATCATCGTCTAGCTTAGTCTCGCTATCGGCAAGCATCCCAAAATGGTGGTCGCCTATAATATACATCGCTAGGTAATCAGCGTTTACTTTTGCAGGTGCTTTAACTGCCTTCTTAAACCCTGTTAGATCGTCCTTAATGCCCTCTAGCATATAATTAAGGCGTTGCTGTAGGCTTTGCTTGTCTGGCTCTTGAATAACCCACTGTAAGGCTACTGAGCCATCTTCCTTGTATGCCGTTGATATTCTCTTGGCTTGGAATCCTTCTGCTGTTTGGTGGGTTAAATCTCTATGGGGGGCTACGCCATTGGAGGCGGCTATCTTTTCCAATCGAACTATCATTTTATCGACGGTTCGTCTGTCACACT
>ERZ1039804.459-NODE-459-length-26142-cov-6.287768_pt1 | contig 26142 bp, 12 predicted proteins | sample MGYA00383089_ERZ1039804 | MGnify/ENA primary metagenome ERZ1039804 (study PRJEB29581, sample SAMEA5548359) | metagenome | biome: marine; feature: coastal; material: water | depth 1 m | study: Short-term variability in the microbial, nano- and picoplankton dynamics...
GTTTGAAGTATCGGTTGTATCGGTACCTTGCAATCAAGCAGCTACTTTTTCGCTAGCGAAGTCTTTTGACTCACAAGCTGAGTACGAAGAATTCAAAAAAACTTTCACCAATCGTGTCGATCTACCTGGTCAGTCTCTGACCAAAGATGATTCAAAAGAATCAAACCTGGTTAGTGACGCACCTAAGCACGTAGAGCAATCTACAAATAAGGAGACGAAAATGTCGGAAGATAATACATCCGCAATCGACTTGGAAGCATTTGCTAAGAAAGTAGCCGAGGAAACTGCTGCTAAAATTGCAATGAAACAAGCCGAACAAAAAGCCGCTGATGAAGCGCAAGAAAAAGCCGCTGCTGATGCAGTAGCTGAAAAGGCTGCTCAGGATGAGCAGGTTAAACAAACAATTCGTACTGGTATTGAAACTGGTGCAGAGCGTTTACAAGCAGACATGCAAGCCGATTTTGCAAAAGCAAAAGAAAGCGAAGTAGCAGAGCTTGTTAAAAAATACGAAGCTGATGTAGCTGAAAAAAATGCAGAGCTAGAAGCTATGCGTAAAAGCAAATATCACTTTGCTGATAATGGCGCACGTAAGGAAATGGACTCAAAAGCTGCTTTAGAAGCTCGAGTTCTTGGTGCTATTACTAATAAAGGCTACGAAACTGACTTTGCTAAATCTTTTATGGAAAAGCAAGGTGCTGATTATGGTACGCCTTCAACAGCTGGTCAATTAGATCAAGTAACAATTGATCGTTTCGCAATGGAAGTTCAGTTAGAGTCACGAATCGCACCTTTATTTGAAGAAATTCAAGTAAATTCTAGTGCAACTACTATGCCTTTCATGGGTGCAGTAAGTAATGGCCAATTCCTTGATGAATTCGATATCGATACTGCTAATAGCCGTACTGATACAGTTGGTGGAACTAATGGTCAAATCGATATTGGTAATCGTACAATCGTAACCCATCGTTTGGTCTCAGGTACTTTTATTGATAACGATCAAGATGAGTCTACTCTTGTTTCATTCTTGCCAATGATTACACAAGCTTTGGTTCGTTCACAGGCTCGTGGTTTAGATGATACTCTTCTTTTCGGTACTACAGCAGCGACTCAATTAGGTCTTGCAGGCGGTGACGGAAGTGATAAGGGTACTGGTCTTATGGCTACTCCACAAACAATTCTTGCACAACGAGATGGAAGCCCTGCCTTTGGTTCTGATGACCTTGTTTTAGGTCGCTCAGCAATGGGTGCATACGGCTATAATCCTGCAGATCTTGCTTATGTTGTTTCTATGCCAGCTTACTACAAGCTCTTAGAAGATTCAAACTTCCTTACTATTGATAAAGCAGGTTCTGATATTGCTACTAACATCAATGGTCAATTAGGAACATTGTTTGGTTCTCCAGTAATTGTAACTGATCAATTACCTGGTACTGCTGATGCATCTACTGCAGCTGTTGTTGTAAATACTAGTAACTTTAAGATTGCACGTCTTAAGTCAATGGGTATTGAAACTGAGTACTCAGTTGCTAAACAGCGCAATGTTCTTGTTGCAAGTCAAGCATTTGGCTTCAAAGCCGTTGGTCACGCTACTCTAGGTGCCGCAGCTTGTGTTTATACTGCAGACGCATAATAGTTATTTTAACTATACTAACTTCGGGGTGGTTCGCCACCCCCAAGTTTTTACTAATGGACTTATAAGATGGCAGATTTAATATCTTTAAATGATTACAAAGAACTCGAAGGAGTGACTAATACTCAGCACGATGCTCGTACTGAGGTTATCATTGATTCTGTGAGTGCATTAGTAAAAACTTATTGTGGAAATAGTATTATTGATTTTTATACTTCTAATAAAGTAGAGACTCTTTCTGTAAACTACTCTACAAACCAGGTTCAATTAACAGAAAGTCCTGTTAATAGTATTGTAAGTGTAGAAGAGCGCTCAGAGGTAGGAGGTGCTTACACTACACTAGTCGCTTCAGAGTATGAGCTAGACAAAAATACAGATACTTTATACAGAATTTCTAGTGGTTCGTATAAAAATTGGGAGAACGGTGTTAACTCTGTAAAACTCACTTATACCGCAGGATACGCAACAGTTCCTGCAGATTTGAAACTAGCAATAGCAGATTTAGTCACTCACTATTTAAAAGGTGAGCACAAGGAGCGTAGAACCATTAGTGGCGCTACTATACAAAACCAAAAAAGCGATGTAGCCTTTCCCGACCATATTAAGAGAGTGCTAGACCTATATAAGACCTACTAATGGCTAAGAAGAACCTAGAAACTTTTCTAAAGAAACTAGAAAAAGAACTAGATAAAGACAATGACTATAGAAAGCTAGTATCAGATGTAAAAGCGCATCAGTTTTATATAACAAAAGATGGTTTACTTGAACAAGCGTTATTTCAAGCAGAGCAAGATGGGGTAAATAGATCTAAAGGTAGTATACAGAAAGCTACTGATCAGTACTTCAAGGATATAGTAGCAGGCTTTAAGCCTTTTGACGTAAATAAAGGCCCTAAAACTATAATTGTTTTTGCCAAGAAAGTAACTGGAAATTCATTTTCTATAACGTTTCAGTCAAACATGGCAGAGATAAAGAAAGTTTCTCCACAAGGGCTATTGATGCCTGGAGGCAGCTTTCAAGCAGGAACAACTTTTAATAGTATAAAGTTTATTATTAATCCTGCTAAACAGAAGTTTCATGCTGCAATGAAGAAAATATACAAGAATAGAGGACAAAACTTAGATACCTCAAAAATGCTTGATATAGGACACAGCGAAGAAGCAGCAGTTTATGACAACAAAGTTAGTGACGCGCTACTTAGCTCCGGAGAAATACCTCCCTCAGCCTATGCAGTAGAAGAGCTAGCGGCTATACTAGAATTGAAGAAAGACGACAAGACAAATGTAATTACTTGTAGTTTAGAGTCCGCTTCAAAGAATAGAGCTCATGGACAGTACTTGAGTCAAAAGTCAAAGCATTTTGACCAGCTAATTAAAAAAGCACTAGAGCGTTTACCTAGCTTAGCCTTGACAAAAGGATCCGATACGCCACTAGAAAAAACAAGTAAAAAAGCAGTTAAAAGCATTCTTAAAGAGCTTAAAAAAGTAAAAGGCTTAGACGTTCAAATAAAAGAAGACGATTTAAAGATTGAAGAAAAGACTACTCTTGCACAGTTAAAGTTAAAAAGAAAGATAACAGGTAGCAAGAAAGGGGTAAAAGGCAAGAAATCTAAAGGTGGAAAAACACAAGGATCTAAAGGACCTGCATCTACTCCTTTAATATTAATTGCAAACTTAAATAAGAGACTACCTCAAGTAGTGGCTAAAAATATGGGGCCTCCGGGTTTAGAGTACCAGACAGGTAGATTTGCAAAAAGTGTGGAAGTAACCGATGTTATGTTAACAGCAAAAGGTTTCCCGAGCGTAGGATATACTTATGATAGAGATAACTACGAACAGTTCGAGGCAACCAGTGGGTCAACCCAGTTTGCCAGCCCAGAAAGAGACCCTAGAAAGGTGATAGATAAATCAATTAGAGAAATAGCAGCAAAAGCTGCTGTAGGAAGATTCTTTACCCGGAGAGAATAGTGAGTTCAAGAGTATATACAACTAGAAGAAGCTCAATTATTGCCGGAATAGCAAAGGTGCTAGAGACAATAGATGGTACTGGCGAGCACCTCACTAATCTATACAATAATATCAGCCCTAGGCTTCTTTTTTGGGATGAAGTCACTGATTTTCCTGCAGTGCATATAAATGCAGGGCAAGAAACAAGAGAATATCAGGGCGGAGGGTATAAAGATAGATTTTTATCTGTTACTTTACGTTGCTACGTAAACGAAGAAAATGCTCAAGAGGCTCTATCCGCTTTAATAGAAGACGTAGAAACTGTATTAGAAGATAATTCAAGACTAGCTTATATAGATAAGAAGGGCGTTAAGCAATTTACTCAACAAATTTCTATCATGAGTATTGATACTGATGAGGGAGTACTAGAGCCTTTAGGTGTTGCAGAAATCAACATTGAGGTTCGTTATTAGAAACAACTAACACGAACAAATGTTCACGATTAGTTTTTTCAAGAAAAACATAGGAGAAAAACTATGGCAGATTCTTTATTTCTAAGTAGAAATACTAAAATGTTTGTCAAGACACCCGAGGCCTTTAAAGAGACCAGCGGTGCTATGATATTCGAAATCCCTATTTTGGAGGGCTTCTCAGTTTCTCAAACTGATAATAGTGTAGAAATTACTTCCTCAGAGGCTACATCTGTAGCTGTAAATGGAGGTGCAGGAGCACTTACACAACGAGGAACCAAAAAATTAAAAACATCAACAAACCCGGCTGAGTTTTCATTTCAAACATATGTAAGACCTTATGATACAGCTAATGCCGGAGCTTCGATTACTTCAGGAAACCAAACCACAGCAAACAAGGATACTGCAGTAGAGATGGTTTTATGGGCTTTAATGGCCTCAGCTACTCGTTTAAAAGATAATGGTAACTATCAGAATACTGCTACCTTAACCGCCGGCGGTGTTGCAAATACAACAGTAGTGACAAACGCTACTGGAGGTACAGAAGTTGATTTTAATCAGTCAAAACTTCCACAAGCTTTTGAAGGCGTTGAGCTAGTGTTTCAAGTCAACGAATTAGATGCTAGTACAACCACTCAATATACTATTACCGATATGGTAATCAATGAAGCTACGGTAGATTTTGATATTGAAGGTATTGCAACTATTTCTTGGTCAGGCATGGGCAAGTCTCTAACTGTTACTAGTGATGCAGCAGCCCTTACTCCAACTGTTAATGAAAAACTAAATACGGCTTCTTTCATACAAAATAAAGTCAGTTCAGTAGTAGTAGATCCTGGCCCCAGTTTAAATGGTGGCGCAGCATATTCAGTAGTTCTTACTGGAGGTAGTGTAACTTTTACAAATAATGTAACTTTTATCACTCCAGATACTTTACATGCAATTGATAGCCCATTTACGCATCAATTAGGTAGTTTAGGCGTTACAGGAAACTTAACCTGCTACCTAGAAGCAGGAAATAATAAATCTTTAGAACTATTTACAGATTTATTATCTAGCTCAAATGATGTAGAAAATGTAGCAGTAAATATTAGTGTAGGAGGCACAGCAGGTCCTTGTATTCAGTTTAACTTAGACCATTGCCATTTAGACGTTCCTACTACCAACTTTGAAGATGTAGTGTCATTAGACGTTCCATTCACAGCCCTAGGCGATGCAAGTAATCTCGAAAACCCACCTGCAGCCAAGGTTAAATATATAGCGGGGTAATTAATTATGAGTATTCATTTATCAAGACAAACCAAACTATTCGTATTATTTGATAGCTTATACTATGAGATCCCTATTTTGGATGGGTATTCTTTTAGTCAGGCTGTCAATAATAACGAAATAACTTTAAGCGAAGCATCAACTAGTGCAGGAGCATCTAGACGAGGACGAAAAATGTTCAACTCTTCTTTAGCTCCTGCTGAGTTCTCTTTTCAAACCTATATGCAGCCATTTAAAGCAGCTAGTAGTGGTAATACTACTCAAGGTACGGGCGGTAAAGCAGGTACTGTAGATAACGCACATTATTCTACAGATAATGTACTATGGGCACTTTTTGCGGGTAAAGCAAATACTGTTTCGTCTAACGGAGCAACTTTTACCGATGGTTCAAATACTATTGTTAGTAACGATGGAACTAATTCTGATGTTTCGTTTGCCCACTCTAACTTTTCTACAGTAGGAGAAGCAACTTTTATATTTAGTGTATCTGATGGTACTAGTAATGGCGGTATTAACTACGAAATTTCAAAAGCTGTATTGAATGAAGCAACAATTGATTTTGACTTAGAAGGCTTAGCAACTATTTCTTGGTCAGGCATGGGAACCACTCTTAAAGAGAATGCCACAGACGCTAGGCATCTTCGTACTACAGCAAACACTGCTACTGTTTTTGAAGGTGTAGACAATACTTCTGGGTTTATTCAAAATAAGCTCATGACAGTAGATTTAACGGCTGTAGATGACTCAAGCGGTGTTACAGGTATTGATTTTGGAACTGCAAGCAACTTTCCTGGTGCTTCATCAGATGGAGTATATAATGTTGTAGCTACAGGTGGATCCCTCACCTTTAGTAATAACATTACCTTTCTAACTCCTGAAGAACTAGGTAAAGTAAATACCCCTATGGGGCATGTTACAGGAACTAGAAGTATTTCGGGTACTGTAACCTGTTACTTAGATGAAGCTACAGGTGGAAGTGCGGATCTTTTCCAAGATCTTATTGAAAATACAGATTTAGACGAGAACGTATTTTCTTTAACAGCTACCCTTGGCGGGGCTGCTGCTCCTAATTGTGCAATTGCTCTACCTAGATGTAACTTGGGGGTTCCTACTCATAGTATTGATGATATTATTTCGGTGGAACTTACTTTTGACGCACTACCTAGTAATATTACTACTACAGGTGCGGCTGGAGCCAGTGAAGCAACCCTTACCTATAAAGGCGCGTAAGGTAGTATTGCTTAAAGTATAACAAGGGGGCTATGCCCCCTTTCTTTGGAGTTTTTAACATGGCAGACACTGCTTATTTTAGTCAAGATATAAAAGTATACGTGCAGAGTGATTCAGGGCTTTATTGGGAAATTCCAGTACTGAATGCTCCTACATTGGATCAAAGTACACAACAAGAACAAGTTGGGTTTACTTCACTTCCTACTAGAAGAACAACAGCCACAAATGGCTCGCCTCTTGCTCAAGTAACTACTTTAAAGCAGGTGTTTACTACAGAGAAGTCTCCCGCACAATGGTCTTTTTCTACACATATACGCCCTCATACAGTAGGCACTGCCAAACAGTCTGTAGAATCTATTTTATGGGATTATTATATAGGTGACAATTCTTTTAATCCTCCTTCTGCTATTAGCACTGTTTTTTATAATTCTGCTAACTTTGTTCAACAAAATACTTTTACGTTATATGTTATATATACAGATACTAACTCAGGTTTCAAAGTTAGTAATTGTGTAATTAGCTCCGTCAATATTAGTGCACCTCCACAAGGTTTGGCATCGCTAGGGTGGTCAGGTATGGGTACCGATTTGGAACCTGTAGAAGGTTTTGTAACACCAGGAACTTTACAGAATGCTGTTCATCTAGCCAACGGTAAATATCTGCAAAGCAATATGATATCGCTTGATATTAAAAACGTATGGATAGAGGGACACACGGATATCAATGAAGGGGTCTTAGAGTGGGGAGGCGGTACACTTTCTGCTTCGATCTATGCTTCTAACTATGGAAATAGGATTGGAACTGTGCCATTACCCCGACTGGATGCAAACTCTTTTAACAACTCTGTCCTGTGGCAGCTAGCTAATACTGCAGGAATAAGACAAAGCGGGGTTGCTACTCCTCTGAACTCAAATATAGGGTATGTACAATTAGATAGCAGCAACACTATTATAGGACAAGAAAAATATAATCAATATATAAACTCTACCCTACAAATTGGAGACCAAATAAAGTTTGTCTGTTCCACTACTCCTGAGACTGATATTTCGTCTATATATAAAATTACAGCAAAGTATCATACAGCAATCACAGATGAGAACTCCAATACTTCAGGAAATATTGCGGGTACTACTTTTGACCCTATGAATCTATATGATGATACTGCAAACCCGGATGGTACAGATGGATTGTGGGTACATGGTAGTGCAATAACTACTTCTCACTATCATCATCAAGTACCTTTTTATTCTGATAATAAAAGAAATCATATAAATATAACTAATTTTGAACAGTCTTTTACAAACTTTGGGGTATATGATACTACTTTAAGTAAGTGGCTTTTAACCTCTGATGCTATAAATAACACCCCTTACGATAAGACCACTACACAAGATTGTGTAAATAGCACTGTAGTTCATCTAAATAATACCACGAGTATTACATCGGCTATGCAATTTTGGTTTGCAGGAATAGACTTTGCTAATCAAACCTTTAGCGATTCAAATTTTCAATCTATTAAGGTGAGTTCTGTGGATGCAAGCGCAAATACAATAACACTTTCAGACGCCGTTACAATTCCTTCAGGAACAAGTGTAACTATACATGCTAGAGATATGCAACCAACTATACGGTCAACAGATACCTCTGCAATGACACATGCAAAAGCAGATTTTACATCTGGAATATGGTATACACCTAAAAATTATGTTAGTAGACTTGCTCCTTTATATAGTACAGCAAATAATTCGAATAGTACTATAGTATATTATGACAAGTGTGGCCAATCAAATAATACAGGTATGGCAGTAACTTCTGTAGCATCTGTAATGACTAATAATACAATAACACAAAAAGCTGCGGATGCCTCAAATTCTTTTAGAATACGCGCAGACAAGGCTGTATGTGTAGGATTAGATGGAACTGCGGGGTGTTTAGCTGCAAACTCTAATTTAGCAGCAACTCAATTAGCTGCTATGGTTTCTAGGGGTTTTCCTACAAAATTCTTTATGTGGGCTCCTTATAGTCAACCTACTTATATTAATATATATAGATATTTAGGGTCTCCTCAGAGTCAAACAACCTTTAAGTTTATGCCAAGAACAGGTGGAGGATATTATAAAGAAAACGGAACAGATCTAATTCCTGCAATAACTTTAGATGCAAGCAGTAACCCTTCTCTTACAAATATGTGGGTAAACCAAGCAAGTATTGAGTGGACAGATCCTGCTGTCTACGATAATGACAGTACTGATGATAATGTTGCTTACTTAATAGAATCAGATGCTCCAATATGTGGATTATTTTTTGGAACCAATACAACCTCCCCTGGAAATGGAGGAGAAGGGGAAGACTGGATGCCTTTAGCACCTTTTGGAACTCAAGACGATCCTTTAATTACAGATAATTCTAACTCATATCATATACTAATTGATCCAGGAACTTCTTCGGGAAGCACAGCTGCTACAATAGGAAGTACAGATACTCATATTAGTAGTAGTTTATCGGGATACTCTGGACATCTTTTATCAACTTCTCTTAAACCTAATGCAGCTGGAGGCAAAGTTGCTGCCTTTCAAATTGCAGACGGTGGTGGCTCTGATGGTCTTCCATTTTTACGAGCAAGTAATTTAGGGGATACTTATTGCTTTCCCCAAACAGAAATGGCTTCGTATGATATTACTCCATATGGAACAGTTCCAGGTGGGGGAGGAAAAATTTATGTTCGTAATGCTCGTCAAAGATTAGTAAAAGAAGCAGCAGGCACAGCATTAGGTGTTTCAGAAGTTCAAGATACAACAGGAGATTTTTTATCTTCTGCTACTTATATGTATTACTATTCAGTTTCCGAAGTGGATTCTACCTCATTAACAGGAGTAAGAATAGCCGAAGGCCCTAGAACTGGGTCTTCGGGAGGGGATCTAGTTTTAACTTTAAATGCGGGAAATTATGCCGCAAATACTGAAATTACTTTTGCAGAAACTATAACTGACATTTTTTTAGCCCAATCTTTTCAGTTCTGTAGAATCTATCATAATAGCACAACCTTTAAAATTTTAAATGTAAATTCGGGGAGTAAAACAATACAACTTGACCAAGCAATAAATTTAGGCTCTAATACTGCTGTAACTTTAGAAAGAAACTATATAGAGTCTGTAGATGGACCGTTTTACTTTGAAGGTAATATGCAATTCTTTTTAGCTTGTCAAGATTCAGCTGACCAAGAAATGACAATGTTAGGTACTAGACGTACTGATGCTTCCTCAAGCAAAAGAGGTGTTATACAAAGTTTAATAGGTTTCACATCATCTGGGTCAGGAAATAGAATTCGTGTATACCCTGGAAGAACACAAACTGCTAATGGGTGGGTTTATAATCAAACTAATATAGCAGCTACTGCGGGAACTAGCTATTTATTTAACACAAAACACTACAAAAGCGTAGTCTCAGGCAAAAATTATCCTTTTGAAACCTTTGTGAGCCATAATGATGGAGACGTAACACTAAAACTACAACATATGTCCACTAGAAACCCTTTTAATGCGACTTTTAATGCGGGTAATGTATCAGCTATCTACTTCTCTAGAGGACTAAACAAGGCCTCTAGTCCTTTCATTCTATCGGAAGGCATTTTTCCTGTAACAAATTTTGAGGCTTCTATAACTAAAGAGCACACTCCTATTGTAGCGCCTATTCTAGGAAAAACATCTTCACCTCTGTCTTTTTCTTCTGGTAGCACAAATGTAACAGGGTCTTTTTCCGCAGTTGCTATAGGTGGAGATGTGGTAGGAGATGGAGGTTCAAAAGAGGTTTTAGACACGCTGTTGACTAGCTCGCAAGTAGAACAGCAAGTTTCTGTAACAATAGGAACAGATCCTACCTGTACAGTTAATTTAACCCTGCCTAACGCTAGTTTCTCTTCTCCAACAATTACAACAGGAGATTTTTTATCTTTTTCCGCTAGCTTCCAGGATGAAACTTCGATAGGAAACCCGCATTATACAGCAACATTTTCATACCTTTAAAAAAATAATTCTTGACATTTTAATTGGTTTACTTTATACTATAGAATATCAAAACACAGTATAAAAAGCTAATAAAGGGTTAAAGAATGGATCAGTATATTACATTAGAGAGTACCAAAGTATTCTTTTCCCCTACAAATGGGGCAGAAGTGTATGAGCTAGAAATACTCGCGGGTGGAGCTAGCTTTTCTCAAACATTCACAGAAACTACTTTTTCTACTAAAACTATTCATGAGCCCGGCAGTTTTATTTCTGATGGAGTGTTTAAAAAAGCAAATCCTGCGTCTTTTTCATTTACGGTTCCTTTGTATGACACAGGACATCCTTTATGGAACTATTTAGTTAATACTAACAGTAGTAATAATTTAGATTCTTTTACCTTATGGTTTATAGATAAAAATAAAGTTTTCGCACTAACTGACTGTATACTTGTAGGCGGAACTTTTAGCTCTACTAGAGGCCAGGTATTAAGTATTTCTCTTGAAGGCGAGGGATCAAGACTACTAACAGGAACAATCGACCCTCGTAATTATATCTATGGCGACTCTTACTTAGACTTTGCTAAAATTACATCTGAAAGAACCTCTGCAGGTCTTTCTAGTTTTCCTACTTTTCAATCTTCTGATATACTAAATTTTGAAGGTAATATAATATGGTTGAATAAGGTTTACTTCTCAGATTCAGTAATTGACAGCTTTAACAACGGATACGATATTGCTGTTTCAGATCTTTGGACAGACAATATTATCTCTATGACCCTAGAGCTACAAAATAATATAAGCTGGGTTCCTTATGAAACTGTACAAGGTGCAAGCGAAGTTACTGCAGAGACTACTCAGTACCCTTCAGATTTTGTATTAACAGAAAGGGTTCTTGCAGGAAATACAAAAATAGCCATAGATACTGATACTTTAGGTATATTCGAAAATGCGATCAATACCGGTCTCAATCAAAAATTCTTTCAAGCTATTAGCTTAAAAGTAGGTCTACTACAAGAAACACCCTCTTCAGGAGATACCGGAGTATCATATTTGGTTTCAAACGGAGTAAACGCATCCTCTAGGGTAGTTCCAGGCCCTTTTTATACTTATGAGATTGACTGGAGACACGCAACAAACGCTCAATCTTTACAAAATTACTTAACATTTAATACCGCCTAAGGAGGCACTTTAATGCAATTAAAAAACTTAATAATCGATAGTAAATCAGCCTGGGTAGACTTTCCCGGCATGCCTGGTTTTTCAGTGCAAGTAGTAAACCTTTCACGAAAGGAACTAACTGGACTTAGAAAGAGATGTGTAACACAAAAACTAGATAGGAAAACTCGTCAAATGGAAGAAGTGTTAGACGAAGAAAAGTTTGTGGTTGAATTTACAAATGCCACTATCTCAGGTTGGAAAGGCTTAACTTTAGAGTATCTTGAAACACTTCTTTTAATTGATACAGAAGGAAAAGACTTATCCGATGAACTTCCCTTTACTTCAGACAACGCAGAAATATTAGTAGGTCAATCTACAGAGTTTGACTCATGGCTCAATGAGGTAGTCTTTGATTTAGATAACTTTCGTACAGTCTCAAAAGGAGATGATGTGGGAACGTCTAACTAAATTTTTTAACAATGCAGAATCAAAAATAACTGTTGATAAGTATTTTGAAATCTGCGACCAGCTTGGGCAAGAACCCGACCCGGATAGAATTCCTATTCAGTGGTCGGATATACCCAATGAAGCACAAATAGCTGTAAGTATATTTAATAGTCTAGGAGATAGACTGGTGGCCGATATAGGCTATCTAGGTAAGGATTATACATCCCTACCCGTTTATATAGAAGCCTGTGGGGTTGAGAACGTAGAGTTACTACTTGAAATTCTATCCTGGCTGGATTCAAGAGCTATCAAACAATCCGCAGATTCAATGAAGCGGGAGAGAGATAAGCTAAAGAGAAAGTAACGTGGCAAATGAAGTCAAAATAAAAATAAAAATTGACGATAACGGTGATTTAACTGTAATTGCTAAAGAAGCTAAAAAAGCGGCAGGTGCCGTAGATGAGCTAGGTAATGCTACGGAAAAAGCAGGTAATAAGCGCAGTAAATACCATAAAGGCGAAAAAGGTGTAGCCGGTCTCACTAGCAACTCTACTAAAGGTTTCGCTAAACAGGCACAAACTATCAATGGAGGAAGCTCTTCATTGGTGGGTGCCTATGCTACTCTTGCCGCAAACGTTTTCGCACTTAGTGCTGCTTTTAACTTCTTTAAACGTGCCGCAGACGTTTCTAACCTACAAAAATCTCAATTAGAATATGCACAAAGTACAGGTACTGCACTAGGTAGTATGACTCAAAAATTAAGAGATGCCAGTGGTGGACTCTTAGGATTTAGAGAGGCTGCAGAGGCAACAGCTATAGGTGTAGCAAAAGGTTTTTCACCTCAAATGATGAACAACATAGCAGAGGGTGCAAGAAAGGCTTCCACTGCATTAGGTCGTGATTTTGGAGACTCTTTTGATAGACTTGTTCGAGGTATATCAAAAGCAGAGCCAGAACTTCTTGATGAATTAGGTATCACATTAAGACTTAAAAAGGCAACTGAAGATTACGCTACCTCCATAGATAGTACTGCCGAAGCCCTTACAGCTTCGCAACGAAGCATGGCAGTATATAACGAAACAATGAATCAAATAGAAGCTAACTTTGGTTCTGTAGTTCCCAAAGATAACGCATTTATATTACTTCAAAAAACTTTTGATGATATTGTACGTGCAGGTACTCAATTCATTCTTCCTTTCTTCGAAGGCTTTGCTAGTATAGTTTCCCGAAACGGTGTAGCGGCTGTTGCTATATTTGGTTTAATAGCAGTCTCTATCTTTAAGATGATGGTTCCGCTCGATGGAGTGAAGAGCCGTTTTAAAGATATGGTAGACTCAAATGTTGCAGAATTAGGAAAATTAGACGCTGAACTTGAGGAAATAGACACTACGCTTAAATCGATTGGTAGTGCAAAAATAGACGTTAAAACTGCCGCTGTTGCAGCTGGTGGTGCGGGGTCAAAAAGTAAGTTGATGCAAAAGGCCGCAAAAGGAGATCTTACAGATCCTAAACAAATAGGACAGCTTGAAAAAACTTTAAAAGCTAGAATAGAAGCAGGAGATAAGTACACAGGCGTACTAAAAGATCAAACTGTAGAACAGTCAAAAGCAGTTCTAAAAGCCCTAAACGTTCAAAAGCAAAAAACAAAAGAAGGACTGGATAAAAAGATTGGTTTATGGAAAAGGTGGGGTTTACGCTCTAAACAAATAATCAAGGGAACTGAAAGCGCATATCTAAGGATGACCAGAAAGATTGGTAAAGCCGCTCAGTTTATGGGCAAACACTTAAAGAAAGCCATGAGACTTGCAGGTGTTGTGGGTATCGTAGTCATGATCATAGAAACTTTTATGAAACTGCGAGAAAACATTGGAGACCTTGCTGTTACAGCAAAAGAAGTGACTGAAAAGATAGTAAGATTCTTTAACAAAATGGTTAACAAAGCTTCCACCGCAATTAATGGTCTAACTAAAGGAATGGTAGGAGGAATAGCGGGTGCTTTTGAAACCATGATGGGCAACATAATTGAAACGGTAAATAAAGCAATACGTTTAGTTAATAAGATGCCTGGTGTTAGTATTGACTTAATGGATGAAGATAAGTTTAAAGGGTTTGGAGAGAGAATTGCGAATGCTGTACCACAAATAGGAATGTTAAACGAAGAGTTTGAATTCTCAGAAGATGGTTTTGTAGCGGGACTAGTTAGCAAAGCTCAAGCAATTCAAGCCACTGGGGAGCAAGCCGCAGTAGCAAAAGAGTTAATGGATAAATTCAACAAAACTAGCAAGCAAATGGGAATAGATGCCACCGCCACCGCTAAGCAGTTAGGAAAGATGCCAAATGCTTCTAAAACCCGTAAAGGTGAGATGCGTGCAAAATCCGTACAAACTCTTGGAGTAGGTGGGCAGGTAGCAGAGATAGCAAGAAACGTTAAAAACGATAAATTAGCTAATCCTGGCCTTTTAGGTATGGGAGCCAGTACTGCAGAAGAAAATGGTGCTAAAGCAATAGCAAAACTTCGAGACTCAATGAAAGATTTAGCGGACATAAATCCATTAGTTGCAGCCACATTAAACGATAACAGTATTAGTCTAGATGTAATGGCAGAAAGATTAATGGAGTTTGATAGGGCTGCTCAAGATGCTATTGGAGGCAGTGCAGGCCTTAAGGATTCTCTTACCGTACTACCTGAAGCAATGTCTGGAGGAGATCTAAAAGCATTAAGTAAATCTCTACTATCTGTTACCTCTGCAGCTACTCAAGCCGAAAACGGATTTAAGAAATTAGGCGAAACCGCAAATGCTGATGCTATAACCAAGCAGGTAGAAGAGTTTAGACAATTAGAGATTGCTGTCAACGGAGTACTTCAAAAAGAGCACGAACTCTTTTTACTAAAACAAAGCCAAGTATTAATAGCTGGAAAACAAGGGGAAATGAGAGCCGCTGAGCTAGCCTTTGATGAAGCAAAAAATAATGCACTAGGAAAACGTATAGCACTAGAGGCAACACTTATGGAGAAATCGTCTTCCCAAGAGCAGAAAGACGCAGCACTAAGAGCATCAACAGCTGCAGATGCAGTTTTAGACCAGGCTACAGTTGCTAACGTAACAGCTCAGCAAGGTGCCGGAGCAGGTGCTATGACCGCTGCGGGACTAATTGGTGAGGGTACCTTTGAAAAAGACGCAGAAGGCAATAATATCAAGGGAACTTATAAAGAAGGATCCGGTATGGATATGAGCACTGTTGGAGACCTAGGCAAGACTGCAGACTTTATTAGTCCAATGGCGGAAGAACTAGCTAAATTAAGTCCAGAGGGCGAATACATGAGTGGTGCTCTTATGGGGGCTTTACAGCTTGGAGAGAGCTTACAAGACGCATTTAAGTCTGGAGGAATATCAGCAAAAGAAGGATTAGCTATTGCAGGGCAAGCAGCCAATGCCATGGGTTCTATATTTGCCTCCCAAGGAAAGGCCAAAGCCGCCGCAGTTGATAAAGAAATAGCTGCAGAGAAAAAACGCGATGGTAAGTCAAAAGAAAGTCTCGCAAAAATAAAACAACTTGAAGCGAAAAAAGAACAAATTAAGAAAAAAGCTTTCGAGAAAGAGAAGAAAGCAAAGATGGCAGGAGTTGTTATTTCAACAGCTACAGCTATTATGAAAGAAGCTGAAAAAGGCTTCCCTGCAGCAATACCAGGAATTGCACTGTTTGCCGGAATGGGACTAATGCAGCTTAATCAAATTGCTAGTAGTACTTATGAAGGCGGAGGAGCAGGCGTAGCAGATAGTAGCGGAACAGCCGGCCAAGATATGTCTATAGGGGAAAGAGCCAATAGAGTAGATTTAGCAAAATCAAAGAGCGCCACCAACGAGCTAGGGTATATGAGAGGTGCGGACGGAGTAGGAAATGCTAGTAACTTTAAACCTGCCTTTTCAGGAGCTAGATATAGAGCGGCAGGAGGAAGTGCGGGCTACGTAGTAGGAGAGCAAGGGCCTGAACTATTTATGCCAGATGTGCCTGGACAAATTGTACCGGCAGGAGAGGTAGGAAATACAGGTAGTAATATTACTGCTAACTTTAATATACAAGCAATAGATGCTGCAGGCGTAGAAGATGTACTACTACAACAAAAAGGAAATATTATTAACATGATACGAGATGCCGCAAATTCTCAAGGTGAATTATTCCTAGAAGGATTGGATGAGGGAGAGGTATAATGTCACAAACTACTAATATACTTCCAGATAATGAAAATGGGGTATCGGACCAGTTAGTCTCTCAAGGGGCAATAAAAACAATTAGTCTAACTTCCGGCTATACCGCTACTGCTAATAGAAACGCAGGAGTTTATTTTTTATACGCAGATGGAAATATAGAAACCAGTGGAATTGGTAGAGGGTTTAGAGCAGAATTAACCGTAGCTGTTGATGGTTCCGTTTCTATTTCCATAACAGATTCTGGAAGGCTTTTTGCTGCTAATGATACTATAACTATTGACGAAAGTAATATACTAGGTAGCGATACTACTGACATTGTATTAACTGTTTTATCTGTAAGACCTGGCAGTACAACTAAAGGGTATAAAACTGTATCCTTAAAATCCATGCAGCCTATAATGAAGCATACTGCTAACTCGGGAAGAACAATAAAAGTTTCCGACTCTTATCATTCTTTTGAAGCAAAAGTATCTTACAATAAACTATTAAAAGCTGATTTTAATAGGATATATACTTTTTTGCTTTCTAGACAAGGTACTTTAAAAGCTTTTAATATGGCCTTGCCACAGCATCAGCCTGTTACATACAGCGGCACCAAAAAACATGCTGGTCTTCTAACTAGTAAAGTTGCGGGAGAAACGAGTCTAGATATTAGTATGAGGGGAGGCACGACCCTATTCATGCAGGCCCCTATCCCTGAGATAGGAAATATTTTTACCATATATGATAAAAATAATTCTACTCATACAAAAGCTTACATGATAGTGGGCGTGCGACTGGCTGGAGAACAGCTAGCTGGTGAAAGCGGTATTGGCACATATAACGCTATAATAGACATACATCCTCCGCTACAAAAAGATATACTTCCAGTCGTTAATGGCTCTGGTACTAACCCCCTAGTACAGCTAGAACTACAAAGACCGCTTATGCGAGTAGCACTAACACAAGATTCTATAAATTATTCTGTAGATTCATCAGGATTATACCAACTAAGTTTTTCAGTAAGAGAGGATTTAATATAATGGCATACAGAAGTTTACACAACAATACAGATACAACCAATACAATTTATGAATCTTTACTAAATGGAGAAGACCTAATAATATCTCATTTAGTAAAGATGCAAAAGTTTATGCCTTCAAGTAACCCTTTGGGTAGTGATAATTATTCTTACTATTGCTCGGGACCTTACGATATAGCTTTTAAAGATGGGAGTGCAGATTCTTATGGAGCTATTAACCCTTCACAAATCTATAAAGCAAACACTGTTGAAGATGTAGGAGATATAAAAGAATTTTCAGAAGCTAGATCCTCTACAACTACTGTTTCGTTGACTACTAACTCTTTAGGTTTGTCCATAACAGCTAATTTATCTGTAGAGGACACGTTTGTTACGGGCTCCGGAACTACAAATTTTATAGACGCAGGGTTGAAAGAGGGGCAGTTATTAGAATTTACTAGCGAAACTTCTGCAAGTATTTTAAATAATGTGACAGCTAGAATAGTCGGATTCGTTAACGACGGCAAAAGAATGAAGTTAGATTGGCTCAAAGGGGGTGTCCCTGTGGGTTCTACAGAAGTTGCAGACTATACAATTTCTGTTCTTAGTTCAGAAATTTCTGCTTTTATTCTCTCGGCTCAGGAATCTACTTCCTTTACTTCATACTACAATAAAGAAGTGTACATATATAGGCAATATTCAAAAGCTTCATCTCCAAAGACCCCCATTGGAGAACCTTTTCTGCTTTTTAAGGGAATAATTTCTGGTGGTACTATGACCGAAGATCCCGCTAAAAAAGGTAATATGGTTTGGACCCTTACCTCTCATTGGGGGGATTTTTTAAGGGTAGCGGGTAGAAGGGGTATACCCTCACAACAGAGACTCTTAAATGCCGAAACCTTAGAGCAAAAATCAAACCCTAATGAGGCTTTGGATTATATTACAGATAAAGGCTTTATGCATGCAGAAACTGCCGTAAATGTTACTGCAAACTACCTAACACCGGAAAAACGTTTTCGCGTTAAGAAAAAGAAAAAGTGGTACGGCAGTTCTAAACAAAAAGTAAAAACTTATACTGTTCAAGTGCCAAAAGATCAAAAATTAAATTTTAATCTTCAAAGTGATCATTTGCCTGTAGTATATGGAGTACAAAGAATAGAAAGTAATACAATTTGGGCAGATATATTACACCCTTCAATTGCTACCAATACTCATTTATTTAAAGCAAATACTTTATGCGAGGGACCAATATCAGGTATACTAGATATAATAGTTGAAGACCAGTCTTTAGTTTGTAGAAACTCAAGAGACAGAAAAGATAGGTATACAGGAAATAATACTACATCATCATGCCAAGGTAGAGCAGACTTTGGTGGGGTTGTTTCTGCACAGCCTTATCTTAGAGACGGTTATGGAAGTAGAGGGTTTACTGCTTTTACTACTACAGGTGCTGAAAACAGCAATACAATTGTTATGGGCTCTACCAATTTCAGTTTGATAGACATTGGTGATTCTATAACTGCGAAGGGTGTCCAAGAAGGAGTACGAGTAGAGTCAATAGATACAGGTACCAAGACTTTAACTTTAACGGACAGGATTTCTGTTTCTTCGTTCTCTCTTATTAAGTTTGTACATGTGATGCCTACCTATATAAATAATACGACTAATGCAGACTATGGGTTTTACGGCAGCACAGCAAGCTCTAATACTACAGACCATAATTATATGTATGGTATACAGGCTACTTATGGACTGGATAGGTTTCATCAGCTAGGCGATGGTAGTAGTGCAAACGGAAAAACGCGATTAGAACCCCACTATATGTCAGATGAGAGAGGGCTTTTCTCCCCAGCACACTCTCAAGGCTGGCTACTAAAAACAGGGCAACCTAACCAATCTGTAGATCCATTTTTATATGCAATGGCAGCAGGTTCCGGAGGAGACGGACAGAGTACTATTACTGTTAGTGGGATAGATGCAAAAACTTATTTCAAAGTGGGTAAGTTTTATATGGTTAGAACAAAAGACCACGCAAACTTCTTTGCAAGCTTTAAAGTACTAGCAATAAACAGCAGTACATCTGTTAGGGTTAAAACAATGAGAGCCCCTTGGGTTGCTGTAAAAATATTTGGTTGGCAAACCTTTTATACTCCGATTAGGTATTTAAACGCTTCTTCCTCTTCCTCCATAACCTTCGCCGAAATTAAACTGTGGAAAAGTGGATATAAGTCTTTTAGGAGAAATAGACAGGGTACTTTTGATGCAGCTTTTAGAAACCACAAAAGTATTACAGCTTCTTTTACCCCGATAGCCTCCAATACTGCTCCCTTCGCAATTCAAAATGAGTTTTTTAAGGATAATACTAGATTCGAGTACTGGGGAGCTGACCATCGACTATTAGATACTGCGTATGTAACAACTTTACAGTACAAGGACAATAACGAAGATGGTCTAGGGAATGAGAGTGAGTATGTTGTAAAAGGTAAACTAATAGATACACATACATATGATTTAGGATATGATATTGTTACTGATACTGATACTCAGCCTTACCGAAACGATAGTGTTATTGCCGATAATGTAACTAATTTACCCTCTTTTTCTGAGGGGGACGAGGTTCAACTATCCGCAGGCAGCGGGGGCGGCAGTATACAAAATCTTAGTTCTATAACTAGTTATGAAACAGGTGGAGACACTATATATCTACTAGCTAGTGTAGAAGATTCTCCAGACACTGCGGGGGTAAAAGGAACCTACATATATAAACAACTTAAATCCACAGGAGCTATTTCTTCTGAGAGACTTTATTTAGGGGACAATAGTGATTACCTTACGGATATGTGGGTAAATGCAAACGGCACTACATTATACTATTGTGAAAATGGCAGTAAGACGGGCCGAGGGTTTTTCCAGTCCTTAACCTGGATAAAAGACCTTCCGGGAGCTTTCCAAGTAGGCAGCCCTGTTACAATGCATATGCTACTATACAAAGATAAGCTTAGTGCAGATTCATACTTTGAGGGCGGTGGCGTAAACGCAAATCCCGACGTAGGACCTCAAGGTATATGGGGTAGTGTTAATAATACTGGTGCTTCCCAGCCAGACAACAAGATATATGTATATTTCGCATCTAGACACTTGAATCCCTTGGCTAATGATAGCAGCCTTGTTTTTAACTCTCCTTCATATATTCTTGCGTACGATATAGCAGATCTTGAAGCAGCTGTTGCAGTAGGTGTGGGTACTACTATTACTATACAAACGAATATATTGCCTACAAAAATTACTAGGTCGGGGGGTGGAAACAGACTTTCAACCAGTCCTGGTAATATAATACCCCAAGCAGCCTCCAGTATGGATGGGGATTCTGGCACTAGCAGTTTGTTTACTGTGTTAGATACGGGTAGAAGAGAAGGAAGTAACGATAATTTACCTGATAATAATCAGAATCCTAGAGGTATTGCAGTTGATAATACTCATATATATGTATGCGACTGGAGAGCCCCTGCAGTTCTTACTGGAGACACCAGTACTTATTTTCCCGCAACAAATTTTAATGTCTCAGATACTAGAAGTTGTTTTGCCCACGATCCCGCTTTGTCCTCCTCTAGAAGAGCAACTAGACATGGGGATGCTTGCATATACGCCTATGCAAAAAATACGGGTCTTTTAGACCAAACAAAGTGTATTTATCCGCAAGAGCTAGAAAGAAGAGTAGTAGCAAAAAACACAGGCTTGTCATCAGGTACCGGAGTACTAACTGTTAAAACCGCAGTTAATAACTCTAATACTGTTATTTTGCAGGGAACATATGTTCCAACTGCACAAAGTGCTACAGCTTTGTATGGTAAACATAATGATACAGAATTTGTGGAGTTTGATATAGATAATGATAACTTTATACACTCCCCTACAATACAAGCAGATAAGCGACTAGATTTAAGTGATATAGAACCGGCTATTCAATCTGTTTCCTCAACTGGAAATGAACATACAGTTACTTTAAGCATAAATGTAACTTTGGAAGCCAATCAAGCTGTAGTAGTGGGTAGATACCCTTTTCTTTACGCTCCTATTAATCCTTACGATATAGCAATTCATAACAATAGAATGTACATACTAAGTAAAGAGGATGGAGAATTTAGGCAAGATAGCGAGAATAATCCTTGGTTTAATGACAATATACCCGGGGCTCACCTATCTAACGTACCCGAAGTTCATCTGTACAATATGCTGGAACAGAGACTAGTATATGGATACGCATATGTTAATGATACTGATAATCCTTTCTATGATCATAGTACCGCTGTAGTAGACCCCTACGGAATAGAGGTAGTAGATGATAAATATGTCTACTTATTAGCTAATTATTTCCCTGGAAATCAATCCCCTACATGGAATTATTCCTTTAATGAATCCTATGTTGTGCAAGTCCCTATACTTAATGAGATTATCTTAACTCTGGGAAATAATAATTTTGATTTTAGTGGTGGGTTCGTAGGCCTTGAGTATTCTAACGGAGCAGGAACCAAATCAGGAGTAAATGTCGCATATGATTCAGTTAATAATAAGGTAACCCTACAGACACACGATACTTGGACTACCTCAGACACAATAATAGCCAGTCAGGACGGTAATGCAGCAGTACCAATTACAGCTGTAGAAACTTCAATAGACCATAGTAGCTCTACGGAGCAGTCTTTTTACTTTTATAGACCCAACCCTACTTTTATGGGTCAGCCGATGAATCCAATTTATGCAGAAACAGTAACAAATAGTTTAAAATCAAATTGTTTTGGACTTTCCGCGTTACCAGGAAAAGAAACTGCAAATACTAATAATACTCCTATATTTGTAACTAGCTATGGTACTGACCTTATAAAAAGTAATTATACTAACGCTACTTATGATTGGTCATTAGGTACCCCTGCTCCAAATACCCACCCTTTTTTATCAGGGGGAAATGTAGCTGGTTTAGGAGTAGCAGCATATGGCACTAAGTTATTTAGTATTACGGGACATGGCAGCGATTGGTCTAAAAACCTAAAAAGAGACAGAAAAACTGTACAGCCCAACGACAGCCATATTTTTAAAATCGTTAACTCCACCATAAATACAAGTACCTATACTAGTAGTGGTACTATGGATACTACAGCAGGGAGTAATGCTATTGAGTTAGGGAGAGATAGAACTCGTGCAACCAGAACCGGTAACAGCATATCCACAGTAAGTAATCAAGCAGCGGGTGCAACTAGTTTTGAATCTGAAAGTACTTTAGTTTTAAACTTAAACGTGGGTTCTTCTTTTCTTGCTAACGGTAACTTATGTACTATTACCTCAAATAAAGTTAGTCCAAATATTCATTCGTCAACTAAATCAGTAGGAACGCTTGCACAAACAACAACCCAGAGCAACACTGTAGTTTATACAAAAACTAGTGGAGCCTTACCCTCTATTAATCGTTACTTAACTTTTACTGGAGGCTCTCACACACTACCAAAGGGAGTAGGAAATGAAGCACGTATAATTGCTTCATCAGGTTCAGGTAGTACATTTACACTTACATTAGATCAACCAATAACTTGTAGTGCAGATGCTCCTGTACTAATAGGAAATAGAGGTTTGGTAACAGTTTCTGCGCCTCTACCTGCGATGACAACTGCTGGTGTAAATCTAAACTATAGAATTAGACAACCCATATCTTATCAATATGCTACACACAATCAACAGGCTATTAACTTTATCTCGGGTGATCAGTACGAATTTCCTGATAATGGAAACTCATTACCGTATAAAGGTATTGCTGTAGAAAACGGTCTGTTTGCGTACTACGCTGGAGGCTCAAAACTTATTGGATCCCATTTCAACTATTCCACTACTTTTGATTTTTTAGATCCTAATGGCTCTTTTACTTTAGGAACTATAAAAAGCATTAAAAAATATAGAAATTATTTAGGGGATTTAGTGTCTAGAGTTTCTTTTGCTTCTCCGCCTCCTGTAGATAACTCGGATGAGCTTACAGCTACTTTATCTTCAGATACTTCTAAAAAAATAACGATGCTAACGAATAGTTTATATCCTACTCCTTTTACTACAAATACAGTGGACTCTGTACACACTTCGGGTATTGATATAAAATTTACAAACGACCCCTCACTTAGTAATACTAATGGAACTCCCGTTACATTGAGTACAGGGCTTTTAGGGCTGCCTGAATTTATTACTGGGGCAACTTACGAAAATGATCAGCATAAAAAAATAGAATATATAAAAGTAAAAGAGCCTTATGTTTTGCCTGCCGTTACTGATATGGATGCATGGCAGTCTTTGACAGATTTGAAAAGTACGGACGCGGCAGTTTTATATACTCACTCAACAATGGTTTCTGATCTTGGAGGCTTAAATATTCCTATAGTTCATACTCCAGAGGACATATCTTATGAAGATTGGATAGATATAGGCACTTTTATGTACTCTTATAAAGAGCCGGGAACAGTTCTTAGTACAACAGTAGATGGGGCAGGTTTAGGGGCCCAAGACGTTATAATTCCTGTAGCCAGTACTACTAATATAGAAATTGGATCTGAGCTAATATGTGAAAGCATAGATCTTGTAGAGAGCTGTGTAGTAACTAGTATTGATGCTGGTGTAAGCGTAACAGTAAGTAGACCTACTAATATAAGTATAGGTGCTGGTACTGCTGTATCTTTTTCTAAGGCGCGATATTGGATACTTGTTGCTAACCTTGCCTCAGACTTCTATGTACGACATAAAGTGATGTTTAACGCTTATCAAACTGTTTATGGGTTTAAGTTTGAGGATGTTATAAGACTATCAAGTTCAGGGGACAAGCCCAACACACTAGCAGCCGAAACTATATATATTAAATCTATTGCAAATGAAAAAACAGAGAGAAAAATAATTGCGTATGACCAAAGAAATCGTTTTATTATATTAAATGATTTATTTATTTCCTCACAATCAGATAGTTACAATATTTACCCAGATTTAGGAAGAGATTTACAGGCTTCTACTAACCCCTGTATGCAACTTCTGGACTATTTAACGAATCCTATTTATGGCAAAGGGCTAAACTTAGATACTGAAATAGATTTAACTTCTTTTAAGAATGCTGCTAAAAAATGTGACGCTACTTCAGCAGTTACTATAGTGACCCAGTCTACTGCACCAACTATTGGGGAAGAATTTACTTGTTCGTATGATGACCCTTCATATCCAGCTACAGCTCCTAGAGTTGTTTTTAGGGGTACTGTAGGTAGCGTTATAAGCAGAGAGGTATACAATGAAACTTATCATGAAGTTACTTTTACGGATGTTGCAGGTAAAATAGTTAGTAAATGGAATTATGGCCAGGATCAATGGGGCAAATATATGTACTACAGGGGCGACTTAAGGTACTCTCTTAATGCTTCTACTGACTCTATAATTAATACGACTACTTTTAAGTCAAAACCTTTAGTGCCTTATGGTTATATAAATTTAAAATGTACTAAAGCATTAGCCTCAGGAGGAACTTATGCTCTCAATGCTTTAATGAATGTGGACATAGGAAAGCCGTACTATACTCTAACCACTAGACATACTCAAACCAGGACTGCAAGTCAAATTTCAAGTAACTCTAGCATTACTATTTTGGTGGATGACTTTGAAGATGGGTTAGTAAGCGTAGGAGACTTTTTAACTATAGATTCATACAGAGGAATAGTGTATGGTGTAGATGCTACAGCGGGCGCTGCACATATAGATTTAAATTTAAGTCTGGGTGCTGGTAATGTTGCATATGCCAATGACGAAGTACTTACACTTACCAAACCAGAACTAGATGATCAGTTTATTACACACGACTTTAATCCTGTTGTAAAATCTTTTGATTCTGACGCTACAAACTTTACCTACTCAGGGTACTCCCTATATGATAGTGATAGTGTAGTATATTATCCTTATGTAGGTTGGGAAGAGTTAAAGCAGTCTTACGTAACTAGACATCAAACAAATTTTGCCTTAGATACAACTAATACTCTATTTGATAATGTAAACTTAATGCTACAGCAGTTTAATGGTATATTAACATACTCAGGAGGAAAATATAGACTAAATATAGAAACTCGTCAACCTGAAACCCAGACACTGACTTACAATAATATACAATATACCCCTTCACATATAGATAGCACTAAAATAGTAGGTAAGATAAAAATTAAGGATAAAGGAGTAAAAGATTCTTTTAACTCAATTACTGCAAAAATTGCTGATCCCGCAGAAAATTTTGCTTCTAGAGATATAACTTTCTTTGATTCTACCTACCTGAAGGAAGACAACTACGTCCCCAAAGAGGGTAACTATGCTTGTTCAGGAGTAACTAACTATTTTAATGGCAGGATAAATGTTAAACAAAAACTTGAGCAGTCAAGAAACAGTTTGTCAATAGATTTTAACATGCTACCTGAAGGTTTATTATTAAGTGCAGGAGATATAGTTACTTTAGAACATGATAGATTTGGCTGGGTTAATAAACCTTTTAGAATACGAACTATGACTTTAAAAACTGATGGGCTTGTTTCTATTTCGGCAACGGAGCATAATGACAAAGATTACTTATTGGGCTCAACTGGAACAATATTTCCAGACCCAGATATTATTGTTAATGCCGAACCCGATAGTATAATAGAAGATGTGACAGAGCCGCAAACGGGTCAAGCAACTTAAAAATAAAACTTGACAAAATTTGTCAAAGGCAATATAATGTACGACATGGAG
>ERZ1039804.466-NODE-466-length-25965-cov-9.215284_pt1 | contig 25965 bp, 36 predicted proteins | sample MGYA00383089_ERZ1039804 | MGnify/ENA primary metagenome ERZ1039804 (study PRJEB29581, sample SAMEA5548359) | metagenome | biome: marine; feature: coastal; material: water | depth 1 m | study: Short-term variability in the microbial, nano- and picoplankton dynamics...
TAAGATCGTTCTTCGCTAATGGTGAATATATGGATAGCGAAAGTTCTGAAGTAATATGCGATGCCGCTGAGTAATCCACAAAGAACTATATTTGATGACCCTAATCGATTCCGACTAGCAGTATGTGGAAGACGCTTCGGTAAGACACATTTAAGTAAGTGGGAAATAGCTCGTGCAGCAAGGTTTCCTAACAAGCGTATACTATACTTGGCACCTAATTATCGTCAAGCAAAAAGTATTATATGGCAGGATTTGAAAGATGAACTGGGTGATAGAAGATGGATTAAAAAAATAAACGAAAGCGAGCTTTCTATTCGTTTAGTTAATAATACATTAATTGAATTGCGTAGTGCTGAATCAGCCGATAGTATTCGTGGTATAAGCTGTGACTTCGTAGTGTTAGATGAGTGTGCATATATGCCTCCAGAGGTGTTTAGTCAAGTAATTCGCCCAACATTAAGTGACACAGGCGGTGGTGCATTCTTTATCACAACTCCTATATCACAAAGCAACTGGGTATATGACTTGTATATGCAGTGTGATCACTTAGAAGATTGGAGTAGCTATCAATATACAACTCTCGACGGCGGCCAGGTTCCAGAATTAGAAATAGAAGCTGCTAAAAGAGATTTAGATCTAAAAACATTTCAAGCAGAATACCTAGCAGACTTTACAAGTGGAAGCAGACTGGTATTCTATGCATTTGATAAAGCTAACAATATAAAACCGTTCACAGACAGACCTAATCAGATATGGATAGGAGCTGATATGAATATTAATCCTATGAGTGCTGTAGTAGGAACTCCAACTAAAGAAGGTTTCCATATTATTGATGAAATAATAATACAAAATAGTAACACACACGAACTAGCAGAAGAAATAGTTCGTCGCTATGCTGGATACAGAGTAACAGTATTCCCTGATCCTGCCGGCAGTGCAAGAAAAACAGCTAGCCGTGGGCGTAGTGATCACGATATACTTAGAGAGTATGGACTAGAAGTAAAGAGTAAAAGAGCTCACCCTAAAGTAAAAGATAGAAACGCTGTAGTAAACAGTATGCTACTAAATGCACAAGGTGAAAGCAGACTATTCTTCGACCCTAAGTGTAAAACAACAATTGATAGTGTAAGTCGACACAGCTATAAAGCCAACACAATGATACCAGACAAAGACAGTGGAACTGACCACGCAACTGACTGTTTAGCGTATGTGGTAGACTATAACTATGCTATCAGAGACACAAGAGATACCTTTAATAAGCCGAAAGTATTCGGAGCGTTTTAGGTTGACAAGTATGTATAAAGATGCTATAATAAATACAATTGAAGCAACTAGGAATCAGGTTGTTTTAATTTCTCCTGTAAGGTTAACGAGTGTTAACTTTATGGCTGCGAATGCAGCCTATGACAATTACAGTCAGGCCCTGTGTCGATCCCCCGATGCAGGGTTTTTTTGTGGCAGAATTTATTTGGATAAATAAAGTAAGTATATACTGAACCGATCAGGTTTAATCGGGTGACAATAGTCTATGTCGTAAAAAATGGACAGACAAAACACTCTAATAGAGGAAAACAAATGTTAACAATAGAAGAAATCAATCAGGTGCACCCCGGATACGCTGAATACCGATATAGATGGGATTATTATATGCGATCGTATATGGGAGCGGAAGAGTATAGAGATGGTGCTTACCTTAGAAAATATATTGGCGAAGATCAAGGACCCGGCGATCAATACAGACAACGACTCCTTGATACAGCTTTACATAACCACGCTAAAGTGGTAGTAGACACATATCGTAGTTTCATATTCAGAAACTTACCGACTAGAACAATGGGCAACTTAGTGGATAATGAATTCGCTATGCGTTTTGTTCAAGATGCAGACTTAGATGGAACAGGAATGAACCAGCTGATGCGTGAAGTTAACGATATGGTTTCGATCTTCGGAAGTTGCTGGGTAGGAATCGACCGACCAGCTTACGCAGTTGAAACAACAGCACAAGAAGAGGCTTTAGATATTCGTGCATATGCTTTAGTCATCGACCCTACCGCTGTAACAGACTGGAGCTATGCTCGCCAACCCAATGGTGCAAAGAAACTAGATTATATCAAGATCATAGAAGATAAACAATCAGATCACGATACTATAGTATGCTGGAAACCAGACACTATAACTAGATATGTAGTAAGCAAAAAAGGTATACACAGCACAAGCAACGAACTAACAACCCATAACACACAGTCAGATCAAATAGTATATGAGTATGGAAAAATACTCGATTATGCAGAATATCCTAATCCTTTAGGCTATATACCTTTCCACAGTGTAAGTGATACTAAAAGCTTCCACAGAGGTATTGGTAATAGTGATATTGGTGATGTATGTGATATTATGCGTAGCATATACAACAAACTAAGTGAACTTTATTCAAATATTAGACTAAGTTCCCACCCTAGTATTGTAGCAGAACCTAGTGCCGAAATTAATGGCGGTAGTGGTGCTATTATATATGTGGATGAAAATACACAAGTGCAACCATACTTATTGCAACCCACAGGTGCAAGTATTGATGGTATTATCAAAAGCATCGAACTAGATGTTGAAGCAATTGATAGTATAACACACTTAAAAGCAGTAAAGGCTAAAACAGGATCACCGATGAGTGGTGTTGCTTTAGCTACGACCAAGCAACTTCTAAATGCTAAACTAGCCGATAGAGCTAGTATGTTAGAAATTGCAGAAAGAAAACTTTGGGCTGATTGGTTTAACTGGCAACAGGTAGACGAGTCAGAGGAGTTCCATATACACTATGAAAAGAGCTTCGACCTTAGAGATAAACACAGCGATTTAGAATTGTATAGCAAGGCGATTCTAACTGTCCCACACGATAGCTTCGTGCATCATATTCATAGTCAAATTGCAGCAATGCTAATTGAAGATGAAAAAGATCTGCAACTAGTTCAAGAGCAGATTGCACAAGACCATATGGCGGGCAACATTATTACACCTGAAACAGAATAATCTAAAGGGATAAATAATACTGTGTGCAGTATAGGGTTATGAAACCCCCAGAACTATATTGCGTAAATTAATATCCTTGCAAAGGAGAACCGTTTAAGATGGACGAACAAGAAAACATCGCTAAAGCAACTGAAAACACAGAGACTGGCTCTGTAAATGAAGTGGATACAAAAATGAACCAGGCTGAAAAGGCATTCTCACAAGAGGATGTGGATCGTATAATCCAAAATAGACTAAAGCAAGTTGAAAAGAAATACGAAAACATTGATATTGAAGAATACAATGGTATGAAAATTAAACAAGCTGAAGCTGAAAAGGCTAATATGATCAAGCGTGAGCAATTCGAAGAGTTGCTTCAGAAACAAAAGTCAGAATATGACACTAAACTTAACAGTTTACAAGGTGAATTGCATAAAACAAAGGTAGACGGAGCTCTTTTAGAAGCTGCAAGTCGCCATAAAGCAGTAAATCCTACTCATATCTCTAACCTTATGAAGAATCAAGTTAAACTTGGTGAAAACGGAACAGTTGAAGTATTAGACGATGCAGGTAATGTAAGATATAATACAGAAACAGCTGAACCAGTAAGTGTTGACGAAGCAGTAAAAGAATTTATCACGCAAAATACTTACTTGCGTAGTGCAGTTCCTAGCGGAGCTGGAACAGGCGCAACAAAAGGTAAATCGGCCTCCGGAGAGGTTAAAATCGATACTCTGGATATGAAAAAACCAGAAGATCGTAAAATCTATGCAGAATACCGTAAGAAGGCGGGAATTGCATAATCATAAACAATATAAGAGGATAATCTAATGGCAAACTCAACAACAACAACATTGGCGTCTTTGATTTCTCCAATCGTTCAAGAAGCTTTATTCACAGCGAACGAGAGATCTGTAATGCGTGGCTTAGTTAAAAACTTCGCAGTCCCAATGAACTCAGGTAAATCTGTTCAGGTTCCTGTCTACCCAATCGTAGCAGCACAAGCCTTAACAGAAGGAACAACAATGGCAGGAACATCTGCCGATATCGCAGTAACAACAACAACTAAAACTATCACACTAGCTGAAGTTGGTGTTATGACTAACTTAACAGACCTAATGCGTGACACATCAGAAGCTGATGTAATTTCTCACTTAGGTAAATTATTTGGTGAAGCGATTGCAACTAAAATGGACGCAGACTTAATGGGTCTATTCACTGGTTTCTCAACAGAGCAAGGACCAGGTGCAGGTGCAGAATTAACTGTAGCAGACATCTTCCAAGCAGCAGCTGAACTAAAATCAAGCAATGCTCCAGGCGACTATTTCGCAGTATTACACCCTAAGCAAGTATATGCAGTTAAATCAGCATTAACAAATACTTTCTCTGGTGTTGCAGCAACAGATGTAGGTAATGAAGCATATCGTAGAGGCTTAGTAGGTCAAATCGCTGGTATCAACATCATCGAATCATCTAATGTAGCAGTAGACGGCTCAGGTGACTCAATTGGTGGTGTATTCTCAAGCGAAGCTATGGGACTTGCAATGCAAAACGATCTTTCAATCGAAATTGAAAGAAATGCAGCACTAAGAGCAGACACAGTAGTAGCGACAGCTAGATACGGCGTTGGTGAACTTATTGATGTATATGGTGTTAAACTAACATCGGATGCAACTATCTAATAGCTCATAAGGATTAATAGGAGAGGTAATAATGACATACGCAACAAACGATGATCTTATTGATTTAATTGGTGGAGAGATCTTTGACCACGGTCGGGATAGCTTTACAGTTGAATTGAATCGTGCGGAGTCAGATGTTAACCGCTACATCGAAGTCAACTGGTTTCAGAAGACTAGAGGTGGTAGCAGCAAGCGGATAGTATCCGTGGGTGAAACATTTGATGCATCGAAGTTGACGGCTAGTCAATGGAAAACAAGCACAATATATCTTGCATTGTATCGTTACATATTACCTCAACTATCACCCTTTAGAGGCGAAGATAGCTTTACACACAAAATCAGCTTCTATAAAGAACGCTACTTCGAAGAAATTAAAGAGGTAATGGCTTCTGGAATAGAGTATGACTCCAATTCAGATGGAAATATAGCAGAGGACGAAGTGTATGAACATCGTCAAGATAGGGTGTATAGATGAGTAATAGAGAAGCAATTGCAAAGTATTTGGTTGGAAAACTCGAAGAAGTTCGATATATCAAATCAATTACACGAGAACCTAAAAGTGTGGAGGAGTTGGCTCGAACCTCCTTTCCACATTGTTTAATCGAAACCACTGATGAAAATCGTGAAGATTATTCTATGGGCTCAACTGATAGCGTAAGAACCGCAACAATATCGTTTCTAGTTAATATTGTAGTATACGGCGACAACAGAGATAGCCAGAGAAATTTAGTTATCGAAGCTGTAGAACGCAAATTAGAAGAAGATAGAACATTTGGAGGCCTGCTGTTTAACAGTGGAGTGAGCGAAGTTCTAACAAGAGAGATTGATACGGATAGTCCTTATGCCACCGGTGCAATTGTTTACAGTGCAACATATCACTATGATAGAGCAAAACCATAATGTATACACTATTGTATACTCAACATTTAAGAGGAAACTAATATGTCGGCAAATAAAGGCCTAACAGGCGTAGTAAAACTCGGTGTCGCAGGCGCCGAAACAGCTATATTAAATGTCACAAGCTTCTCACTGGAAGAAACAACAGAGACTATTGATGTTACATCGATGGACTCAGCTGGCAATTCTCGAGAAGTCTTACCAACATTTATCAGCTTCACAGGAACGGTAGAGGGATACTGGGATAATACAGATACAGCGTTGAAACACACTGATGCAGTAGATCCTGTCGTTCGTGCGGGTGCAGAGATTGGATTTGAATTATATCCAGAATCAACTGGCTCGGGTGCATTGTATTACAAAGGTAATGCAATTGTCACCAGTGTGTCTAGAACACAATCGTTTGACGGTGCAACACAATTCACTGTTAACTTCGATGGTAATGGACCACTTGATTACAAGGCAGTATAATAATGTCTAAGACGCTGCGTTCCGCAAGTGCTGTATTCAATGATATGAAACAGTGGGCCGAACGCAGTGTCAACACGACAATACATACGATAAATATAATAGCGAGAGGAAACACCCCGAAAAGAACAGGATTCGCTCGCGCCCAATGGAAGAGAGGTCAATCGTGGAAATTTAGAGGTCGTAAAAAACTTCAAGTTATACACAATGCCGCTCACTATATTGGAGTCTTAGATGGTAGTGTAGCAACTAACGGTGGCGGAATAAGTAAACACGCTCCAATTATACAACCAGCAATAGACAAAGCAGTGGCCGATAGCCACTATATTAAACAACGATAACAAAGCGAGACTATAAAATGGCAAAACTAATAGATAAAGTAGAAACACATTTCGAAAGTGTTTTAGCAAATGGACTTCAAGGTCCAGTAGAAGTTCCTGAATGGGACGAAAAGATTTGGTGGAGACCAAGTTCAACGATGGCAGAAGAATCAAAAGTGATTGAACTATCACAGGCTGGTAAAACAACAGAAGCCTTAGTAGTAACACTGATTCAGAAAGCAATGGATAAGGATGGTAAAGCCTTATTTGCAGCATCAGACAAACTAAAACTTATGCGTGTAGCAGACCCGAAAGTTATTCTTCGTGTAATTACAGAAATGAATGATAAACAAACGGAGTTCGAAGACGCAGTAAAAAACTAAAAGAGTCCTCTAATGTATTGTTTGCATACAAGCTCGCATTAGAACTGGGTATGACAGTGGAGGACTTGCTCAATAATATGGGCACACTAGAGTTCAAAGGATGGATACATTACTTCGAATTCGTAGCCGACCAACAAAGGAAACAGAGTAAAAATAAAGGTCCATAGATAGGGCCTAGATAACGAGGAGACCTTTGATGGCTACAACATATGACTTAATCGTCCAAGCAACAGATAAAGCAAGTGGACCACTTGCAAAGATAAATGGGCGACTAAAAGCAACAGAAAAACAAACTAAATCACTTGGGATCAGCTTTAGAGCGGTAGGGGCAGCAATAACTGCCGCTCTAACTGGTGGTGCATTAAAAAGCATCGTTGGTATAACAGCAAGATTTGAAGATTTAGAAGACACACTCACTGCTGTAACAGGCAGTGCTAAAAAAGGCGCCGATGCCTTTAAGTTCATACAAAAGTTCTCAACTAAAACACAGTTTGGTGTTGAAGACTTAACTAAAACATATATTAAACTAGCAGGCTCAGGCATCAAGCCCACAACCTCGCTATTAACAACATTCACAGACACAGCAGCTATTACAACTGATCAAATTGGGGCTTTAGAAGCTATCACTGACTTATTCTCTCGTAGTGTAAGTGGTGGACTAGGCTTAGAAGATCTAAACAGATTGTTTGATAAAGGTGTGCCTGTATTCCGTATACTAGAAGAACAACTAGGTAAAACAAGATTAGAATTAAGTGAGTTCGGTAAAACAGCCAAGGGTGCTGCAGCAATCCGTGCCGCCTTAGTTAAAGGTATCAATGACGAGTTTGGCGGTGCAACTGAAGATAAGATGAACAACTTATCAACAGCAATGAGTAACTTTAAGATTCAAATTGGATTAAGTGCAGTTGAATTGGGTAAGAAATTTAAGCCAGCTCTGACAGAAGTAATTGAAGAAGCAACATTATTCCTAAGTGCTAATGATAAACTTATACAAAGTTTAGGTAGTGGACTAGGAAATGCAATCATAACTGTTTCTAAAGGTATTGGGCTGATAGCTTCAGCAATTGGAAGCATTAGAAACTTTGCAATAGGTGTATTACTTTTACAAGGTGCTGCATCAGCAATAACATTCCTAAAAGCTCTTAACAAACTTGGTGGTGGTATGGGTATCGCTGCAATCAGCATTGGAAAAATGGGTAAAGCTCTTGGAACAACTATAGCTAAATTACCGGTTCTCGGTGGAGCATTTAGAACTGTTGGACTTGCAGCGTTGCGAATAGCTCCTATGCTAACAAATCCGTTTACAGCAGTAGCAGCCGTAATTGCTGCCTTAGTGGCAGGAGGTTTATGGTTCTTCAGAGACGAAGCTCTTAAAGTGGGTGGCACAATGTCCACTGTGGGTGAAACTATGCGAGCAACCTTTAATGTAATTGGCGGATATATTCAAGACATAGTAACATACTTCAAAGAAGCATTTGGTAATGCGTGGACTAGTATCAAGCGTTGGTTTAGCATAACAGACTTTGGTGGAGCATTTGGTAAAGTATTCCAATACATAGTAACTTTAACTAAAAATGTCGTTAACAAATATCTAAACTTATGGGTAGTAGCATTTGAATTCATCACAGGTATAGTATATAACTTACCAGGGTTCTTCAAAGGAGCATTTAGCGCCATCAAGGCATTGGGTGCAGAACTAGTAACCACTCTTATCAATGGATTCGGTAGCTTAGGCCCAGCAATTAAACAAGCATTAACAGGTGATCTTAGTGGAGCAGCTTCGAGTGTAGCAACTGCCTTCCAAGCAGACTTTGGTGCAGCGATGAAACGAGGATTTGAAGAAGCTGGTGGCACAAACCTTATGCCAGAAGTGGATATACCAGGTATAATGGGAGTAGATAGAATTGGACAAATTGGAGAAGTATTTAAGAAAGAAACAGGTCCGTTAATGATTGAAATCCGTAAGTTTGGCGGTAAAGTATTTGAACCACTGTCAACAGGGTTTGACAAAGTAATAAGTAAAATTGAAGATGAAATAAAGCGTATGCGTATAGAAGCTGCAAATTCAACAGCTGATCAGAAACTAATAGCTTTAGCAGCTGAAATTAAGTTGCAAAATGATCTAAAGAAAGCAAAAGAAGAACAAGCTAAAGAAGAAAAGAAACTTCAAGAAATAATTAACGCTGGTTTAGCCGGAGATGGCGATGGCGATGGCAATGGTAACAGTCCCACAGAAGTTAAACTAACAGCATTGCAATCGCTAGTTAAAAGTATCAAAGATCAACGCACAGCATTCAACAGCTTAAATATTGGTGTAGCAGAACAAAAGCGTTTAGCTGATGAACTGGGTATATCATACAAAGACTTCGCAGCAGCTTTAGAAGGTGCAAAAAGTGGTATGGATATATTCCTAACAGATGCACAGAAGTTTAATAAAGAACTAGAAGCAGGCTTCCGTAGTGCAGGTGAAAGTTTAAGTAAGAGTTTAGCAAGTAGTATCGTAAAAGGTAAAGGACTGTTAAGTAGCTTTAAGAGTTTCTTCGATGGTATCTTAGAAATGATGCTACAAAAGATTATACAAACACAAATAATGAATCCACTAATGAACGGCCTCTTTGGTGGCGGTGGTGTGCCGGGTGGTGGCTTTATGGGCGGCGGTGGCGGCTTCCTAAGTAGTTTCCTTGGTCCAATAGGCGGAATGCTTGGTATACCAGGAATGGCACGAGGTGGTGTTCCATCAACAAATAGCCCAACCTTAGTTGGCGAAAAAGGCCCAGAGCTGTTTATGCCTGGAACAACAGGGCGTGTAATACCAAACAATGATTTAGCCAGTGGTGGCGAAACTGTAGTCCAATTTAACATCAACGCCGTGGACAGCCGCAGTGGCACACAGTTCATATTAGAGCAGAAAAAACAAATTATAAATATGATTAACAGTGCTCAAAGACAACGAGGCAAGATGGGGATTATAGACTAATGAAAAAAATATTTACATATCCAGAACAATCAAGTAAACAATATATCCACTTGGACAGCGATAGTGGAGCAACAACTAACGAACAATCAGCATACTTCCTAGAAGAAATACACAATGGAGACTTTAAGACAAATGAATTTACAGCAACAGCAGATAACTTTACAAATGTAAAAAAAGAATGGGGTAAGTTCTATAAGTATGTGGATGCTAAAAAAAGCGGTGCAAATTTACAACGCTATGACTTTTGGAAAAATCCTATTATCAGATGTGAAGTTACAGCACCTTATATCAGAGGTATCATAATAACAAATGCTGATAGTGAGTTAGATAGCACAACAGCTTTAATAATGAAAGAAGCCAATGGTGCTAAACATAATATGCGTAATGGTCAAATAATGTATGCATTCGCAAATCCTAGTAGTAGTTTAGATTATACTAACACAACATTTAGCACAGCAACCAGTTTAGGTAATAGCTCATCAGATGTATACTGTAAGGTAATTGATGATTATCTATTTGAATGCTATCGTTATGCAGAATATGATGCAGATGGTGTAGTAATTGATAGTAGCTTTGCACAACCACTAACAGGACCGTTTATATGGACATTCCATCAATATGGTGATGGCGATAGTCATACATTTGGACAGACTGGATATAATGTATGGGACACATATCCACAATTGATACAACATCCTCAGCGTGACACTGGAAGTTTACAAGTAAGTCAAAATCTCCACTTTAATGCTACATCTAATTCAATGATGTCTAGAGACTGGGCAGATAGTTTAACTGATAATTGGTTTGCTCCAATAAGAGCAGTAGTATACAATCTAGATGGATCGACTGACGAAGAAGAATTCCATCTATTAGAGCTAGACAGCGAATGGACTGGAATGTATGATACTCCTTGGGTAAACACAGTAGACAGTGGTGGCACAAATTATCAGATGCCAGGCAAAAGTGATAAAATAGCAGCCTTGAGTTATAGTCCAACATTTGACTATACAGCATCAGATGATGGTGGTAAGCTACTATTAACAATAAACAGTGGAACTATTTCTAGTAACTATCGCAACGGACATCCTGTAAACCTAACAAGAGCTGATAGCTTTTATGCTACAGTGGGTGATAGAAAAGCGCCTAGAGGTGGATGTGGTGTCACTTGGTTTATAGATAAAAAAGATGATACTAGTTTCTGGCTAACAGCTATGCCATATAGAACAAGAACAGATCAAGTATATGCAAAATATCACAGTGAAGCTAATGTAACAAACAGATGGCATAGTGATAGTCAAAGTGCAAGTCAAAGTGCAAATGCAGCTGATATAAGATTTGGTAGTATAATGGACGAAGACTTTACTATTAAGTCTTGGCCTGCAGTATTCCAGCCTAGGGTAACAGATGCAGTAAATGGAACATATGTATACGATAGATTGATGGACCGAGTAAACGATGTAAGCGTATACGGCACAGGTGAAATGAAAGATATGTATAGAGTAATGGGCACAAACTGGAATGACCCACTGCCATATTATGTAGATACATCAACACTAGTATGGCCAGGTAATGCAGTATATGAAGCTAATGTAGCCGACGGCAGTCTAGACACAACCAGCTGGTATGTGGAAGGACGAGATAATCCTGTAGTATTACAGTCAGGTGTTGGTAGATATTCATCAGCTCATAGTGGATCTATAACAGCAACAGGAACAGCACCAGTAATAAAATACTCAACAGACAACAATGGTAGACTAGCTACGGTCACACTAGAAAATGGTGGTAGATTGCCATACAGCTATAATGGATATGATGTAACTGGTGATCCTAATGATGCATTGGGTCGAGCTAGTGATTTAAGCACAGGTATTGGTAGTCCATATACTGAACAAACCTCAGCTTATGATATACTAATACAACCACCAGCTGAAGTTGTAGCTGCTGAAGCAACAGTGTATGATAGACACTTAGGTGATAAGTCATACAACAGTCAAAGTTGGGAAGCTGGAATGACTAGGACAGCTGATAGTTTAGGCAACACAGTATGGACGGAAGGTCTTAATGATTATCAACAACTAGATGGTCGCTTGTATTGGCCAGATCATATTGCTCCTCGTAGTGCAAATGTAACAATCAATCAACCAAGCAGTGTAAACAACAGTGCAAGTGGAATTAAGTATGTGCGTAATGCCGGATATGCAAAATATAGTTTAGACTTAGAATATCCACCAATGAAAGAGGAACACTTTGCAAGATTCCTGGGTTTCGTAAATGGAATGCGTGGACAAACAATTCCGTTTAGATTCCCTCTACAGTTTATCAACAGATTTAAGACTGGAATAGATGGAATATTATTTAACACACCAAATGATCCTAATCATCCTGGACAAAGTCCAAGACTATACAAAGAGGCAGTAGCTGGTGACAAAAGATTATTCCTAGAAGGATATGAAAGTGATCAGACACTAGCAACACAGGCTGGACAACACTTCCAAATTGCTGACAGTAATAGAAATGGTGGATTACACACAAGTCTATTACAACAAGATGCAAATGCCTTTGGACAAGTAATAGTAAATACAGCATATCCAATTCAGATAAGTAGTAATATAGCCAGTAGCACAGTAGTTAATGATAATCCAAAATATGTAACTGTATCCCTCAATGCAGACGATTTCGTTTACAAAACAGATTACAGTGGATTATATAACTTCAGCGTTGAAATGGTATTTGACGAGAGAAAAGATTAATGAGCAAATTTAACGAAAGTTTACAGCCTAACTTTGCAGCAGCATTAACTAAGAAAACACTTCAAGCATATGAATTACTTGAAGTTATCTTAGATCCAACAGATGTTGATGATAAGTTCTATCTAACTAATGCAATAAACAATATTACATATAATGGTAATACATATATTGCAATAGGTGGTATACTTGGGTTCAGCGATGTTGAAGAAAGTCAATTGTTCGGCATCACAGAAATAACAGTAACAATGGCGGGATTACCGTTCCACGATATTCCCGATCCAGGTGATCCCAACACCAAGCTAAACTTTACAAGTGAGTTTCTAAATAAGCATTACACAGACAAACCTTTGCGTATATATAGAGCATACTTAGACAACGATAAACTAATACAAGACAGCAGCATACCAGCAGTAATACAATTGTTTGATGGTCGTATTGACTCACCTGCAGTAACTGACAGCGAAGATGGTGATACAGTTATAGCCTTAAAAGCAACTTCACACTGGGTAGACTTTGAAAGACGAGGTGGTAGACGCACAAACGATAATGAACAGCGTAATACCCTACACTATAATGGAACTGACAACTTCAATGGTGATAGATTGTTTGAATACTCATACGATAGTATCAAAGATATTAAGTGGAAGAAACCAGAATAATGTTTAATAAAAAATATATATCATATTGCAGCTGGCTAGCACAAAAACACGGTAGTCCTTGGCGTTTGGGAACAAATGACTGTATGACACTTTTGTTTGAATGCACAGACTTAGTGTATGGAACAGATAGACATAAAACTGTAATAAACAAATACAATGATGTGCGTAGTGCAATTAAGTTCTGGCGTAATATGAAAACAACAACAAGTCAACAAATGCATATAATGGGCTTTAAGACAGTTGACGAACCTAAAGAAATGGATATTGGTATAAGCTGTGGAGTATATCCTAATGCAGTATTCAGACACAATGGATACTGGCACGGAATCCAAGAGGGCGGCATATTTGGCGCCTTTCCTATGGGTTTAGATGAACCAGTAGACATATGGAGATATAAAAATGGGTAAGGTATTTAAAGCATTGGCAATATTTGGACTAGCATTGTTTCTAGGTCCAGGTGCATTTGGATTAACAGGCTTAGGACTAATAACAGGTGCCCAAGCTCTAATGTTTGGTATAAGTGCTGTCGGATCGTTCCTAATGAAAGACAAAATGGATCAAGCTAATCAAAAGCGTAATGATCCAGGCTTTATGGTCAACAAACAATCAACACAACAACCACTGTATGTAATATATGGTGAGCGAAGAATTGGACCACACAGAGTATATATTGAAACAACAGACGATGCTGGAGCATTAAGTGGAACAGAATACTTGCATATGGCTATGGCAATTGGCGAAGGCGAAATTGAAGATATCAAGTGTATGCGATTTAATGATAAACTAGTATGGTTGAACAGCAACAGTGATATACAAGCAGAGTATTCTGCAGAAATAAGTGATAAATCAATCAGCACAAACTCAGATGGTATAGTAACAGCTAACAGTGAAGATCCTAGTCAGGACTTTAGCGGTGTAATTAAAATGGCATACTGGAAAGGGTCAGATGATCAATACTTTGAATCACCAGACTTTAACACAGAAAGCGATATGAGTTGGGCAAGTGATGACTTCTATAAAGGCGGAACTAATGGCGACAGTGATAGACGAGGCCGAGGTGTAGTATGGATGTATATAAGATTCAAATACGACAGAGACTTGCTTCCAAATGTTCCAACAATTATTACAGAAGTTCGTGGTCGTCCTGTAGCTAATGTAGCCGATGCCAGTGAAAGTTGGAGTGGATTAAGTTATGCACAAAAAACAGCCCGTATGACAAACCCTGCTAACTGTATTGCAGACTATATTGAAAACACACGCTATGGTAAAGGACTAACAGCTAACACACTAGACAAAGGCAGTGCAACCAGCAGCTTTGGAACATATAGACAATGGTGTATAGACAACGATGTAACCTTTAATGGTGCAACAAACACAGACAACACACTGTTTAGCAATATGCAAGGTATGTTAAGTAGTGGACAGTGTTATCTAACATTTACAAATGGTGTATATAAAATTAGACCTAATCGCAGTGAAACATTTGACAGCAATACACATATATTCAACAAAGATAATATCATAAGTGATGTGCATATTGAATTGGGTAGTAAAAAATCTAAATCAAATATTATGAAAGGCACATACTTTGATAGAGATAAATTTAATCAATCAAATACAAGTGTGCAACCACCAATCACTGTAGCTAATACATATCTAGCAGAAGATAATAATACAGTAAACGAAAGCAGTTTCCAAATTGATTTCTGTGATAACGAAACACTAGCTGATAAGCTAACCAAGTTCCAATTGGATCTAAGTAGATATGCAACAGTAATGCAATTTAAAACCACTTGGAGTGCAAGTAATTTAGAAGTTGGTGACCCAGTTTATGTCACATATGATAGATACGGATTTACAAATAAAAAGTTTAGACTGGTAGGACAAACAATGAATGCGGACGGAACAATAGATGTAAGCCTGTTGGAATATCCAGCAGATGATAGTATATTCCTGGAGGTAGCGTAATGAGTGTAATCAGCGTAAAAGATGGTGCAATAAGTTTATCAGCACAAGATGAAATAAGAGATATAACAGGCAGTAGTAATGTAAACTCTGTTGTCGTCACTGTAGCTAATATAAGCGATACACAAATATTATCACCAGCTGATAATGACTTCCTTGCATACGATGCCGCAAGTAGTAAATGGACAAACCAGAATTTAGCAGAAATAACTGGTTTAGCCGCAGTAGCCAGCACGGGGGATTATGCTGACCTATTGAACAAACCCACTTTATTTGATGGAGCATACAGTAGTCTAAGTGGACTGCCAACGCTGTTCAGCGGAGCATATGCAGACCTGTCAGGTAAGCCAACACTAAATAGAACTGTAGGACACGCTTCAACAAGTTTACCTGCAGGCACCACAGGGGACTTAATACACATAACAGATGATTCCAATAAGCCCGCATACTATAACGGTAGTGCGTGGAAATATATTTCAGACAATACAGATGTATAATAGAGGATCAAATGAATATAGTAATACCTACCCCCAAGGGTATATGGAAATTTAGACAATATACTCACTATAATAAACTAAAAACAGTTTACTTCACAGATAAAATTATAGATAAAAACACCGTTCCAGGCGCCATAGCCTGTTTAACATTCCCACCTGGCGGAGGGATAGTAGTAGCCACTGATGCAACTAAAGACGAAATAAAGGCTGATATAAATTTATGGAACAGTATATGTTTTATAATTCCAATGGAAGATAAACTAGATGTCGAATACAATATAGATCACTGTATTCGTGTAAGTGGAAACACACCAGCTTGGCGCAACTTCGAAAAAACTGGTAATTTAACTAGAAATCCTGCAGATGTAATACTAAAAGAAATGGCAGATGATTATTTCGAAAATCTATTAAGTGGACATAAACTAGCAGAAAAATACGGACTTAATATAAGCAGTGTATACAAATACCTAAAACAACACAAAAAACAAGTTCTAAAAGAAACTGGTGTAATGCTAGAAAGAACCTAAAATAAATCAAAATAAATTAAAATAAATTATAACCCATTGAAATATATGGGTTTTTTTCTGGCTGAAAAGGTTGACAAGTAAGAGCTCTTACTGTATACTATAAGTATAGACAATAAGAAAACGGAGATATAAAATGACTAAAATAGAACACTTTAAACTAGTAGCAAAGATTCACAAGCAATATGCACCTGGTACTGAAGACCGTGCTGTAGCGAGCTTGGCTATACGCACATTCCAAGAGCAATATGCAAACAACAGAAATATGCTAAAATTAAAATTACAATCACTATTGGAGACAGTATAATGGAAAACTATTATGATGCAGCAGATCAATACGGATGCTTTGAGGGTCTGTATTTCGAATTCAACGATGGTGTAGTAGGGCTTGCAGAAGATGAGCCTGCAAGTGGTTGGACCGGTACTGAATTAAACAAATGGTTAAGTCGTGTGGAAAAATATGTGATCAAAACACTTGAGCAAGAAATCAAAAGACGGGTTTTAAACGCATAAAACCACAAAAAACTTGACATACTATAAATACTATAGTATAATAATACTAATATAGCAATACCGCTATATAATATAAACAGGAGATACAACAATGACTAATTATAACAATTACTTTACGCACGAAAGAATACCCACAACAGGTGACTCATATGAAAAAGAACAATACTTCGAAGAGGTAGAAGAACACATTCGTGAAGCTACAGAATTACTTGGTAGCCTATTATATGATCTAAAAGCAACAATATACAATCACCCAACTTTATGTGGATTCGAAAATAGCTCTCCCAACGATTGGAAAAATGAAGTGATCCACGGATTACAAGCTAAAGCACACGATGCCGCTTGCATAGTAAATAATATGATATTACTAGACACATTTAGTGGATTGAACTTTGACCCAGATATGGAACTATGTAAATTAATAGAAAAGTGGGATAAAGAAGAATTCCTGGATAAACTAGCTAATGCGTAAACAACTAAACGCACCAGTACCGGGTATAACACGCCGCACACTAGCATATGAAAAAGATGATGGTGGTAGAAGCAAATACTATAAAGGATCTAAGGCAGGCGATTGCGTAATACGAGCAATCGCTATTGCCACAGACCAGGACTATAAAGTAGTATACTATGAATTAACTAGTATAGCTATGCCAATGGGTCTATATGCTAATGACGACAAAGTATGGAAAAAGTATCTAAAAAGTCTAGGTTGGACAGAACATAAATTCGGTCGAGATGCAAAGGATCTAATTGATACAAAACTGCCACACTATAGATGTATAGCTGTAACTAACAGCCATCTAAGTGCAGTAATAGGCAATACAATATATGATACTTGGAACCCTAGCGATAGAAAATGCTGGCGCTACTGGTATGATAAATAGTTATAACAACAAGGCCGTCAAGTCCTGTTGTTTACAGTAGAGATACTGTCCTTTACAATTATAACAAGATGACAATCTAAAAGCAAATTAATTGGGGAGTCGACCCTAACTCATAGGTCTCTCCTTTCAATGTTCAACAACATAAAACTGTAAACAGTCCTTTGTCTCCCCAATATCTTTTAGAACCTTAAATAAAGCATAAACACCACATTATATGCCTAAGATGATAAATATATATGTAAGTGTTAATAAGTGATATACTTGATATGCGAAAATAATTATAGCCGATTCTCCAATCAATATATAATATCATACACTGTGCCAGTGTAATACTCCTTCAGGTATATCTCTTATTAACACTTGACTTATACGCTATATAAGTGTATAATATATTAAATGCTCACTTAAATGATGAGTATAAATACAATAACACAGGAGATACAAGGATGCAAAATTATTATCCAACATTAAATACAATGAAACCAAGGGATGCTGAAACCCAAGCTAAAAAGGGTAAAAGCAAACACCCTAGTGTTCAGCTGATACAAAGTCTGTCAGAAAGAAAGCGTATGCTAAAACCACTATGCGAACTTCACAGTATGTATAAAGCAGAACCAGAAGCATTTCCAAAAAGACTAACAGACTCAATGGGTAATCCAGTAATACTTGGTAATGACCCTAAAAGCTATACTGTAAAAGAACTATTTGCATTATGGCAGAAAAAAGTCAATGACCATATGTCACTGAATCCATCAAGTCATATATTTGAAAGCAGTATAATAAGACATAATGCTATTATAGAACACTTTGCAAATGAAATGGCAGATGAAGGTAGAATACAAAATGCCGAAAGTCTAATTAAACACTATTATATCGTATATGATATTAATCAACATATTCCAACATACAGAGAATCACTATTTGAAGCAGTATAAAACAAAGGAGAATACTATGACACACAAAGCAAAACAACAAACAACAGAAGAAATTAACCAAGAGAATTATGAGTATAGAGAATTATTAATTAAAAATAACATAGAAGAAGATCTAAAATCACTAGATGAATCTCTTGACTTCCTAATGTATATGCTAAGAGGTTTAGCAATTATAAGCCACGATATAAATGGTAATGATGAGTATATTGAATTTGATTGGGACGATGATGCTGCAAAACTAGATTATCTATTGGATCAATTAACATCATATAAAAAGATGAATAGAACCCAACAACAAGGTAAAAAATATATCCATATAGAGGGTATAAAAGAAAAACTAAATCAACATAATCCACTATCAGCAGAGAATTTAATAAAAAGTATTAGATCTAGTTCAAATGCGTCCTAAACCAATAATAACACTAGAGCATCGTAATGAAGATTACGATGCAACACAAGTAATCCTAGCTGAAGGCATATATGCATTATGCTATAAAGGTCAACCAATTAATATAAGAACAATGAACATACTGGTAAACTATCCAGGACCTAAATATATGAAATCATCGTTTGGAAACTCAGCACACGCATTTAACAAGCGTGATAAACTAAATGAAATGTTTAACTGTAAAGACTTTACTGTAGTATTAATGACACCGTCTAAGATCGTTGAAAGAGATATACAACCTAAGTCAACACAAAAAAGACACAACTCAAAAGACGGGTTTTAAACGCATTTAAGCACAAAAAACTTGACATACTATAAATAGTGTGTATAATAAAAGAACATAAAGGAAGATACAAACAATGGCTAACACAACAAAACGCACAGCTAAATTACAAAAGCGATTGGAATCACTAGCCAAGCGTTATTATGGCACATCAGATCTTCACAGTTTATCATCAAGACAACTTGATAAAGTTGTAGGATGGACTATGAACTGGACAGAAGACACAGGCAAAAACAAAAGCAGAAAATATCAAAAGGCAATTACAGGCAATACAAAATACTTAAACTCATCGGCTAAAACAAAGAACATCTTAAACAAACAACACACAGTAAGCTAATACAGAACCCTTTACAAATCAAACATAAGGTTACGCTCGCCAGACATTAATAGAGCTAGGTTACCCGGATTAAGACGGGCCCTAATGGGTTATTTGATTATCCAATTCAAGAGACTACCTGTGTAACAACAGATGCTCTAACAGACACCCCAATGGGTAGTGCTGTTCTCTTGTCTTAATAGTGGTAGATACAGTGATGTATTGAAATGGCAAATATATACTAATATTGGCTAAGTGAGAGGGATACACAATTCAGCCCTCGTGTGCATTACAAGAACTTCTGTAATGGTTGTAATGCATTGCGTTAACAAGACACGCTCGTAAAAGGAGACAGCAAAACCTGCCTTTCCATAACGGTTGAGTAATTACAGTAAATGACAGATACTGAAAGTATTTGATCTTTATAGTTACGCTAATACTAGCGTGACTATGACTTCAAACTGAAAGTAAGTATCTATTATATCAATTAAATGAACATAAGTTCGTTTGAACTAAAGATATTAAATCCAAGAGAAAAACAAGCAACAAGTGAGTGATAACGAACTTGGTGTTGTTTGATCTTGTCTGTCTGTAAAGACAGATATGTATGAGTGTTAATCAACCCACAGAGACAATGGCCGAACTCAGATAGAGCGTCAAGCAACCACCAAATATGCTTATATTTGAACGATCTCTCTTTGATAAATACTAATAACACACTAAAGGAGCAACCCAATGAGTAATAAGAATGTTTACACCAAACGATTTAATAGATGGTGGACTAAAGTCAATGCTAGTCATAAAACATATGATGAAATAAGCAATTGGCTGTTGTATGCTAAAAAAACAGTATCAACGAGATGCGATCAGGATCAACAAAAGCTAGTATATACTATAAGCAATAGATTCCATCGTAGCACATACAAAAGGCTAACCAAAGCCAATGCGTGGAAGATATATGTAATAGTAAACAAAAAGCAACTGGCGTTTCGTGCGGAAAAGGCCAGAGTTCACGAGATGTTAGATAAACTAAAAGATTCAACTGGGCTTACAAGAATACCTGTAGCTCGTAAAAATGTATTGGTGCAAAAAAAGATTCATAGAAAATTGGTAAGCAAGGGAAATACTAATGTATAGATTAGAGACATATTGGATAGAAGGCGACGATCCAGTGTGTTTTCGTCATACTGAACAACACGAAGACACAGACCTAGATCACTTATTGCAAGTTGCGTTTATGGCAAGATTAAGTGCTGGTGATAGTTGGGTAGGATATAGAGTAGTGCATAGTCGCGACAAAGGACCAGAACCAGTAGTGTTTGAAAAGTTTATGGATGGAAGTGCTAAAGATCGATGGAGTAATGCTTTTGAGGGATAGTATAAAAAGGGAGCCTAAAACAGCCTTGTCTAGGCCCCCAGAGCTAAACCCCCTTAGCCCGAGATCCAAAGCGATCCTAACAATATTTATCGAGATAAATAACAATAAACCACGAGTCCAGTAGGAGAACAACAATATGGCAGCAGGAATATATAATATAACAATTGAAGCTTATGCTGACTTTGATAGAACCTTTCAGATAAAGTCTGGTTCATCTAATTTAGATATAACAGGATACAGTTTCGCGGCAAGTTTACGAGAACGAGCCCAAAATACAACTAGTGCTGCAGACTTTACTTGTAGCATAGTTTCTAACTCAGAAGGTAAGTTTCGTTTACAACTAAGTGACAGTGTAACAGCTACACTTAAAACAGGCGATTATCAATATGATGTAGTAATGACAGATGCTGGTGGAAGCAAAAGTCGTATATTGCAAGGTTTAGCAACAACCACAGCAGGTATGACACGATGAGTAATTATACTGTATATGGGGTTGATGATGAAAATCAAAGAATCACCGTCACAGATGATTTAACAGCAAATCTAACAGTCTTAGAACTATCCACCATAGAACTAGGACAACTAGCTGATGTCGATCTAAACAATTTACAAGCCAGTCAAATTATTGGCTATAACAGTGTTGCAGGGCGTTGGCAAAACATTGATCAAGGTGCTCAACAAGCAGGCACAACACCTGTAGTAAGTATAAGTGCAACAAATCTTCAATTGGGTCCAATAGAGTTTACAATAACTAACTATAGTGGCTATACGCTACCTGCATTTAAGTTTAATATAAAAAACTCAAGTGGAACTGTAGTGCTAACACAAGATGATGTCACTCACAAAGGATCGGGTGTATTTGAATTCCCTAGTTCAACGCTACTAGGTGCTCATACACTAGAAACAACAGTGCAGGACTTCGGTAATGCTGCTAGTGTTTTAGTAACAAGCAACTTTAGTGTAAGTGCAGTTGCATTTCGCTATTGGCGTATAGATGGATTTGATGGTGATATTGATGGAACATTGGTAATGATACCAGGCATAAGATTCTTCAGCGATCCTGGACAAAGTGGAACACAGTATCCACCAAGTATGACTAGTAATACAGCGCCAAGTCCTTATGTAGCAAGTGGTCAAGGTGCCTTTAATACAGTATATGACTATTGGAAAGCATTTGATAGCAACGACATCCAAAGTTTCTATTGGAACCTGGCAGGAAACAGTGCTACAGACTTTATTGATTTAGATATGGGCAGCACAACCACAGTTAAAAGTATGCGATTCAATAATGGGGCACAAGTAGCTTATGTATTTGGAAGCTTGCGAGTAAGTGGCAGTGATACAGGTGCATTCAGCGGTGAACAAACTGTAATAGGAACATTTACAGTTCCTAAAGTAATAAATGGAGTAGCCAATGTTGGATAAAACTATAGTAAGAAACAAAATATTAGAATATGCATCACAAGAGATGCAAACAAATGCGGTATTATTTAATGAACACACTGAATGGGTAACAACAGTAATAACGCTAATAAGAGATGATTATCACGCACAAGTGGAAGCTGGTGCTGATGAATTTGTCTTAAGTTCAGATATACAAACATATCTAGACAACAACAAACCTTGGGAGGATACTTAAATGAGTGCACCAAATTATGATATAACAATAAGTCAAGGTAGTGATTGGCATTTAGATCTAACAATCAAAAACGATAGTGGTAGTGGAGCTACAGCAGCTGACCTTACACACACAACTTTTGAATGTAAGATGCGTCCAAGACAAGACCTTGCACCAGCAACAGATATAGCAGTAGAAATATTAAATGCAACAGCTGGTCTAATACGCCTTAGTCAAGGCGCTAACACAACAGCATCTCTTAGAGATGGAAATCAGGTATATGACTTGGAAATGACATTGGGTGATCCACTGTATCCACAAAAAACTTTAAGAATACTTGAAGGAACAATATCTGTTAAACCGGAGGCAACAAGATGACAGCGATCAACTTAAACACAGACAGCCTTACACTGACTATTCAAGAGGCTGGTGAAGCCAATACTAATAGTAAAGCAGGCGGAACAGCTGGCTTAGTTAATACTAAAAGCGGAATTAATACTCCAATTAAAGGTCTAACAGGCGGCACAAACATTACAGTAACAGAAGGCACAAACGAAGTAACAATAGGAGTCACTAACAACTATGATAACATAGATGTTGCTCCTAAACCAGATGCTGATGCCACACACGCTCTAGGATCAATAGATAGAACCTGGAGTGACTTATACCTAAACGGCTATAGCATACAAAATGCTAACAATAGAATTGAAATGGGTAGCACAGATAGTAAAGCAGTATTATGGGAACAAGCCGGAAATGCGTTTGAACTTGATACTGGTGGTGCAGATATAACACTAAGAACCAACTCAGGTAATAGTGTAGTAGTTCCAGAAAATCTAGTAGTAAATGGTAGTTTAGATGTAAATGGAACACTAACAACTATTGATACAACTAACCTAGCTGTAAGTGATCAAATAATTGAATTAAACAGAGGTGCAACTACCAATAGTGGTGATTCAGGACTTATAATCGAGCGTGGAGCAACTGGTAATAATGCTACTGTATTCTGGGATGAAAGTGCAGACAAATGGACACTTGGAACAACAACATCAACTGGTGACGAAACTGGTGCTATGGATAACTTTGCATTGGGCACATTGGTAGCAGATATAGAAGGTGATCTAACAGGTGATGTCACAGGCAATTTACAAGGTAATGTAACAGGTAATTTAGTTGGTAATACTAACGGCACACACACAGGACAAGTAAACGGTAATGTCACAGGTAATTTAACAGGTAATGTAACAGGTAATGTTTCGGGTAATGCAGGTAGTGTAACCAATGGTGTTTATACAACTGATACTGGAACAGTCACTAACACAATGTTGGCAGGTTCAATTGCCAATAATAAATTATCAAATAGTTCTGTTACTTTAGGTTCAACAGCTGTCAGCCTTGGTAATACAGCATCAAGTCTTACAGGATTAACTAATGTATCATCTGCAACATTCCAAGGTGAGTTTGATGGAGCTGTTGGTCAAACAACACGAGCTACTGGTAAGTTTACAACACTAGATGCTAATGGTAATATTGACGGGTATAGAGGTAGCTTTACAAGTGGTATCAATGTTAACACCACAGACTATAATAGTAGTAACTTTATGGTATATGATAACGACAGTATTCCAGGTGCTGTAAGTGCCTTAACAATGGTAAGATACTTGGGATCAGATGGTGCACTAACAAGTGGATTTGATGTTCGTGGTGCTACTATGGATTGGGAAGTTCGTAGTGACAGTGGAAACAGCAACGGTAGTGCAGAAAACATTTATGTGGGTGGTGTTGCAGGTTATGCCAAACACGATAATGATACACACCAAATGCACCTCTTCGTATATGATGATGGACACAGCAGTTATCAAAGAGTAAACGGTTTATGGTTTGATAAAAATCATCTAGTAGTTGAAAGACGAGCAGAATTCGAAAACAATGTCTATATAGAAGGTGATACTGAAATTGACTTCCAAGATGCTAATGGAACATTGCGTGTTCACGATAACGACGATAATCAAATCTTTGAACTAGATAAACAAAGACTTAATCTTGGAGTGCCGATTCAGATGCACATCTTTGCTGTAAACGATTTACCAACAGATTTAGATGAAGGTTCAATTGCATATGTAACAGACGAATCAAGTGTAACAGGTGGTAATTGTATGGTATTCTATGATGGTAATGACTGGAAACTAATGCACAGTCCAACAACAACAGCATCAAGTTAAACTAATTAACTAAGGGGTGTGTAACAGCACCCCAATACACATCCGTGTATAAAGGAGGAACAATATGTCAGAAAAGACAGCAAAAAATCCCAAAGGAGCAGGGCGCAAAAAGATCGAACTAGATAAAGATATGCTATTACGATTGGCAGAGCTACACTGTAACTGGAAGGAAATCTCTTATGTAATGGACTGTAGTGTTGATACACTAAAGCGTAATTATGCCGAGATAATCAACAAAGGACAAGCACAAGGCAATATCAAGTTGCGTAGGGCTATGTGGCGCAATGCATTAGAAAATGATCACGCAGTAATGCAGATCTATTTGAGTAAGAATGTATTGGGTATGAGTGATAATCCAGTAAGCAGCGAGAGTGAAACTGTGCTACCTTGGGAAAATGAAAGTGAATAAATACACTGTATAAACTATAAGGAAACCATACTATGGAACTATTTAAAAGAGCAGTAAGCGAATCAAACATTAAGCCAAATATTAAAGCAGGCCTAATCAAACACTTAGAAGAGTGCAAGTGTGGACCTAAAATATCTAAGGCAGGCGTAGCTAAAGGTAAAGAGTTCGCTAAAAAGAACACGGCGTCATAACAATGGCTGATGTAGAAAACCACAAATGGGCGGAAGTCACAGAACAAAACGCTAAAGACATAGTGGAAATCAAACATTCAATATCAACTATTAAAGATAATCATTTGGCGCATTTGGAAAAAGATATGTGCAAACAAACAAAAGCAATTGAAAAGATTGACAACAGAATATGGTGGGTGTTAGGCCTACTGGTTGTATCAACAGTAATAGGAATGGTAAAAAATGGCATATAAAAGCAAAAAGAAAATGAAAAAAGCCCCTAAGAAGAAAAAGACTTATAAGAAAAAGTCATACTAACAATAGGAGTATAAAGATGAAGAAATCAAAAGCAATTAAGAACAAATGGAAAGCTAAACTAAAGTCAAAGAAACTATGGCTAGTGGGTGCAATCCTAATTGGTCTAGTAGTATATAACTGGATGTATCCAGTGATGCCTGCAGCAGTGTAATGGCAAGCTACAGAGGATCAACCTGTAAAACAGATTGTAGTGGTCACTTCGCAGGAGCTAGATATGCCCGTGCAGGTGGCCGCACACTAACTCGTAGTAGTAGTAGCTTTAATGCAGGAATGCGAGCAGTTCAAGCCGCATACAAGCGTAAAGGTAAAAAGACTAAAATGAGTATAAGAAAGAAAAGTAAAT
>ERZ1039804.473-NODE-473-length-25838-cov-17.998565_pt1 | contig 25838 bp, 15 predicted proteins | sample MGYA00383089_ERZ1039804 | MGnify/ENA primary metagenome ERZ1039804 (study PRJEB29581, sample SAMEA5548359) | metagenome | biome: marine; feature: coastal; material: water | depth 1 m | study: Short-term variability in the microbial, nano- and picoplankton...
TCATCACATACGGAACTATGGCAGCAAAGTCATCTATTCGTGATACTGCCAGAGTATTAGATTTGCCGTTGGGGGATGCCGATCGAATAGCTAAGTTGATTCCTAACATGGCTAAGTTGAATAAAATATTTAATACTCCAGAAAAGGAATTAAAGGCTAAGTTTAGAGCCGAAGATATGGATTTAATTAATCAGTTACTCAATTTGTCTGAGGGTGATGACCTCGAGGCCGAGACGATTAATCAAGCTCAGGTTTTAGAAGGTTCTTTACGCAATACTGGGATTCATGCTTGTGGGGTAATAATTACTCCTAGCGACATTACAAATTACGTCCCAATAGCTACAGCTAAAGATTCAGATCTATATGTAACTCAATTTGATAATTCAGTTGTTGAAGATGCAGGTCTGTTAAAAATGGACTTCTTAGGACTGAAAACATTAACTCTTATTAAAGACACAGTAAAAATTGTAAAAGCTAAACATGGGGTAGAATTAGATCCAGAAAATTTCCCCCTTGATGATGAAAAAACTTATGAGTTATTTCAAAAAGGAGAAACGGTAGGGGTTTTTCAATACGAATCTGCAGGGATGCAAAAACATATGCGTGATTTAAAGCCTACTGTTTTTGCAGATTTAATAGCAATGAATGCGCTTTACAGACCAGGGCCTATAGAGTATATTCCTAGTTTTATTAGACGTAAACAGGGGGATGAAGACATCAGTTATGACCTCCCCGAAATGGAAGAGTATTTAAAGGAAACTTATGGAATTACTGTATACCAAGAGCAAGTAATGTTATTGTCTCAAAAACTGGCAGATTTCACTAAAGGCGAGGCTGATGTATTGCGTAAGGCGATGGGTAAAAAGCAAATTGCGGTACTCGATAAAATGAAACCAAAGTTTATCAATCAGGCTGCTGCAAAAGGAATGGCTGCAGATAAATTAGAAAAAATTTGGACTGATTGGGAAAAATTTGCAAGTTATGCATTTAACAAATCTCACTCCACCTGTTATGCTTGGATTGCATACCAAACAGCATACTTAAAGTCACATTATCCAGCAGAATACATGGCATCAGTATTGTCAAATAACATGAACGATATAAAACAAGTTACTTTTTTTATGGAAGAGTGTAAGCGTATGAAGTTGAATGTTTTAGGGCCTGACGTTAATGAGAGCTATTATAAGTTTTCTGTAAATCAAAATAATGCTATTCGTTTTGGAATGGGTGCGATAAAGGGTGTAGGTCATGGCGCTGTAAAAACTATAGTAGAGCAAAGAAAAAAAGAAGGATCTTTCAAATCTATTTTTGATTTAGCAAAAAGAATAGACCTTAGAGCTGCTAATAAAAAAGCTTTTGAGAATCTTGCCAATGCAGGTGGGTTTGATTGTTTCACTACTACTCATAGGGCTCAGTACTTTCAAGATGAAGGAGATGGGGTTACTTTTTTAGAAAAAACCATAAAATTTGCTCATAAATTCCAAGAAAATAAAAATTCAGCACAGGTTAGTTTATTTGGAGAATCAAGTGATGTTCAAATTGATGAACCTATTATTCCACCCTGCGAATTGTGGGGTGCAATGGAAAAATTAGCTCGTGAGAAAGAAGTTGTAGGTATTTATATTTCTGGTCATCCCTTGGACGATTTTAAAATTGAAATGCAAAGTTTTTGTAATGGAGATATTTCTGTCTTTCGAGATTTACCAGGATTCTTAAATAAAGAGATTTCGTTTGGAGGCGTAGTGACAGATGTTCAACATCGTGTAAGTAAGCAAGGAAAAGGCTGGGCATTATTTACTATAGAAGATTATGTTAATAGCCATGAATTTCGAATTTTTGGAGAAGAATATTTAAAGTTCAAACATTTTTTGATGCATAATAACTTTGTATTTGTTCGTGTCCTAATTAAAGAAGGCTGGGCTAACCGTGATACAGGCGTTAAAGGTGAACCTCGTTTGCAGTTTAATAGTTTTCAGCTTTTGCATGACATTATGGAGTCTTATGCAAAAAAATTATCTATACAATTAAATATTAAAGAAATATCAGAGGAAAAAGTCCAAAGTATTAAGGATCTTTTACTAATGCATTCTGGAAATCACACTTTAAAATTTGTTGTGTACGACGATGAAGAAGAACTGAAGTTAGAAATGAAAAGTCGCCATCAAAAGATTAAAATATCCCAAGAATTGTTAGAGGAGTTAAAGTCTCAAGAAGTGTATTATAAGTTAAATTAAGGAAGCATAATTTTCAGTAATTCTAGCATAGGAAAAACAAATCGTTTAGGTTTAAGATTTCACTATTTTTAATTAATTTTACACAATAAATTAATTGCAGATAATAGCAATAATCATCCTTAAAAATAAAATATTATGGCATTAGAAATAACAGACTCAAATTTTGAAGAAACAGTATTAAAAAGTACTAAGCCAGTATTGGTAGATTTTTGGGCAGCATGGTGTGGTCCTTGTCGAATGGTTGGTCCTATCATTGAAGAAATCAGTACAGAGTACGGGGATAGAGCTGTAGTAGGCAAGGTAGATGTAGATTCAAATCAAGAATTTGCAGCGAAATACGGAGTTCGAAATATACCTACTGTGTTGGTGTTTCAAAATGGTGAAGTAGTAGGTCGTCAAGTTGGAGTTTCACCAAAAAACGCATACACAGAAGCAATAGATGCTTTATTATAACACACGCAAATGAAAGATTACAAAAAAGGTTTGTCTTATTGACAAACCTTTTTTAGTTTTAGGTCTATGGATATTCACAGCGAATTACAGCAAGCCTCTAGTTTTTTAAATTTTGATCTATTATCAAAGTCAATTGTTGAGGGATTTATATCAGGGATGCATAAAAGTCCATTTCATGGGTTTTCAGCTGAATTTGCTGAACATAAAATCTATAATAATGGTGAAAGTACCCGCCATATTGATTGGAAGTTGTTTGCCAAAACAGATAAACTTTATACCAAGCGATATGATGAAGAAACAAATCTGCGTTGTCATCTAATTATCGATAACAGCAGTTCAATGCACTATCCAAAAATTCACAAACAGGATGTTAATAATCTGACTAAAATTAGTTTTTCCTCCCTTGCAGCTGCTGCGTTTATGCAATTATTGAAAAAGCAACGCGATGCCGTTGGTTTAAGTGTTTATACCGATGAATTAGATTTCTATGCCCCTGAAAAAGGTGGTGAGCGGCATCGTCAAATGCTATTGAATTGTTTGAGTAATACAGCTACAAAATTATCTAAGTCAGTTGGAACAAAAACTTATGAGATTTTACATCAAATTGCAGAAAAACTTCATCGCCGATCCTTAATTTTCTTGTTTACCGACATGCTCCAGCCTGAGCGAGATTCAAAAAACCTATTTGAAGCCCTTCGTCATTTAAAACATAATAAACATGAATTGGTATTGTTTCATGTTTACGACAAGGCCACAGAATATAGTTTTAATTTTGATAACAGTCCTAGACGTTTTGTGGATATTGAAACAGGAGTAAATATAAACGCACATCCAGAATTAATAAAAGAAAGTTATGAGTCAGAAGTAGAGGTATATTTTAAGGACTTACGTATGATATGTGGCAAGTATAAGATTAATTATGTTGGAATTGATATTCAGCAAGGGTTTGATAAATTATTAACCACTTTTTTAGTAGAGCGTCAGAAATTTATTTAAATACGTATTTTAGAAAAAAATAAATCCAAAAACACTTGTGTTATGAAAAATGCAGTGTATATTTGCAACCGCATTAACGCAACGGTTTGGTAGTTCAGCTGGTTAGAATACCTGCCTGTCACGCAGGGGGTCGCGGGTTCGAGTCCCGTCCAGACCGCTAAGTGTTTTTATAAAATACAATAGTATATAAGATGTTGTGTTGTGATAATCAAAATGATTATCCGTGGTTTGTGACAAAACCAGTGAGAAGCTTTCCTGAAAACGGAGGGCTTTTTTTATTTTAAATTTATACTACGTTCTTTACAAAAAAAAAGGGTTCCATAGGAACCCTTTTTTTTTGGGAAATTATATTTTTATTTTTTTGTGAATTCAAATGACCTGCCGCTAACATCAACAGTAAATCCAGTTTTTTCAGCATTATACTTTATTACAAGAGCCGCTGGTTCAAATATAAATTCTCCATTTCCTTCACTTTCTAATGGGAATGGGCCTTGTGCCCCTATTTGAATTTCTAGTCCTGAATTACCTTCAGTGATGGTTATAGACATTTCTGTTTCGGATGAAATAAAGTCTCCAGTGTAATTAGAAAAAATTTCAGCACTCTCAGTGCCATCTGTTGATTGCCATTTGTTGTTACCGGAGTTTACGTCTGGTAAAACATAATCAGGATCGATAGTTATTTTAGTCAATTCTTCGGTTGAGTCATGTTTAAATGTCCATGACGTGTTTCGTTTCCATATTTCGACTGGAAGGGTTTGTCTTGTTGTAGAACCACTTTTAGTCTTAAATTCAATAACTACTGGCATAGGCATTTGTTCTAAATTTTCGATAGTAATAAGCACTCCTTGAGTTGGATCATTTTTTACATACTTTACGTTTGTAATTGCTTGGTCTACCTTCCAGCTGTTAATGAACCAGCCTCTCCAAAACCATCTAAGATCTTCACCTGCTACATTCTCAATAGTTCTGAAGAAATCGTCTGGTGTTGGATGTTTATATGCCCAACGGTTAATGTACTCCCTAAATGCCTCGTCAAATCGTTCCTTTCCAAGAATGTGTTCTCTTAGTACAACTAAGCCTGCACTTGGCTTGTAATAGGCCAAAATCCCTAAATTTCTTTCTTTTAAATTGTCAGGTGAAGTGTATACAGCTTCAAGTCTATCATTTACTAACATTCCAGAAAATTGATGCATGTTAGGAACGGATTCTTTATACTCACCATCATTAAAAGCATCTGTACTTAGTGAGTTAATAAACGTATTAAATCCTTCATCCATCCAAGCGTGTAAACGTTCATTGGATCCTACTATCATTGGAAACCATATGTGTCCAAATTCATGATCTGTTACTCCCCACAGCCTAGATGTTTTCGATTGGTAATTACAAAATACAATCCCAGGATATTCCATTCCTCCTTCATTTCCAGCAACATTTATGGCCGCGGGATAGGGATATTCTAACCATTTTTCTGAATAATGTTCTATGGAAGCTTTGGTATACTCAGTAGATCGTGTCCACGCATCTTGGCCGACACTTTCTACTGGATATGCAGACATTGCTAGAGATTTTTTACCACTTGGAAGGTTGATTCTTGCTGCGTCGAGAATAAAAGCAGCTGAAGATGCCCATGCAACATCTCTTGAATTTTCAATTCTAAATTTCCATGTTAATGTTGATGTGTCTCTTGGACGTGAATCTGAATCATTTAATTCAGATTCAGATCGAATCATAACAGTTGAATCACTTGCTTCTGCCTTTTTTAATCTACTTTGTTGTTCTTTTGTATAAACTTCTTTAGGGTTCAAAAGAGCTCCTGAGCATACTACTATGTGGCTTGCAGGTGCAGTAATATTAACGTCAAATGTTCCGTATTCTAAATAGAACTCACCTGCGCCTAGGTATGGAAGTGTATTCCATCCAGTAACATCGTCATAAACACACATTCTTGGATACCACTGGGCTAGTGTAAATACACGCCCATTTTTGGTTTCAAGAACACCCATGCGGTCAGATCCATAATCTGGTGAGGTAAAAGAAAAATCAATTTTAACTCCTACCGTACCACCATTAGCACTTAATGATTTAGGTAAATTAACTTTCATTCTTGTATCAATAATGGTGTATGTTGTGTTTATCAACTTGGAACGGCGTCCTTTTTTATAAACTAACTGAATTTTATTTATGCCATATCCACCGTCAAAACTTTGACCTTTGGCCCCGTTTCGACTCCCTTTTAAAGGAATAATTGCATTACCACGAGAATCTTTTTTAAATAAATTTTGATCTAATTGCATCCATAAAAAATCAAGTTCATCGGGACTATTGTTGGTATAAGTAATAGTTTCAGATCCTGAAATTTCTTTGGTTGTTTCGTTCAGATTTACGTCAATTGTGTAATCGGCACTATTTTGCCAATATGCATGTCCAGGTTTTCCACTAGCAGATCGAGTAGCTGTTCCATTTTTTGAATAGAAATCATGACCAAAAGCTTCATTATAGTTGTAATTTGATTCTTGTTTTTCCTGCGCTTTTAGGCTTGATGAAATTAGAAATAAACCGCAAATAAATGCAGTGATAAGCTTATTCATATTATTTTGTTTTAAATTAATTTTGTGCGAATTTAATAATAAATACAGCATGTTATTTATATAAACTGTTAAATCCTTAATCTTACTAATAAGTAATAAAGAATAATTATCTTTTTTTTTGTTTTAAATGGTCAACTAAATAAAAACCCTTTCAGGTCCAAACAATATTAATAAAAATAGCCAAGAATATTAACGATACCACCAGCTTTAAAATCGATGATGTAAAAAATCCAATTAAACTTCCAAAGGCAGCTTTCATAGCTGTTTTTATATCAGCGTTGTTTAACAGTTCACCAACAAGCGCACCAATAAATAACCCCAAGATCAATCCCCCTGGAATAGGTGATATTAACCCCAAGATAAGACCAATAGTGGTCCCTATCATTCCAGCCCTGGTTCCTCCAAATTTTTTAGTTCCTATAGCTGGAATAAAGTAGTCTAAAACCCATATTAATATTGCTACGATAAGTGTAATTACAAGGGTACTTATACTAACACTAATATTAGGAGTTAGATACAAAATTAAAATCCCAAACCAACCTGTTAATGGTCCAGGTAAAACAGGAAGAAAACTACCAATAATTCCGAGAAGCATTAAAAATCCAGCAAAAATTATTATAAATAAATCCATATTTATTATTTACGAAATCTTGTCAATATTACAAAAATTTAACAGATTGTTAAAACAATAAAAATGACATTTGAATTGTAAATTATTAATTTTGCTTAAAATATGAATTAATGGAATCTCTTGAAGAATTAATTAAATTAATATCGCTAGAAAAAATAAATAAAAATACTTTTCTTGGCCATAATTATAAAGCTCCCTGGGGTCGTGTTTTTGGAGGGCAAGTTTTAGCCCAATCTCTTTACGCTGCTTATCAAACGGTTCCAAAGGATCGCTATGCACACTCAATGCATGCATATTTTATTTTAGGTGGAAATGTAGATATTCCAATTAAGTATGAGGTAGATGTTATAAGAGACGGTGGTAGTTTTGCTACAAGACGGGTAGTAGCTTTTCAAAATGAAAAGCCAATTTTCAATATGTCTGCATCTTTTCAAAAAAATCAAAACGGAGTTGATCATCAAATATCCATGCCAAATGTATTTTCACCTGACAAACTAATGAATAGCTATGAGCAAATTGAAGAATTCAAGGATGTAATTCCAGATACATACAAGCGTTATAAGTCCTTTTTACCAAAAATATTTGATTTCAAGCCCACTGACAACATGTTAACTAAGTTGGTAAAAAATAGTTCACCGTTTGATAATATTTGGTTTAAAACTTGTGAGAAAGTATTTCAAAGTATTCCTCTTCAACATCAATTATTAGCATATGCTTCAGATTACAACATTCTCAGACCTGCATCAATGCCACATAGAGAATTTTTGAATTCAAAAGAGGTTTTTTATACAAGCTTGGACCACGCAATCTGGTTTCACCGCGATTTCGACATAAGTGATTGGCTGTTGTATGCGATAGAAAGTCCAAGCGCTTCTAACTCACGAGGGTTTTCAAAAGGTAGTATATTTGATTCTCAAGGAAATTTGATAGCCTCTGTAGCACAAGAAGGTCTTATGCGGATACTTAATAAAGGATCAAAGCGAGGTACTATCTAGAGATTTTAAAATCTAATAAGTTTAATAAATTGTATGTCGCCTTGCTATTAAAACATAGCTCTATCAAAATGGAAGAATACCATATATTTACAAAAAAATTATATTGAGTAAAAAAATTCTCTTTCAGAAATTTAAACAGTCTTTGATTCACCAAAAGCTGAGTGTTTTGGTGTCCAGTTCCAAACAAAAAATACATTTAAAAGGTGCTTTAGGCTCGTCATTTTCATTCTCTGTTTCTACAGTTTTTAATTCTTCTGATAGACCTTTTTTATTGATATTTGATTCTAAAGAAGAAGCCGCTTATTATTTGAACGATTTTGAAATGCTTTTGGATGAGAAACAAGTTTTGTTTTACCCTGGAAGTTACCGTAGGCCTTATCATGTTGAGGAAACTGATAATGCAAATGTTTTGTTGAGGGCCGAAGTTCTAAATCGAATAAACTCTCAAAAAAAGCCAGCCGTAATTATTACATACCCAGAAGCGCTTTTTGAAAAAGTAGTTTCTAGGACTCAGCTTGAAAAATCAATTTTTAAAGTTAGTATTGGAGAAACCCTAAATCTAGATTTTTTCAATGAAGTTCTTTTTGAGTATCAATTTTCTAGAGTTGATTTTGTTACAGAACCTGGAGAATTTTCTGTCCGTGGTGGAATAGTAGACGTGTTTTCTTTTTCGCATGATGAGCCATATAGAATTGAATTTTTTGGGGATGAGGTAGAAAGCATCAGAACATTTGATATAGAGACCCAGCTTTCTACTAATACTATTAAAAAAATTCAAATATTGCCTAATATTGAACATAAATTACTTAATCAAACACGTCAGAGCTTTTTTGAATATATATCATCTGAAACACTAATTTTTGCAAAAAACATTTCTAATCTATTAGAATCAACAGAGAAACTTCAGCAAAAAGCTAGAGAGGCATACGATGCACTAACTTCAGAAATTAATTATAGTAACCCTGTTGATTTATTTTGTACTTCTGCTAATTTTAAATCACAATTGCTAGATTTTTCCGTAGTTGAATTTGGAATGAATTCCATATTAGCTACTAATGTTTCTCAAAAAGTTGAATTTCAAGTTGGTCCACAGCCATCATTTAACAAGCAGTTCAATCTATTGATCGATGAATTAAATTCTAAACATGATTTGGGTTATCATAATTTCATCTGTTGTTCTAGTTCTCAACAGGCGCAGCGTTTTTATGATATTTTTGAAACAGTGGATAATCAAGTTCATTGTCAGATTATAGTGATGTCTTTGTATGAGGGATTTGTTGATCATGATAATAAATTGGTTTGTTATACTGATCATCAAATATTTGAGCGATATCATAAATTTCACTTAAAAAATGGTTATACCAAAAAGCAATCCATAACCCTTAAGGAACTAACAAAACTTGAAATAGGAGATTATATTACCCACATAGATCACGGAATTGGAAAGTTTGGAGGTTTGCAGAAAATTGAAGTTGAAGGTAAAAAACAAGAGGCAATAAAGTTGTTTTATGGTGAACGGGATGTTCTTTATTTGAGCATCCATGCTCTTCACAAAATTACTAAGTTTAACGGAAAGGATGGTAAGCTCCCAAAGATTTATAAGCTTGGAAGTAAGGCCTGGAAAGTCCTCAAACAAAAGACTAAGATAAAGGTTAAGGAGGTTGCTTTTAATTTAATCAAACTTTACGCAAAGCGAAAATTAGAAACCGGGTATAGGTACAAGCCAGACAGTTCAATGCAGCATGAACTAGAAGCCTCTTTTATGTATGAGGATACACCAGACCAGGTTACGGCAACAGCAGATATAAAAGCAGATATGGAAAGTGAGCGCCCAATGGATCGCTTAATTTGTGGGGATGTTGGCTTTGGTAAAACCGAAGTAGCTATAAGAGCTGCTTTTAAAGCCGTTGACAACGGAAAGCAAGTTGCTATATTAGTACCTACAACGATACTTGCATTTCAACATGCCAAGACTTTTAGAGCTCGTTTTAAGGATTTTCCCGTTACCATTGATTACATTAACAGATTCAAAACAACAAAGCAGCGAAAAGATACTCTAGAGCAATTAGAGTCAGGTCAATTAGATATTATTATTGGTACGCATCAGTTAGTAAACAAATCTGTTAAGTTCAAAGATTTAGGACTTTTAATTGTTGACGAAGAGCAAAAATTTGGTGTAGCTGTTAAAGAAAAACTTAAAACTCTAAAGGATAATGTTGATGTGTTAACCCTTACGGCAACTCCGATCCCTAGGACGTTGCAATTTAGTCTTATGGCAGCACGAGATTTATCTGTTATTAATACTCCGCCTCCAAATCGTTATCCAATTGAAAGTCAAGTAATTCGTTTAAATGAAACTATAATAAGGGATGCTATCTCTTACGAAATTCAGCGTTCAGGACAGGTTTATTTTATTCACAACAGAATAGAAAACATAAAAGAAGTTGCTGGTTTGATTCAACGCTTAGTACCAGATGCTAAAATTAGAGTTGGCCATGGTCAGTTAGAAGGTCGAAAGCTAGAACGGCTAATGTTAGATTTTATGGGCGGAGAATTTGATGTACTAGTTAGTACTACGATAGTTGAGAGCGGGTTAGATGTACCTAACGCAAATACAATTTTGATAAATAATGCGAATAATTTTGGGTTGAGTGACCTGCATCAAATGCGTGGTCGAGTAGGTCGAAGTAATAAAAAAGCATTCTGTTATTTTATTACGCCTGATTTTCATGCCATGACAGACGATGCCCGTAAGCGAATATCAGCCTTGGAACAATATACAGCACTTGGGAGTGGATTTAATATAGCTATGAAAGATTTAGAAATAAGGGGCGCAGGTGATTTGTTAGGAGGGGAACAAAGTGGTTTTATTAATGATATCGGATTCGAAACCTATCAGAAGATTCTTAATGAGGCCATTGAAGAGCTGAAAGAATCAGAATTTAAGAACTTATTTAAGGAAGAGATAAATAATAAACAATTTGTAAAAGAGATAACACTAGATACGGACTTTTCTCTAATGTTTCCAGATGATTTTGTTAATAATATTACAGAGCGTCTAAGTCTTTATACGCAACTTAACACTCTTAAATCTGAGACTGAATTAGAAGTTTTTGATCGTGATTTAACTGATCGGTTTGGTGCTTTACCAATTCAGGTAGTAGATCTTTTAGACAGTGTGAGAATTAAGTGGTTAGCAACTAAGTTAGGATTTGATAAAATTGTGATGAAACAGGGTAAACTTATTGGTTATTTCGTTAGAGATCAAAACAGTCTTTTTTATCAAAGTGATCATTTCACTAGAATCCTTAAGTATGTACAAGCTAATCCGAAATTATGCTCTATTAAAGAAAAACAAATGAGACAAGGACTGAGGCTATTGATGAGTTTTAAAAATATTAATACTGTTCAAGAGGGTCTAAAATCTCTGAAGCCAATTTTGGATTATAAATAGATAAAAAAAACTACTCTATTTATTTTTAGGAGTTTATTGAAAAATAATATTTGTTTTATTTTTTGTGACGTTCAGTTTTATATCCCGCCCTAAATAGAGCGCTCTGTTCTCATTTTCATGTCCTGCTGGGAAGCCAAAAGCGACAGGAAAATTAGTATCTTTAAGAATGTCTAAAATAAGTCCTTCAACTGATTCCCCCCACAGGGGATCATTGATTTTTAGTTTACTAATATTTCCTATTATTACGCCAGAGCATTGATCGAAGTAACCAGCACGTTTTAATGATTGTAATTGTCGGTCAATATGGTATTTATATTCGCCAATTTCTTCAATAAAAATAATTTTTCCTTTTGTATTTATACTAGTTTTACTCCCTAGTGTAGCAGTAATTAATGTTAAATTTCCACCAATAAGTTGTCCATGGGCTTTACCAACTTTGTTATAATAGTTCCCTTCAATATTGTAGCCCTCAAGTTCTCCGAAAAGAGCTGATTTTAGAGTTTCTAACGATAGTTTAATCGATTTTGGATCATCAACTAAATTGATACACATCATTCCGTGTATGCTCTGGTAACCTAGTTTATGAAGTTTTTCATGAAAGACTGTAATATCGGAATACCCTACAATCCACTTTGGGTTTTTTTTAAATTTTTCAAAGTTTAGTTTGTCTATGATTCTTTGAGAGCCGTATCCCCCACGTGCACACCATATTGCTTTAATTTTAGGATTGTCAAGTGCCCATTGAAAGTCATCTGTTCTGTCTTTATCCGATCCTGCAAAATGGTTTAGTTTTTTTTCTATATTTTTCCCAAATACAACTTTTAAACCCCAATTTTTTAGAACTATTTTTGTTCTTTGAATTACTTCATGATTTTGTTTTAAGACTCCAGCGGGAGCTATCATGGCAACAATGTCTCCCTCTTGTAAACAGAACGGTCGTATCATATTAGAATCCATATTGGGTATCAGTTTTTGTTATGCTGTCTGAAGTTTGTGGATTTTTACCAATAATTTATAACAGAAAAAAGGGAGTTGTCGATAAATTAAAAAACCATTATTATTTACTATTAGTAAATATAAGAATTTCTCTAATGTTCTGTTTCTAATTAGAAGTAATATTATGTATTTTTGTTGGTATAAATAATACAAAATGTCAAAACGTTTTACAATTACAGCAGCCTTGCCTTACACTAATGGACCATTACACATTGGGCACTTGGCAGGAGTTTATGTGCCGGCCGATATATATGCACGTTACATGCGTTTAAAGGGGCATGATGTAGCGTTTATTTGTGGAAGTGATGAGCATGGTGTACCTATCACAATAAAAGCTAAAAATGAAGGGATTTCTCCACAGGACATTGTAGATTATTATAATTCAAATATTAAGTCTTCTTTTGAGGATTTTGGTATTTCGTTTGATAATTACTCAAGAACATCAGCAAAAATTCATCACGATACTGCTTCGGAGTTTTTTAAAAACCTTCATGCTAGTGGTGAATTTTTGGAAGAAACAAATGCACAACTTTATGACTCCAAAGCTGCTCAGTTTTTAGCTGATCGTTTTGTTGTAGGTACTTGCCCAAAGTGTGGTAATGAAGAAAGTTACGGAGATCAATGTGAAGCCTGTGGTACTTCTCATAACGCCACAGACTTGTTGAACCCTAAATCCGCAATAACAGGTGTAATTCCAAGTTTGAAAGATACAAAACACTGGTTTTTACCACTTGACAAACACGAGTCGTTTTTAAAAGAATGGATTTTGGATGGTCACAAATCAGACTGGAAACCTAATGTTTACGGCCAATGTAAGTCTTGGCTTGACGATGGCTTACGCCCTCGTGCAGTTACCCGTGACTTAGATTGGGGTATTCCTGTTCCCGTTAAGGGCGCAGATGGAAAGGTTTTGTATGTATGGTTTGATGCCCCAATAGGATATATTTCATCAACCAAAGAATGGGCTCAAAGAGAAGGTAAAGATTGGGAGCCATATTGGAAAGATAGTAATACCACGCTAGTTCATTTTATTGGTAAGGACAATATTGTATTTCATTGTATTATTTTTCCAGCTATGTTGAAGGCCGAGGGTAGTTATATTCTTCCAACTAATGTTCCTGCTAATGAATTTTTAAATCTTGAGGGTCAAAAACTATCTACTTCCAAAAACTGGGCAGTTTGGCTTCCTGATTATTTAAAAGAATTTCCAGATAAACAAGATGTCTTAAGATATGTATTAACAGCTACTGCTCCTGAAACAAAGGATAATGATTTTACTTGGAAAGATTTTCAAGCTAGAAATAATAATGAGTTGGTTGCTATTTTTGGAAATTTTATAAATAGGGTTATGGTGTTGACTACGAAGTATTACCAAGGTATCGTACCAGCTCCGCAAAAGTTTTCTAATGATGATTTGGTAGCCCTAGATCTTATTAAGTCTTATCCACTTATAATTTCGAAATCTATTGAGCGGTATCGATTTAGAGAAGCCAGCCAAGAGTTTATGAACCTTGCAAGACATGGGAATAAATTTTTGGCAGATGCTGAACCCTGGAAGGTTATAAAAACTGATCCTGCCCGAGTTCAAACTATAATGTATATCGCTCTTCAAATTGCCGCAGCACTGGCAGTATTATCTGAGCCCCTATTACCTGCATCATCCAAAAGATTAAAATCAATGCTAAATTTAGATTTAATTTCTTGGAAAAACATTGAGAGTGGAGACCCTATGATTAAGCCCTCTCATCAAATTGGAGAGTCTGAACTCTTATTCGCTAAAATAGAAGATTCTGAAATTGATTTTCAATTGGATAAATTGGCAAAAAGTAAGCTGGTTAATGAAACTGTCAATAAAAAAATAGAGTCTCAAAAAGAAACAATCTCTTTTGAAGATTTTTCAAAATTAGATATTAGAGTTGGGACTGTCTTGGAGGCTGAGAAGATGTCAAAAGCAAAAAAACTATTGGTGCTTAAAGTAGATACTGGAGTCGATGTTAGGACTATTGTTTCTGGTATTGCAGAAAGTTTTACAGCCGAGGAAGTTATCGGGAAACGAGTTACAGTATTAATTAATTTAGCGCCTAGAAACTTACGTGGAGTTGAAAGTCAAGGAATGATTTTAATGACTGAAACATCGGAGGGTAAATTAGTATTTGTGAACCCTGACAGCTCTCATAATGCTAAGAATGGTTTGAAAATCGGTTAGCTAATATCCAAAACATAAATTTTGTTGATACCTTAGGTTGTACTATCTTTATAAATTACCAATAATTTAGTTTATGGCCGGATCAAACATTACTTTAAAACAACTTTCATCTATCTTGGGTGTATCAATTTCAACGATTTCTAAAGCGCTGAATGATAGCCACGAAATAAGTGATGCCACTAAAAAAAGAATTGTTAAGTCTGCAAAATTACATAATTACCAGCCAAATAAAATTGCTGTAGGCTTAAAATCTGGAAAAACTAATACCATAGCGGTTGTAATTCCTAGTGTACAAAATAGTTTTTTTGCTCGTGCATTATATGGAATTGAGAGTATGATTTCTAACACTAATTACAATATTATAGTGTGTCTAACTAAAGAGTCTCATTCTAAAGAAGTAGAGACCTTTAACATGTTATCAAATGGTGTCGTAGACGGTTTCATAGTAGCGGTGAGTGAAGAAACACAAAATTTACAAAACTATGATCATTTTCATAATGTGATTGAAAATGGTAAGTCCGTAGTCATGTTTGACAGAGTGATTGAATCTGTTAATTGTGGAAAAGTTACAACCAATGATTTTACTGCTTTATCTGAAGCGACTCAAAAGCTAATTGAATCAGAACGTAAACAAATTATTCTCCTTTCTACAATTCACGGATTAAACGTAGGCAAGCAACGTGCACAAGGATATGTTAAGGCTATGGAAGCTGCTGGGTTGGCTCCGGTGCTTTTAGAGTCTACTGATAAATTGGCAGGGGCAGTTATGGCTGATTATTTAAAATCAAACCCAGTAGATGCCATCATGGCTTTAGATACCGATGCTTCACTATCCGCTTTAAAAGCAGTAAAATCATCAGGAAAAAAAATCCCTCAAGATATTGCTGTTATTGGATATGTTAGCGAACGTATGGCTCACAACCTAACTCCTGAATTAACAACAATTAATCAACACAGTTATACCATAGGAAATTCGGCTGCAACAATGATGGTTGAATCGCTTAGAACAAAATCTAGTGAAGTCAAGCAATTGGTTATAAGTTCAACTTTATCGGTCAGAGATTCATCTTAAAAAGATAAAATTAAAAAATATAAAATTTTTAGATATTCCTCCTTACAAATCCAATACATTCCTCAAACGTGCATACACAATTAAGTTTGCTATTATTTCTTAATATTCTGTGCAAGCGCGTCTATTAGTAATAAGTAAGTCAATATTTTGTATTTATTAATATTAGACTAGTATTAAAGCTATATTTTCTAATTTTTTACTTGTGAAATATCCTAGTTGATATTAAAAAATTCTATTACTTTTGAAAAAAAAATAAAAATGAATAAAATTAAGTACACAATTATTCTTGCTTTTGCTTTTTTGCAAACTCAATCACAAAACAGCACTGATTTATTAGATCACTATAAATCTTATTATTCTCAAATGCAAAAGCTAGGAGATACCCAAGGAATCATAAGCGCTATGAATCATTTAATTATTCTTGAGCCAAATATAAAACGTCAAGATTCACTAGCCTATGTATATGTTCTTGAGGGTAAGCATAGGCAGGCGCTTGCTCTATTAGGAATTGAAGCTAAAGATTCAGATACAGACTTAGAATCAGAAATTAAAGCTATTAGTTTGAAGACATTAAATGAGCCTGCAAGAGCTTTAGAGCACTACGAAGTACTTTTTAAGCGTAGCCCTTCTGCTGTACTTGCATATGAGCTTGCGGATCTTAAAATTCAAACCGATGACCTTACAGGAGCAAGTTTAAATATTACTTATGGAATGGCTAATTCTACTACTGATATGATGAAGGCTTATTATGAATCACAAACCCCTTATCAAGTTTCGTTAGTTGCTGGATTTGTATATTTAAAAGCAATTGCAAAGTTTAGGGAAAATCCAAAAACAAATCATGACGATTCAATTGCTTTACTGGAAGAAGCTTTATTATTAGCTCCGAATTTTAATTTAGCAACTTTAGCAATTGATGCTATTCGTGTTCAAAAGGAAGGTTTAATAACTGAATAAATATAAAAAAGCAGCGTTGATTCGCTGCTTTTTTTATGTCTACCATATTCGCACCCTTTGTTCTTTGGGTAAATACATTTTATCTCCTTCTTGAATGTCAAAAGCTGCATAAAAAGCATCAACATTTTTCAATGGTTGAGTAGCTCTTTGTATTCCGGGCGAGTGGGGATCAGTTTTAATTTGTGTTCTCAGCGCATCCTCACGTGTTAGTGTTCTCCATACAGTAGCCCAAGACATAAAAAAGCGTTGCTCAGCTGTAAATCCATCAATATTTTCAGGTCTTCCGTTTTCATTCATGTACAATTGAAGCCCATCATAAGCACCAAGAACTCCACCAAGATCACCAATGTTTTCTCCTAAAGTGAACTTACCATTTATGTAAACACTGTCCAAAACTTCAATGGCACTATATTGTTCAGCCAGCGCATTGCCGCGTTTTTCGAATTCAACTAAATCTTTATCCGTCCACCAATTGTTTACATTTCCGTCTCCATCAAAACGCGCTCCAGAATCATCAAATGCATGGGATATTTCATGGCCTATAACAGCGCCAATCCCACCATAATTTACAGCTTCATCTGCTGTAAAGTTATAAAAAGGAGGTTGCAAAATAGCTGCAGGAAAAACAATCTCATTATTTAGAGGATTAAAGTATGCATTTACAGTTTGAGGAGGCATTCCCCATTCGGCTTTATCAACAGGTTGTCCTATTTGTGATATATTTTCTTTGCTACTCCAATTAGAAACAGCCATCATATTCTCCGCAAAGCTATTACCTTCAAGAACTTGTAACTCAGAATAGTCTTCCCATTCGTCTGGGTATGCAATTTTTACTGTGAATTTATCTAATTTCTCAATAGCTTTGGCTTTTGTAGCATCACTCATCCAGTCTAGAACTTCTATTCTGTTTTGGAAAGCTTTAATCACATTAGCAATCATTTTTTCTGCTTTCTCTTTCGCTTCTGGTGGGAACTTTGCTTCTACATACAGTTTTCCTATAGCTTCTCCAACAGAGCCGTTAACTGTGCCTAGAGCTCGTTCTTCCGCTTCACGTTGAGCCTTGGAACCATTTAAAGTTTTGCTATAAAATTCCCAATTAGCTGTTTCAATTTCTGTTGTTAAATATCCTGCGGCATTATCAATTGTGCTCCAGGTCATTAATATTTTAATATCATCAATTGACGTATTTGTTAAAAAAGTATTTAGCGCAGCCATATAAGTTGGTTGCATTACTAGTACAGATTCTAACGGCGCAGTGACCCCAAGATCTTTTGTAAACTTATCCCAGTCAATTAGAGGAGTCATTGCACTTAATTCTTTTAAAGTACGTGGGTTATTGAAGTTACGAATGTCTCGACTCTGAACCTTATCAAGTCTGGGCTTTGCTAGTTTTGTTTCTAATTCCAGTATTCGTTTTGCAGCATTTGCTGCATCTTTATCACTGTATCCAACAAATCCAAGCATTCTAGCTACGTGATTTGTGTATTGTTCTCTAATTTCTTGAGACTTTGTATCTTGATCCAAATAATAATCACGCTGGAGTCCTAATCCACCGGGGTAGACCCAGGCAGTATTAATTTTACTATCATTTAGGTCTGCATTGGCACCTATTCCAGCAAAAGGGGCAGAAACTCCAGTGGTTGTGGCATATACAGTTTGCATATCGTTAATCGATCGAATACTATTTATAGCTTTTAAAAGCGGTTTAATAGGGTCAATACCAGCCTTATTACGTGCAAGGGTATCTAATTCAGATTCAAAAACTAGTAATGCTTTTTTTTGATCAGTCCCATCAGCATAGGTTCCAAATTCTTTAGACGTTTTGATGATGTCTAGAACGTCTTTTCTTGTTGATTTTCGAAGAACTCCGAATCCTCCCCATCGTGTTTCATCATCGGGGATAGTATTCGTTTTCATCCAATTACCATTAACATAGTCATAGAAGTTTTCTTTTGGACTGACTGAAGTATCCATGTTTTCAAGAATGATTCCCGGAATTTTTTCAGTAATATTTGATGAGGTTTTTGAATTGTTTTTACAAGCATTTAAGCTTAGTATACATAGGGAACTCAATAATATTTGTTTGCTTATATTCATCATTGGTTGTTTTAAATTAGAAATACAAATTATTAAAAATTCAATAGAAAACTGTCTAATGGTTTTCTACAAAAAATTAATTAAGAATTATTTTTTTGGTTGTATGCTGGTTATCAACCGTTATTTTTAGGAAATAAATTCCGCTAGTATATCCTTGCATTTGAAGCGCAAATGGAGTAGAAGTAATTATTCTGCTTTTAGTGAACAGTTTTTTACCTGTAATGTCTAAAACTTGTAGATCAAATGGCTTGTTATTTTGTAGTTTAATATAAAAGGTGTCCTTAGAGGGATTTGGATAAACAGCCAGTTGACTTAATTCTAAATCATCTGAGCTTAAAGAAGTGCCATCAACATAAAAGTCATCGATTACTACACCTTCTTCATTCACAGCTTGATCTGAATGAAAAACAATTCTAAAAATTACATTGGATTCAGAGTTAAGAGAATCTAGTGCATAGCTATACTGGTTTAATGTAGCTTCAGTTCCTGTCCATTGTCCACCAACACAATTATAACAATTATCGGCATAGCCATCCCCAGCAGTACGACTGCTGTTATACCAGTTAGGGTCTTCTGACGAGCCAAGTAGTTCCCATGATATGCCTTGATCAGTTGAATATTCAACATAAACTAAATCCCAGTCAAACTCTAGTACAAAAGCCATGTCAAATTTTAATACAGGATTTGCAACATTTGTCAAATCATAACATTTCGAAACTAGATATCCTTTTACATCGTCTCTGTGGTTTCCGTCCAGATTAGTGGCGTATACATTTTCTGGAGAAGAGGCACTGTTGAGCTGTGTTCCACTAGGCACTCCAAGTTCCCATGTACTTCTACCTTCATTAATAACTATGAGTTCATCTTCAGGGTTTTCAAAAGTATTTATGTCTTGTATCGATCCTTCATTATTAGCATAGAAAGTGATTTCTTTGCTATTGTTAGAGCTAAAAAAGTCATCAGCAATCGTAGCTGTTACTGCTAACTGGTGTGCACCAATTTCAACGTCTAACAAGTCAAGGTCAATAATCTCTAATTGTTCAGATTCAATATTTCCGGTCCAAGAAATTGAGATCTCTTCGTTTTCATCTAGAATATATGAAATGTCTATGGACGTAATATTATTTTGCCCATTGTTTTTCACTTTTAATTGTGGCAAAATTGATCCACAATTAATTTGTGAATCTACTGGATTTTCAACTCCAACTAGCTGGACATCATTAGTAGCCAATTGTGAGGATGGGAGTTCAGTTCTAAATGCACCTCGCCCATAAGTAGCGGCTGTGATATTGTTATCAACTATGTTTATACTTAGATCTCTAACCGATGAGTTTGGGAGATTATTATCAAATTCTACCCAGTTATTAGAATTGTCATTATATCTGTACACACCAAGACTAGTACCAAGGTAAAGTACATTATCTATAGTATTAGTTTGATGTTTAATTATGTTTTTGACAACATTAGGTAGCGATCCCGTAATATCTGCAAAGCTGATACCCTGGTTGATAGATTTCCATACTTTACCCCCTCCGCCGCTAGTTGTGACGTAGACGATGTTGTTGTCATTATTATTTATTTCTATGGAAGTAACATTGCTAGGAAAATTATAGACATTTGTAAATGTCAATCCGTGGTCAAAGCTTCTTCTGAGGCTTGAATTTATTCCTACATAGATGTTGTCAGAATTTATGGGGTCTAGTTCTAAAACATCAATGTTAGTACCAAAACTTTCGGATACTTCAGTCCAGGTACCAGAGCTGAATTGATATAAGCTACTGTATCCTGCAAAAACTTCACTATCGCTATTAATTGAAAGTGGTGTTATCCAGTTGCCGCTAGTGGGTGATGAGTAGCCGTCTGTACTGCCAGGTTGACCGGAGTTGTTGCTCACGTACAGAGTTGTTCCGTTTTGTAGAAAACCATAATATAAATTATCATTGTTTGGATCAATTACGCCTTCCATTCCGTCTCCACCGTGGTAGCTAGCCCATTGGTTACTAAATCCAAAACCACCATTATCTTGTGCTCCCCCAGCTATTTTTCCTGAATCTTGTTTAGAAACTGAAATTCTGTAAAATTGAGTTATGGAAAGACCAACTGTTAGGTCTTCAAATGTTGAGCCGTTGTCCGTGGACTTGAAAACGCCACCGTCAGAGCCAACAAATAATCCATTTTCAAAATCTCTAATAAAATGAATGTCAGCATGGGTGTAAGAAGCATTACGTGTAGTCCAGCTATTTACTTGAGAAAAAGAATCACCTCCGTTTGTTGATTTCCAAATATTCAATACACCAACATATATTTCATTTTCGTTTGTATTCGAAGCCGATATAGCCAAATCATACCACGCTTGGGATACCCCATTAAAAATATCTGTGGTATTAGCCATCTGGGTGAACGATAGTCCACTATTAGTGGATCTGTAAACTCCTTGGTAATCATACCCACCAGTTGCAGCAACTAAGTACACATAGTTTGAGTTTGCCTGAGTGACATCTATAAACATACGACCAGCAGCGGAAGGTAGGCCTGTAGTTATTAAATTGAAACTATTCCCTCCATTTGATGATCTGTAAAATTGTGAATTAGTTGAAGCATAAATAATATTTGGATTTGAGGGTTTAACTTTTAAATCTCTAAAGTTACCTGACTGAGACAGAGTCCAGCTATTCCCTCCGTTTGTAGTCATATAAATACCAGTGTTTGTAGCTACCCATAGGACGTTAGAATCATTTGGGTTTATATAAATTTCAGAAGTTCTATTTGTTCCAGGATTATTAGAAGGATTTAATCCTGTTTGAGTCCAACTGGTACCACCATCGGTTGATTTCCAAACACCAACGCTGTAAGAATCTCCAGCATCATCATCTCCAGTGGCAATATAAATTATGTTGCTATTATTGGGGTCAATCGCAATGCCTGATACTCCAATTTGAGGGAGATGATCGACAAGTGGTATGTAAGTAACTCCAGCATCCGTTGATTTCCAAATACCTCCAGCAGGAGCACCTACATACATGACGTTTGGGTTGTTAGGATCAATGTTTATACAATTAATACGGCCGAGGTTTAGGTAGTTTGTAGGTCTGTTGATAAAATCTGTAGGACCTAAAGAATACCAATTACTTTGGTCTGCTATGGAATTTTGGCTCGCTGTTCTATACTCTGACTGAGATTTTTTTTGTTCCCATACATTCCATAAATCTTGAGTGGTTGGTAGTACTCCATCTGGATTGACATAATTTTCCCATTGCGCCTCCCAACGTTTAAATGGTTTATATCCGCTACCCTTGGCATTTTTATCGTGTGTTTTCCAATATGCATTACCAGCTTTTATTATAGCTTCAAAAGTTAAGGGATTTGAAGTATTTTTTTTTAAATCTGTCATCCAAGGGGTGTCTAACTCTATCTGTGCGCTTGATAAAAAAAAGGTTAAACTTAAAAACGGAAGTAGATATTTTTTCATTTTAGAGATTATTTGGGTTTGGATTTATAATTTTTTGAGATTCTTTTTCCAATGTTTTTTTGATTTGGAATAGAACGTTTGAATATGAATTCAATAAGTTGTTTTTGGTTTTTTCAAATTCAGTCGATTTGTTTTTAAAATTGGACTTCAATTTGTATGCCAAAGTTTCAGTTACTTTTATTCTGGCTACAATACTTGGGTTATCGATAATACTGGGAATTTTTGTAACTAAGAGTGAGAATAAATCTTTAGTTGTTTCTTCAGATTCATCTAGGGTTAGGTAATTACCTTTTGATATACTTACTATAAACTCCTTTAATTCATTAAACCCGTTCCAATTAGAGAGTGATTCATCCAAATCCTCTGCAATAAAATTGGTGTCAGACGTGAAACTTTTGAATATATCTTTTGTTGAAACAATTTTAGATGATTCGGATTTACTTTTATTGGATGGGTTTTTACAATTTGTAAAAATTGTAAATAGTAAACAGCAAGTTAATGATTGAATAAGGTTCTTATAATTCACAACTGTAATTTTTCAGTCACGAATATATATAAAATTATGTGTCAGCCTCCTAAATTGATGTTAAATAACCTGTTAAATTGCAATTTGCAACTGTAGTAAAGTGAGAGTATTTAGAGGTGAAGACAATTTAGTTAGGTTTTGTCAAGAATTCTAGATTTTTGATTTCTTGTAAAGTTGAGCAGTGGTTATTTACTTTGGTAAGGTCGTATCTGGTAGGTCAGCATCACACCACCACGGTAAGGAGCTATTTCACCACTACCATTAAAATCTTTGTAGCTGCCTCCATCCAAATCAATACGTTCTGATCCGTTGTAGCCTTTATACATCGACATGGAATAGCCACCACCTAAAAAAGCCTCTAATGCCCAACGTTCATTAAAACGTTTTTTATATCCCAATGTGATACCGTGGAACACCGCTCGTCCAGATTTGTGAGTGTAATCATCAAAATCTGGGTTACTTTGATCGCTGTACTCATCATAAATTAAAATTTCATATGGTTTTTGCATTGTGAACATTCCAAATCCAAGGTGTCCTCCAATAAACCAACCATTGGTGTCATCATTTTTGTAGTATCGAAACTCAACAAAGGTTTGTGTTAATTGAAAAGGTTCTCCGTCAATGGAATCCCAAAAAGAACCCAGCACGTCTAGCTGAACACTAGTTTTTTTACCAACTTGAAATTCTACTCCTATGTTTGGTACAAGAACCGCAGCAAGTGGTAAGTTGGCTTTGACTTCTACTTGAGCAGAGGAAATGTTTAGACCTCCAAAAAAAACACTGATCAATAGGGTCTGAAAACAAAAATTTAGTATTAGACGGTTAATGATTTTCATAGTTTTATTTTTTTAATAGCCAGCTGCTAGATTGGATTTTATCTCCCAGACCATCGATTAGCGTTATTTTGAGTTTTTTGCACACTGGTACTTCAGGAATGGATTTATTGTCTTGATCCCCACCGTTGGCAAATGCTAATTCATAGTTATCTCCATATGATTCTGCAATTTTAGTGATTGTTGCGCATACTGTGCGATCCGTATCAATTGAAAGTATAGCATGATCCACAGCTTTGATATTCCCTACTATAAATACACGCTCCGATTCTGATTGAAACTCTTTTGAACCCTTGAGTGCTCGTTGCTCATCGTTATTAACAATTACAATCAAAACATCAGCCAACTTTTTTGCATTGTTTATATATTCAATGTGGCCCTTATGAAGTGGATTGAAATAACCACTAACGATGATAGCTTTTTGTTTTGTCATACTTTGATTAATTATTGGTCTAAAATAAACATTAATTATAAAATAATAATTGATTGTTACTGCAATTTTAAATTTGACACTTATTACACAAGTAAACTTGGTAGGTAATAATTATCGTCGTAAGTTTGCGTTATATTATTTTAATGATACTAATAATTAATTTAAAATACCAATTATGAGACTATTTTTATCACTTGTTTTGTTTTCTTGTTTTGGATTTTCACAGTCCAATAATGCTCAGATTAACCAAGCATTAAATACGGCAAAAGCTAACAATATTAATAGTAAATCTGATGTTGAAAACGCTCTTAGGCAAAATGGAATAAGTGAAAGCCAAGCACGTGCACTTGCTCGTCAAAAAGGAGTTAGCTACGATGAGATTTTAAATTCGAATTTTACAGATAGTGATGTCGTTAATGAATATAGCTCTAAAGATCCGAATGTATCCGATTTAAAAACCAACACAGATTCATTACTAGTTGATATTTCTGATAAAAATGAAACTCCAAAAACCATATCAACTAAAGAAGAAGCCTCAAACACTTATTTTGGTTATGATATCTTTAAAAATAACCCATACTTAAATAAGGAATATTTATTAGGAAATATTGACGAAGGTTATCTTATCAGCCCTGGTGATGAAATGAGAATTATCACCTATGGTGATAATTCACTTGAGCAAAACGTGACTGTTGACAGAAACGGTAATATCAATATTGTTGGTTACGGATTATTTTTCGCATCAGGAATGACGTTCAAAACATTAAAATCACGTTTAAAATTATTTTTAGGTAAATACCTTTCAGGATTGATGAGTTCACCGGCACGTACATTTTTAGATGTGTCTCTAACTCAGCTTAGGCCTGTGAAAGTAGTAGTCCTTGGGCAAGTGCAATCTCCGGGGCCTCATATTCTCAATACTTCTGGATCAGCTTTATCAGCTTTATATGCTGCGGGAGGCGTTAAGTATAGTGGTACACTTAGAGAAATTAAAATCTTCAGAAACAATAAGCTTTATAAAACAATTGATCTTTATGATTATATTACAAAAGGAGAGCTTAGACGAGATATCAGGCTTACTAATAATGATATTGTATTTGTAGGGTCTCGAAAAAATAGTATCGAATTAATCGGAGAGTTGTACAATCCGGCTATTTATGAAACTCTTCCTGGTGAAGATTTAAATAACTTGATTAAAATTGCTGGAGGCTTGCCACCTACCACACAAACTAATAAAATTAATATTAGCCGTATCACCCCTAGTCCAGATAGAACTTCTAAAGTTATTTCAGATAGAACGCTGCTAACAGTGGCTTTGGATAAAAATAATGTCAGTCTTGTAGATGGTGACAAAATCACTTTTTTTCAAATTCTTGATATTGAAACCAATGTAGTTTCAATTAGTGGTCATGTCTTTGATCCTGGGGTTTATTCTTTAAAAAGTTATTCAGACTTGAAATCATTAATTTTTGATGCTGCTAAAGGAATCAAGCCAGAGGTATACCTTGAGCGCGTAGATGTAGTTAGTGTAAATATTTTAGATGGGACCGAAACTTTTAATAGTTATATTTTATCAGATGTAATCTCTAGTGATATTACAATAAAACTTGAAGATAACGATCGTGTTACAGTATACAGTATTGCACAGGTTGAAGGAGTTAAATCAATATCTATTGGGGGTTATGGGGTAGAGGACCAAACTATTGCGTGGAAAGAAAACTTTAGTTTATATGACTTTATATTTTCTGCCAGAATTAGAAATCAAGAGATACAAAATCAACTTGAAGTTCAAATTGATTCTATAGCAGTGGATAACCCTGATTTTTTAACTAATTTGTTAGGTTCTCGCATTGATTTGAAGCGGTACAATATTGAAACTGGTGATTTTACGTCTATGA
>ERZ1039804.474-NODE-474-length-25814-cov-149.649288_pt1 | contig 25814 bp, 37 predicted proteins | sample MGYA00383089_ERZ1039804 | MGnify/ENA primary metagenome ERZ1039804 (study PRJEB29581, sample SAMEA5548359) | metagenome | biome: marine; feature: coastal; material: water | depth 1 m | study: Short-term variability in the microbial, nano- and picoplankton...
AGATTTTCTAGTTTACTCATTTGTGTTGTATTTTTTGTACTATTATAAATAGTTAATTAAATTATAAAATTTCAATTTCGATATCAGTATTAGATAGTCCCCAGTCTTTTCTATTCTCAGTAAATTGAAAGTTTTCTACCCATTTCATAGCATCGTTATACTTTTTCTGTTTAGTATTTTGATGCCACTTATCTGATTTTTCTTTTTCACCATCTTCTGTTATAGTATAAGCTCCATGTTCTATATGAAATAGAGGAGGACTATATGCCACTTCTAAACCAAACCCTGCTAATACTGCTTTCTTCTGTACGTTAGTATCTATAAAACAGAATTTATCCATACCCTCTTCAAATCCTTTTATTTTCATCCAGATATCTCTATGTGCAAGTTGAAAGTCACCACAGCAATTAATTAAACTATATTTATCGTTGGGGGTAACCTTTGCTGGGAAATGTCTTTCTGGTATCGTTTTAGATAACTCTGTATAAAATTCTTTCCACTCCTCTGCTTGGTATTTGTTAAATACATCTAAAGGTGCTTCTCTTCTGGATACTGTATAGAATGTATCTTTGTTTGCTTTATTAATAAAGTTCTCCAGCTCCAATCTGCTAGGCGGTATTATATCTATATTCGTGTTTACTATCCAGTCCCCTGTAGATCTTACCATTCCTATATTCCTAGTTAAAGTTTCATTTACTTTAAAAGCATCTTCAGTAGTTGCTAATCTCTCTACTGCTGATGGCGGTATTACTATGTGTTTAATCTTACCTGTCTTTGGTATTCTATCTTCTAACCTCCATAATAAGGATCCTTTTTCTTCATCAGAGTTCCAATCTACATATACTACTTCATCAAATGTTTCTAAACAAGCTAAAAAGTGAGCAAGGCATCTTTTATCTTCCTTAAAGCCATCGTTTCTACTAAATACTATGCTACTTATTTTCATTAAAAGGGTATATTAACTTTTGAATTAATCCAAGCATATGTCTTTTCCATTCCCTCTCTTAAGGTAGCTTTAGACTCCCAACCTACTTTTTCTTTAAAGAGTTTGTTATGAGAGTTTCTCCCTTTAACTCCTAATGGACATTTAAAACCGTATTTGTCTATAAACTCTTGACCATCTATATTCTTTATGGATATTTTATTACCTGAGATGTTTATTGCCATTTGAGCTAACTCATTAATAGTAACCATTTCTTCTGAACCAATATTTACGGGATCTGAGAAATTAGATTGTCTCATAAGTCTTAATGTAGCTTCTATACATTCGTCCACATACATAAAAGATCTGGTTTGATTACCTGAGCCCCATACTTCTAAATCTGTATCTGCTTCTGCTGCTTTCCTACACATTGCAGCAGGTGCTTTTTCTTTTCCACCTGTCCAAGTTCCTTGTGGACCAAATATGTTATGATATCTAGCTATTCTTACGTCTAGTCCATAATTACGATTATATGCTAGATATAACCTTTCACTAAATAGCTTTTCCCATCCATACTCTGAATCTGGGTTAGCAGGATACGCTGAGGATTCTTCACAATTTGGATTGTTAGGGTCTAATTGATTATGTTCAGGGTACATGCAAGCAGATGATGAATAGAATATTCTTCCAACACTAGTATAGGTTGCTTCTTGTACTACGTTAAGATTTACTAGTGCTGAATTATGCATAACATTAGCATCATTTTCACCTGTAAAGATATAACCTGCTCCTCCCATATCTGCAGCTAATTGATAAACTTCATCAAAAGAGTCTATAACTGTAAAAGGTTGTTTTTGTAAGCTGTAATCGTAAATTACATCTGTATGGTTTGGATCACGTTCTACTCTAAATGCTGCTGCTACAATTGAAGCTTCTCTTAGATCACCAGAAACGTAATTATCACAGATAAGATCATGGTTCCAGTATTTATGTTTTGATTTAATATCCACTACTCTAACGTAGTAGTCTTCTTCTTTTAATCTCTTAGCTAAATGCCCTCCAATAAATCCACCACCGCCTAATACTAATGCTGTCTTTCTCATAATGTTTCGTAGTATTTATTTTGTTTCTCTTGTTTTTTAATATCTTTAGGGTGTTCTAAACAGTATAACGGTAAAGCAGGTAACATAGAATAATTTTTAAACCCGTTTAGTCTTTCATGAACTTTGTTGATCCATTTAATTTCAGGTTTGTTTTTCCAGATGCGCCATTGATAGTCTGGGAAGTTTACCCGGTCTTTTTCATCTACTTTCCAACCCCATTTTTGAATATGCTCTTGTGTTAATCCTTCTACAGTATTAATTCTAGGTACTAGTAACACATCTACTTCTTTATTACTATCTAATAAATCTGGTAATAGATTGATTAGTTCTACAGTAGGTATTTCATCTGCATCAATTTGAAATATATAATCCCCGTCACAGTATGATGTAAGTAGGTTTTTCCACTTTGAAAAATTACCATCAAAGTCTAATCCTCTCCAGGTTTGTACATTAGGTAGTTTATTATACTTTAAAAGGTATGAAAGTACTTCCGAGTCTCCATTTTTTGAATCATACAAAATTACTATTTCATCTTGTACTCTTTTATTTTTTAGTAATAATTGAAGTAGTTCCTGGATTTCAATAAATTCATTGCAAACTGTAATTGCGTAGCTTATCTTCATATTAATCTACTTTATAAAATCCTATATGTTCTAATGCATCCATAAAATCTTTCTTCTCAAATTGTTTACTATTGACCATATCCATTTTATGTGTTTGGTCTTTTGGAAACTTCTTTTTTTCTTCTTCTGTTAATTTAACTGCTAATGATGCAGACCACTTCCACTCTTCTTTTGATGTCCCATCTAAGAATACCATACCTTTTTCTGGTAATGTTATTGTAGCAGGAAACCATACTCTCTTATCTTCATCCGTATGAAGTAAGTCCTTATAGAGTTCTGGTGCTGTTTCTAATAAATCTTGTACTGATTTAGATCCTTCTACCATTAAAGTAGATGTTGTAAACCCACTGCCGAAGCATAACCATGTTTTTATTTCCTTTCCTTCTTGTTGAAATGATTGCTCATAACAAGCATTACTTCCAAATGGACCTTTAACTAAGTTCATATTTTATTTTTTTGCTGGTTTATTTAATTTAATTGTTTTTGGTGCTGCAGGTTTAAAGTCTACTTTCTCTGGAAAGAAAGGAACATTTGCAGTTAGTATTGTACCTAACTTTTCTGTCATCTTATCTAAACTAAACTCTTTCTTGTTCTTACTAGCAAGTTTAGCAGATAACCTAGAAGCTTTTTTGTAATTCTTAAATACAAATTTTAATGCTGTTCTTGCTTCTTTAACATCATACTTAAACCATTTACTTTCAGCTACTAACATATCCTTTACTACTGCGGATGAATGTATCTTCTCTAATGTTCCGCCCACAAGTAGTGATAAGTCTTTATCTAAGTAATCTAATTGACCTGACCATCCTGAAGCTACTAAAGGTTTTCCTGTAGTTGTAAATTCAAGTAACGGTCTTCCAAAACCTTCTCCTTTAGTAAGAGATATCATACTCTTTACTTTCCTATGATTATACAGTTCATTTACCTCACTATCAGTCAACTCACCATGTAGTATGTATATGTTAGGTAAATTATCTCCTCCTACAGCAGCTTTTATAACATTAACTTTCTCTATAATATTATCTCTATCTAATATAGAACTACTAGCTCTTTGAGTTTTTAATATTAAAGCTGGTTTAACCGATGTATGTTTAAATGTATGTAGAAACTCTTCTATCATACCTCCTACATTCTTCCTATCCTCATACTGATCTCCTTGTAACCAATGTCCTACAAACAAGAAACAGAACTGTTCTTTAATTTTATCTAATTCTTTCGATATATTTCCAGAACCATTTACTGTTTTATATTTGGTTAAGTCTACTCCCTCAAATAAAACCTCTACAGGTTTAGTTAACTCTAATTTACCTTTTGACTGTTTAGTTCTATCATCTTGCATTTCATAAACAGAATTCTCAAATACTCTCTTTCCATGCTGTGCTGATGTTATTACTAAGTCCATTCTGTTGACTCCTTGAACCCAAGGTGCAGCACATACTGTTGTTTCTATACCTGCTGTTACTCCTATGTTATACTCCCCTACTGGTTGAAATTCATTTGGTACTGTAATCTGGAACCATATCTTTGGTTTCTCGGTTAGTTTAGGAATTAGAAGTTTGTTAAGCTCTACTTCATTATGATCTTTTAAATAACCAAATCGGGTATTGCCCCAGCGTTGACCAAGTACGCGTATATCCCATTCTGGTTTACTTTTTATTAATGCTTTTACGAAATCTCTAGAACGTGCTCCGTATCCTGAATATGTATCTATCGGGCAAGAAACTATTGCTAATGGTTTACTCATCTATATAACTTTTTATTAATATAAGAATTTTTATTTAGTAAAGCAACTGGTGCTCTACATAGTCTCTTTTTCTTTCTCCGACTTTAATTATGTCAAATTTACTTCGAGGTTTGAAGTCTCGTAGTGTTTCATCAATTGCATCTATAACATTTAAGCTCATATTAGCTGCTGACATTTTTGCTTCTTCTGACGTTGCCCACTCTCTTGCTAACTTACCGTTTTTGGATCGTTCTTCTGGTGTTAGATTATATGCTTGTTCGATTGCGTAAGCTATATCTTCAAAACTACATCTATCATCAAAAATATAAGGAGTAGGTACAGATCCTACTAAAGATATGTTTGTTGGAAATATAGGCAGTGCCCATGGTCCATGTTCTTTATAGGTACCTCTATGGTTAGAAGGAACATCTGAGCTAGGTGTATACCATTCTCCGTTATCGTCTACGAATCTCATCTGGTCTTGCATACCTCCTGTTACGTTGGCTGCTATCATTGTTTCTGCCATCATAGATTCAGTTAAAGATAATCCCCATCCTTCATTAGAAGAAGGTAGAACAGTTAAATCTGCTAGATTATACATCCAATTCATTTGTTGAGTAGATAATTTCTGTCCAGAGAAATATACGTTTACATATGAAGGGTCACACATTGCTTCTTTTACCTTTCTCAAATCTGTACCGTTTGTATCAACAGGTGCTGTATGAAGAACTAGAGCACATTTCTTTGCTGCATCTTTACCTATACTATCACAGAATGCTCTATAGGCTACGATTAAGTCTGGTGCTGATTTTCTTCTTATATTACGAGAGTTAAAGAATACTACATACTCTATGTCTTTTTTATTTTCAAATATATTTTCTCTAAACTCCAGGTACTTAGCATAGTCACCTTTATTTTTTTCTGAGTCAGCTGTTATCTTATAGAATTCTTTTTCATTTATACCATGAGGTACATATTTAATCTTCTTATTCTTTGCTTTTTCACCAAGAACTAATTTATTTATGTTAACAGTTTGCTTAGAAATACCCATCAGTAGATCGCAAGATTCATAATACCCTCTATTGTAAAGTGGTGCTGGGTAGTTATCCCATATGTTTAGGTACACTATAGGTGTATGCTCTCTTATCTCTCTTTCAATATCAAACAACCATGTCCAATACCTAGGATCAGTAAAGATAAAAATAGCATCTACTTTGTGTGTTGCTAATAATTGTCTTAGTTTTTGTGCATCTCCATATCCGCTATTAGGGTACAGCATTACACTAGCATCTTCTACTCCTGTAGCATCTGATACTGACTTAGATAAATCTAAAGCCTTTCCTTCTTCTGGATGTTTTATTGCTGCACCTAAATTAATCCAATTGTAATGTTGGACTGTGCCGAATACAATCTCTCTAGCCATCGTAGCTATACCTGAATGCATTCTTATATCATCGCATAACATCAGTACCGTTTTACGGTCTTCTTTTTTAATCATCATTTAATTCTTCTAAGTTTATATTAGTTAAATTATGTAACTCTGTTCTAAATTTTTTGTTAGTAAGATATAAAAATATACATCTTGATGCAAGTTTTTGAAAAGAAAATTTATTCTTTATGCATTGGTACTTAAACTCTTGAAATAGATCATCTTCTATTCGTACTGTTGTAAGTCTTTTCTCGGAATTTTTCATAACATATATACTTATATATTTATATATAAATAGGCTCTTTATCCAGAAATTGCATCAGGACATATTCTCATTTCCTTAAACGCACAAAAATTACATCCCCATTTTGAAGGAGAAGTTGGATACTCTTTATCTATATATTGACCATTACTATCTATAGCTGTAGTAACAAATTCATTCATTAACGATACAGCTTGACCAACCTTTATTTTACCAGCAGTAGGACTAAACTCTTGTACTCTTCTCTGCATTGCTGCAAATTCTGCTTCAACTGGTACTTTTCTTTTAACTATAAAGTACTCTACATCTATCTTTTCGATAGGAACGTTAAACTGCTCTGAAAAGAATTTTTTATATAGCAATATTTGAGCTATTTTCTTATCGTCTTTCTTAGCAAATTGATTCCATCCTGAGGTAGATGTTTTTATATCAACAATCTTCCACCTATCTACTCTAGCATCATAGAATACGAGATCAATAAAGCCTTTAAACTTAACTCCAGGGCGTAACTCTTGGTATAATAGCGTCTCTACTCCTGCTAAATATACCCCTTTAGTACCAAAGTATGCTCGTCTTTTCTTTTTAATATAGTTAAGAATATGCTTACCATCAATCCAGAACATTGTAAGTTCTTTTTCATTTGAAAAGTGTTGATGAGAGTTTTGTGCTTTAGTAGACTTGTAGGCTTTAATCATATTCTCATATAACAAAGCATCTAAATCCATTTCATTAGCCGTTTTAACTTTACCGTGGTATAAAACTTCAAGCCATGTCTGTAAAGTCTCATGCATTGCTGTTCCAAAAGTAGCATGAATAGAGGGCTGGTAAGGAGCAAGCTTCTTTACATACTGTAAGTACCACTGTCTTTGACAAGAAGAGAAACTACTCAACTGTGAATAAGAAATATGCTTATTCGACTTAGGTGACTGTTTCAACTTACTCTCCCATACCTCTTTTACTAAAGGGTCTGCTTTAAGTACTTTTTTATCTGGATAGATTTTCTTCAAACTATTAATCGTTTTTCCATAACCCTTTAGATACTAACTGAGCAATTATACCGTAGTTAGTTATGTCCTGAAAGGTATCTAGTAGTGTTTCATTTTGTGCCTTACGTCCTGATATAATCATATTCTTCCATCTGTTAACTTTATCTGAAAGTCTATACCATAGCCCTGTCATAGCAAACTCCATTTCGTCTGCTGTTTCTAGATTGGTTCCTGCACTAACATTATGCATACCGTAATCTAAATGCTTCTTAGCAAATAAGTCAAACTGTTCGTACATTATCTGTTCGTAAGCGTCATGAATTGTTGGATACTCTTCTCTTAGTATTTCTCTTGCTGAAGGAGGGTTTTTAGCATTGCTGATTTCTCTACTGCTCATTTCTGTAACTTTTATTTTTAATTTATTTTCGTACTCTTTCACTTGCTTACTCATAACTAACCATTTAGAACCTTCGATGGATTATCTTCTGGGAAGTATAATGCTATTGCTGAAAGTTTATCATCAGCATCTACTAATAGTTCTAAAGATTCATTAGCATCTTTTAAATAGTCGTTAGCTGTATGATCGCCGATTCCTACTCCGCTTGTTGTTAGTAATTCTAAGGACATTAATGCTTTAGCTTTATCAGCTTTAGCTTGCGCTTTTAACGCTTCGATAACTTTAAATTGAGACATATGTTTTCTTTTTTATATAATACAATATAAGAAAATATATGATATAAACCAACTATAAACTAATAAGTTTTAGTTAAATCAGAATCTTTAAAATGTTTAATTACATCAGTTTTGGAGACCCATACTGACTCTCCTGTCTTAAGAAGTACTCTCCACCTACTAGGCCCTTTCTGTAGTATTCTGGCAATGTTATTAGCTAATTGGTAACCTGTTTTATTTTCTTCTTCACCGTAATGTGCTCCATCGTTTCCGTTTTGACCAATAATGTCCATTCGACTTGAGTAAGGGCTTCTTGGTTTAACTACTTCAGGATCTTTTACTTCAAATTCCTTTGCCGCTTCAGTTAAATCTTTATTAGGTAGCGGGTATTCATCCTCATCTAAATCATCCCAAGGGTCTTCATATTCATCTTCATCGTAAAGATTCTTTTTGGGTCTAGCTTGATCAAAAGCAAAGTTTGCTGCTACTACTAGAGATATTGCTAAAGGATCAAATACAAATATAATAACTAATAATAGTATATTAATAATTTTATCCATAGGAGTACCTGTTAGTCCGGAAAGGTACTGCAAAGGTCCTAGTTCACCAGCTACTTCAGTATTATTATCTAATTCTAGTATAGCTAACTGATATTTTTGTAAGCTATCAGCTACAACTTCTCTTTTCCTTTGAACATTCTTTCGATTTTCTTCTTCAACTTCAATACGTTTTGCTGCCATCCTAAGCTCTGAAGTAGAGATGGTTGTTCTAACGCCCCCAGCCACCGAGGTGTCTCGTACTTGGATCGATTGAGACCTAGCATTGGAAAGAGTACTAATGTTAGAAGAAATTCTTTTAAGTTCTTCATCATACCTAAAAACATCGTTTTCATAAAATTGTTTCTTTTGCTCTAAAAATGCTGTTTGGTTTTCTTTTACAGTCAACTGTCTATAGGTATCTTGATAAGCTGCACTTAAAAATCCGTAGATACCCATACTAGTTATCAATACCAATACTACAGTAGCTACAGTGAGATACGTTCTTAGATACTTATTTAATGTGCTCCAGTATTGATATAGTAGAGATGCTATTACTAATTTAGCAACTTCTAATGAACCTGCCATAATAATTACTTCAACTGATGCTCCTGCGAATAGTTTGCTTAATCCACTTACAGAGTAGAATGCTGCTGATACGGATACGGATAAAGCTGATAGTGCTATTAATGTAGGAAAAAAGTTCCTTTTTATTTTTTGCATATTATTTTATTATAAGTAAACCTAGAGCTACAGCTCCAACAGTAGTACCTATCTTATATAACTTAGTTCTTCTATTGGCTTTTTTTAATGCTGCTTCTAAATCTTTAGTTAGATCATTCTGTATTGAACTCTTAGAATTTAAATCAGTTACCATACTTTTATAGTTTAGCACTTGACTTTCTAAGTTCGTTACAAGCAGAGTTTGCGTCTTAAGTTTACCGTTAGTTTCTTTTAGTATTTCTTCTAAGGTTTTAAATTGAATTTTTAATTGATCTCCTACTACTATGTCCTGTATTACTAATTTAGCAATCGGTTTAGTTAATACTATCTTTGTTGAGTCTATAACGGTTTGTGAAAAACTGTTGAAGCTCATCAGTAGAATAACTATTAACAGCATCCAATTTAGCTTTAGTTTGTTTCTGTATAACATTAATTCTATAATTTAAGTTGTTTATTCTATTAGTGTAGCTGGTTAACCTTTCAACTAATGAATCTGATTCTATCTCCAAATGTGTGTTTTGAGTATGGAGTGAATCAACTTTCATCTCTAGTTTGTTAATCCTATCTTCATAAGCTTTAACATCTACTTCTATATCAGGTTGACCCCATACCATCCATGCTACAAATCCTCCTAGGATTGCGAACAGTAGGTACCCTTGTAATTGATTTCCTTTCATAACTGTAATATAAGAATAATATTTCTATTAGACAACTCTTATGCTATATCTTTACTCTCTATTAAAGTATAAGTAAAAGAATTACCCCAGATTTCTCTAGCTGTTTGACATATATCTAAGAATTCATGCCAATCATCATTGTCAGCAATAACTTGACATCCTGCAGACCATTTGTCTACTCTTGTTGACTTTCCTCCTGCTCTTCCTGTTGCTCTATGAATGTTTATTCCAAATATACCTTCTTCTACTCTCTCTTCAAATAGATCGTACTTACTGTCTCTATTATTATCTCGGTATACTTTTACTGGTTTTTGTTGCCCTAAAGCTAAGTACTTCCCAGCATGTAATCTTAATTTGTGTGAACCTCTATACTGCCCTGGTTTTAGTATTGCGACTCCTTTATCGTTAAGTACATTTTCTACCCAGTGTGTACCAGGGTCAGTAGTAGCTTTATAGCAATGGAAATTCCACTCACCTTCTACTTTATAAGATACAGTAACACAGTCATCAAAAGCATTAGTTACTCTATTTTTAGTCTCTGAATTTCTAATTCCTATAATATTAACATCATAGTCTCCTCCGGTGAAGTATTTGTAGCCTTTGGCTTTCATTACTTCTTCAATTTGTTCTCTTGTGTAACAGCTCATATTAAGTACATTTATTTTTTATTTTCTTATATAATTCTTCAGCATATCCTGCTGGGTCTTCGATGTGATGTGCAGTGGATTCCATTTTACCTATCAAGCAATTTTTAAAATGCTTACCGCTTTTACCTTTTAGTAAAGTATCTATTGCACATGCTTTCATCCAAGTTCTTGGGTCATTACCTTGAACTGAAGATTTAACATCATTTATTGCAATCATACAAGCTAATGGATCTGCCATACTTTATTTTGTAAATAAGAAGTTAACAGAAAGTATAATCAATCCTGATAATAATAATTTCATTATTGGGTCATGCTCTCCGCTTACTATTTCTTTTTGTGTTTCTACTTTACCTATACTCTTAGTGGCTCCACAACTTGTCATTAAAACTGTTGTGGCCAGTATTACTATCATCATCTTTTTCATAATCAAAATTTACTTTCTTTTTTTAGTTCATCAATCTCTTTTTGTATATCTTCTAGTGATTCCGAAATTGTAAAGTCTAAACCTGCTTTAAAGTGTATCTCGTCAAAACCATCTTTAAATATAATGATGTGTGGGATTGTTCTGACTTTATGTTTCTTTTTAGCTTTAGGTGCTTTTGCTATGTCACATCTGTAGTATTTAACTCCTTCTATTTTCTCCCAATGTTCAAAAGAATTATCATCATTGAACGAAGCCCAGAATTCTACTACTACTATTGAAATATTATCATCTTGAAAAGCTGATCTCCCTTCTACTGCTTGTTCAAAGTTAGCATCAGTTAAAATCTGTTGTCCGTAAATTGAACCTGTAAGCAATATTAGGACTAAAGCTATAAACTTTTTCATACTAGTTTCTTTTTTGTAAGTCGAAAAGCCTCTCATCAATTTTATTAAGCTGCTTCTTAATTTCTTCTACATCGTCCTGAGTGTTAATGATAGCGTCTCTAATGGCTTCATCTTTCATTTGAAATTCTATTCTTTGTATTTCAGGTTCCGGAAGTTCTTTTGCTTCTTCTATATCTGCTTGAAGTGAAAACCACATACCAATAACAGTTGCAAGACCGAATAAAACTATACCTATTGTTTTGAGGTCTAAAGTAATTTTAGTTTCCTCACCTATTTGTTTTGCCATTTTATATTATTTAAAAGAGTAATTTAAACCAAATGTTGTTTGATATAATTTACTGTCCCACATTTTAGAATATTCACCTTGTATAAATATTCCTAAGTTTCTTCCTATTTTAGTACCTAATGATGCTCCAAATGAATAATCAGACCATTGCTCTAATGCTGCATCTTGTCTCAATCCACCTTTTCCCCAGTTGTTTCTATTTAAGTATGATGCTTCTTCATCTCCTTTTATGTATCTATGGTAAGGTAGAATATAGTTAGCATATCCATGGAACCAGAAATCTCTTTTATAATGATAATAATCTAATCCTATTATAGGTGCTACTTCTACCCATGAATCTAATTCATCCCAAGCTAGTCCATTAAATTCATTCATAAGCTCTGGCATTATTCTTTCTCTGAAGTCTAAGTCTGATGATGCAACTTGAGTTCCTTCTTCATCTAACCAGTACCAATCTTGTGTGGTTATTTCTTCACCCGTATTTGGGTTTGTACTTGTTTGTGTGTAAAAAACATCTTGGTATCCATTATCGTATCCTAATTGGTACCATTGATTAGTTGGAAATTCATTTCCAAATTCATCTACTGAGGTTTCATTTAACCAAATCTCTATTGGATTATATCCGTATGCTCTTTCATGTCCTCTAGCTATTGCACCAGCTGATATAGAAAACTTCTTACCTATTGGTAACCTAGCTCTAAGTTCAGCTGAGTTAAATTTTAGGTTAATTTTCTCTACTGATCTAGATTGTACTTTTAGTATATGGTATTTTCCAGTATGCTTTAAAAAGAAGTTATAATTAGTGAAATCCTGTCCTCTCCATCTTTCTTTCTCAAAATGAAATAAGTACTCTAACCCCTGTACTGCTGATGTTGGTGCACCGAATACTAATTGCTCTTCTGTACCATCGTAAAAGTTCTTAGGCTTTCTTTCGTAATCAAACCTAGCTAATTTTCTAATCCCGAATCCATATCTGTAATCAAATGGAAATACTTCTGTATTATTAACTACATCAGGAATTGAATATAGACTCCCATCTGTGTTAGTTCTAAGGAAGTATGTTTGTTCTGCTGCTTCAACAGAATTGGATATATCTCCTGCTCCGTACACTGTACCGTACTTAAGGAAATCTTTATAGATAGATTTAAACAAACCAGGCTTTTCTTCCTGTGCCCATATTTGTGTTGAAAATAAGACTGTAAATAGTACTAATAATTTTTTCATCTCTTTAGTTTTAATTTATTATAAATAGTTATAAAGTATCTTCCAATGCTTTTTTTACTGCTGAAGCAAATACAGTTTTACTAAAAGGAAGATTTTCATTATTTAAATCTAAGAATGTTGCTTCAACAGTTGATTTTGCTATTCCGATTCCTTCTATTACTTCTCCTCTTACTATAATAACTAATTTTACCTGAGTTACTTTCTTCTTTCTTTCCCATGGTCCTATCTTAAACCCTGTAGATGGAGCTTTGATTGATGTAATCTCTATAAAGATAGGAGTACCGTTAAGACATAAGTCATACTTTTCTGATAGTATTTCTTCTGCCATCTGCTTTATACCAAATATAATTCTCTTTTGACTTATATCTTCTGTTTCTACTCTTGATACAACTCTACCTACTTCATAGCAATTTTGTGAAAATAGTAGTGTAGGTAAAAGTAATAGTAATAATGTTAAATGTTTCATAGTTTAAAAGTTTATTTTTCCTCCTGTTAATATTTGATAGTTTAAAGCACTGCCAGATGTCTGCCATACTCCGGTAAAGCTTATATTGTACTTAAATGTTTTTGTTATTTTAATATCCCATGAACTAAAAGGTACAACTAATAATCCTGCATTAAACCATTTACCTTCATAAAATTGAGTAAAAGGTGAATATACTCCAAGCATAAGAAAACTTGTTGATATTCTGGGACTAACTTTAAAATTTCTATGTACTCCAGCAACTGATGATAGGTTCTGTAGACTTCTTTCACCGAGCTTACCGTAAGTGTAGTTTATTCCAGCCATACCTGTATACTTCTTTTGCTTACCGAATCGGAAAGATTCTAATGCTGTTGTAGTGTTGGTTACGTCTGTTTTAAAATTAGTTAGTGTTGTATTAGCTAATACTAAGTTAAAAGTCTTTTTTGGATTTACCCACGATTTATACAAGGTTATACTGGCATCATTGGTAACTGATGTATATGTAATTAATGCTCCTTTTATTCTACTATTATCTGTGTTGGAATGTGTGATACTCCCAACAAATCTAAATTGCTCTCCATTTGAATTATCTTGATTAGATATTACGACTATATCTCCTGAAGCTATTAAGCTGCCAGAGTTTTTTCCTGATTCGTTTGATTGTTCGTTATCTCCTCCATCTATAGCATTAGCTAAGGAGTTAGCTACAGCTTGTGTTGATGCCCCTTCGTTATCTTCTACAGGCGATTCAGTCTTTTGTTCTCCTGTTTTAGCTGATTTATCTGTATTGCTAGACCCTCCAGTTGTATTTGAATTAGATCCTCCGCTTGGTTTAGTAGAGGATTGATTTCCTTTGGCTTCTTGATTGCCTTTATCTGTTTGAGTAATGTTTGTGCTTCCTTTTTTATCTGTATTGCTTCCATTTGTTTTAGTGTTTTTCTCATCTGCTTCTTCATCAGAATCATTTCCATTAGATGAGTTGTTAATACTTTCTGCTGGTGGTAACATATTGCCTCCCATTACGGACATTATATTAGTCACAACAGTTAATGTAGTCGCTACAACCGTACTATTTGCATTGTTAACTATTACCTGTGTAATGCTTTCACATGGTGATGATGAATTAATTTGAGTTACAGAATTAATCCAGTTATCAAATACCCCATTAGTAAAATCACTTTCTGTAAAGCTCTGTACATTCCCAAAGTAATTTAAAGCAATGGATTGACCAATAGTGTTTGTTACTGTTTGTTGATTAAGGGTACAGGGATCCGTAAACGTATAGTTCCATGTTTGAGAGAAACCAAACATAGGTATAACGTTCAATAGTAATAGTATTATTTTATTCTTTAAAGATGCCACGCTTAATCATTTTTTTAACGATTCTTGCTGAAGCTGATTCAAGAGCTTTTTTGGTTGCTATTCCAATTGTAGATTTATTGAACTTAACTTCATCCAAACCTTCTAATAAATTAGATCTTTTTATTGTAACTGCTTCTCCACTTCCGGAACCTGTTAGTATCGAACCAGTCTCGGCATTTACAAATCTCACTTGCATACCGATGATAGTTTTTAGTACAATCTTTATACCGTCTTTAGTTATTTCTTCTTCTTCAGATACTGAGTAGTCATAAATCTCAACATAGGTAAAGTATTCTGCTAATATTACATTACCGACAACTTTAATCTCATTTGAAGATATACCTTTAGCTGAAGCTTTATGTTGTTTTACCATTCTTTGTTTAATATCTTCTTTATCTTCTGTGAATATAAACCTGTCAGTCCATTCTAGATAAGATAAAGTAATATTACTCACACCCAATCCCACTCTATTCTCTCTTAATTCAGGATAAAATTCGTATAATTCTGGTGTAAAGCCAATGTTTAGTACTTGAATTGGTAATTGATAATCTAACATATAATCAGATACTTCATCTATATCAGCATCTTGTTCAAATTTACCTTTATAATTCTCTGTTTCAGTTTTACCTAATTGAGCATTAACTGTAAAACTTATTAATAATGATATAATTAAAAATATTCTTACCATGATATTTCTTCTTCTTTCTTAGGCTTAACTGGTTGTACTTTTATAGTCTTAGTTATTACTAAAGTATCTTTAACTCCTTCTGGAATGCTAATTGTTTGTTCCATCATTGGTGGTTGTTGAACTTCTTCTTTAGGTTCAAATATAGATTGCATATTAGCTATTAATAATCCAAATCCTGCTGTTATTACTAATCCAATTCCTGTTACTATTTGGTTTTTAATTTCCGAAAAAAATGTTTTCTTTTTATCCATTCTTAATAATTTTAAATGTCTTAACAAACCTACCGTTAGTTACTTGTAATAAATAGATACCAGTAGCAAGGTCCCTAACATCTACTCTAAAAGAAACATACCCCGAGAAAAACTTCTTACTATACACACCGTGTTTTTTACCTAAAAAATCAAATACTATAACTTTATATTCTCCATTTTCGGGTACTGTTAACTCTAGTGTTATACGCCCGGTAGTAGGTACTGGATATGCTATTCCGTATATACCGTCTATAGGTGGTACTTCAAAGGGCATTGATCTTTTATTTACATACCCATCTGTACTTATAACCTCTATATCCCAACCTAACTCAGTTCCTGCGGTTTTTCTTCCAATGGTAATAGGTATCTCTACCCATGATTGATCAATTACTTTAAACCTAACTGTGAATAGTTCTGTGGGTGAGTTTATTGTATAAGTACCAAATGAAGCATCATACCCTCCCCATCTAACTGTTTCACCTTGCCAATCCATAGTATAGGTTAACCATTGTTGAGCTTTAGCTGTTACCGATATATCTTCAAATGCTAAGTATGTGGGGTCATAATTTAGTGCAAATTCTAAACTACCTACATCGTTGCTATTAGTTTCGATTACAACTGGTAAATTAATATAAGTACTAACAGGTACCTCAATCTCAGGGACGTTAAATTTGACCTGAGAGTGAGCTACTGTTGATAGTGTTAGTAAAAATATTAATAACGATTTCATTTATTAATTTAATCCTGTACCATTTGCATCACCTAATACTAGTAAGTAGAAATTACCTGCTGTAGTTCCATTTATCTGTGGTGATAAGAATTCTTCTTGTCCTGAGATTGTCCCAGATTGATCTGAGGTAGCAGCATCAATAGTGTTGTATTGAGCTTCAGTAAAGAATAGTACATCTGGGTTATTTGCATAAGCATTTAAACCTTGAGCTAATCTAGCAAATAACAGATAAGAATCTGAAACCGTAATACCATTTGCTTGGTTTGTATTACCGGTATAATATTGTATACCTGATGTTGTTTGTACTCCTGCTGCTATTTGAGCAATCATATTTGCATCTGCTGCTGATAATGCTGTACTTGCATCTAAACCACTTGCAATTTTTAATCTAACTTGCCAGTAATCTTGATCTATATTCTCTGAGAATGTTGCTGTTCCATCGGCTGCTGTTGTATCTGTAGCTACATCTACCCAAGTACTACCATCTGCTGATTTCTGTAAAATTACAGGAATTGATTCTGCTGGGTTTGTTACACTATTTAATATAGTTGCTACATAATCAAATGCTGGTTCTATAAAGTTACCACCATTATCTGAAGTGCCTAAAATAGCATCTGTACCATCAGTTTGTGCATAATAAGCAGTAAGATTGTTTGTAAAATCAATCCCATCAACTGTGCCATTGGTGTAACTGGATTGGAATGGTAATTCAATATCAAACATATTACCGGCAATAAGGTCAAAGGTAGTAGTAGCACCATCATAGGCCCATACGACTTTTACAATACCGTTGGTTGCATCAACATCTGTAGACATATAACCCACAGGTCCTGAAGTGTTATTGTAAGTTACAGTTGGTGTGTCAAAAACATCTTTATCGTAACTGAAAGAGAATTGAATACCTTTTACTGTGTTACCTGATGTGTTATCATAGTAAATATCAACTATAGTATTATTTGAGGAATTAACCGACTCTAAATTATAAGTAGAATCAAGAATTATATACGGCTTAGTTGCATCGGGTGATGTAGTTTGTCCATATGTAAATACTGTGATTAGTAATGCGGTTATGAGGGTAATTGTTTTTTTCATTGTAATCTTATTTTTACATTAATTTATTATAAATATAACTAGTTCCTGTGTCCGGTCCTTATTAAATAGAATATAGTAGAGTCCCCATTACTTCTATCAAATAAACTGTAACTTCCATATCCAAAATTTTCAGATTTATCATCAGTATCAGTATCTAAAGGGTCCCAAAAGTAAGGAGTTTGTTGATAATGAAATACTTTTGTAGTAGGTGTAGTGCTATTATACTGAGTAAATATACTATTCATATAAGCTAACATATAGTACAAATCTGCAACGCTAAATTTTCCATCATTGTTAACATCCATTCTCCAATAATCTTTAGAATTATAACTACCATTAATTAACTTATCAGTAAAGTAATCAATATCATTTAAAGTTGGAATTGATAATGTAGGAGGCACTACATCTATAGTGTAATCGTAATCATCATAATTTAAATTAGTTGAAAAACTATAAGCTCCATTTGTATCTGTTACAGCTTCTGAGTGTAGATTATAACTAAATCCAACCTGATTTTTGTTTTGTGTTTTAAGTTGAACTGTGATTCCTTCTAAAGGTTCTTCTTCAGCGCCGTAAACGTACCCACTATGGTTTATTGGATCAACAGCTCCTGTAATTGTAGTTTTGAAGTCAACTGTATTGCCGTATGAGTAATTACCGCATAAGTTAGGGGAAGAAGAATATACCATCATAAACCTCATATAAACTTCTCCATTAAAAACTGTCTCCGGAACGGTAAATGTTTTATTGAAATTTCTAGTTCCATTCCACGTACTATTACTAGAGTGAACTAGTTCTCCTGAATCGTTTAAATTTCCATTTCCATTATAATCAATCCATAATTTAAAGTACTGTCGGTAATTACCTCGGGTTTGAGCTTGAAAATTAAGAGTAATTACATCTCCGGCATTTATTGTAGGAACTGAGTTATTTGTATGGTCTATATATCCTGGTCCAGTCCAACCTGTATTTACAGTATAATTTTGTCCATTTATATTTATCGAATTTAAACGTTCATACCCAAAGGCTCCTGCAGATGAAGGACATAGTGGTGATTGTGCTTTTACTATACTACTAAGTAGTACTAATATAAAGGTTAGTTTCTTCATATAAATAATTGTTCACAAAAAAGAGGGCTAATGCCCTCCTCTATAAGTCATATTAGTTTTAAGTTACTTCCCTCTATTACCGAATACTTTACCGACTTCAGCAATTCCAAAAGCACCTAATACTATCCACACAAAGGAGTCGTATATAAATTCGTTTATTACTAAATCTGTACCGATATATCCAGTTACTAGATCTGCTACTGCAAAAATTACCATCACAGCAAATGCTAGAAACCCAACTACGGACTTTTCGTTAATATTATTATCATCGTCAAATAAGTTCTTGAATCCCATTATTTTATCTTTAATATATTTAAACATAGTATAACATATTTGTGTGTAACGATTTAATAATAAATAGCTAAAAAAAAAGAGACCCGAAGGTCCCTTAATTCTTATAAATAAATCTCATCTTGTAATCCTGAGTAGAATCGCATATCCACTAACTTAAAGTGTGGGTCCTTCTTTCGGGAGGAATTCTGAGTTAACGTGCCCACATGACTTGCATGCAAATACTGGGATTGGTACGTAGCTTGGTTGTCCTGTTCCAGTAAGGATTCCTGAGGCTTTTCTGATAACGAGGGCTTGGTCGAAATAAGTATGGCCGCATTCATCACAAGTAACCGGTAAAGTTTGGTTATAATCGACATTGAGTTTATTGTTTTGCATTATTTTTTATGGTGTAAAGAATATACTTGATTAATCATATTTGACTTAGTAAGTTTACCTTCCATCTCTACTCCAAATTTCTCTTGGGAATGTTGCTGTAATTGTTTCTTTGTCAATGTGCGAAGTTTACTCTTTGTAACTTTTCCTTTAAATGCATCTACTACTTCTTGAGCTTCTTCTAATACGTCTGCAAATTCTGCTTTAACGTTTTTTGCTCTACGCTTAATTTCTTTTGCGGTAGCTTTTACTTCTTCGATTGTTTCTTTAACATCTTCAATTGCCTCATCAGTAAATTCCTTTACGTCTTCGTAAGTATCCTCTACTACGTCTGGGATAAGGTCATTGTCTCTGTCTTTGATTTTTCCAGCTCTTTGTAGTAATACTACCGCTAGTGCTGCTATTGCTAGAACAGCTAAAATAACTAAAATTGTGTGTAACATGTTTTTTTTTGTTTATTAATATTAATTTATATATGTATATATTCTTATAAATAGGCCATATATTCCTATTTTCTCTTAGTTCTCCTAGGTATTTTAATATATTTACCGTATTTAGATTCCATCTCATAATAGAATTCTACTAACGTACCTCTAGTTTTATTTACTTCTATTTCATATTGATCACTATCCATCTTGAAAACGTTAGTAAACTCCTTTTTTAAGTCTGAAAGTTTACGAGCTTCATCCTTCTCATGATCCTCTATTAGTCTTTTCTTTCTAGCTCTATCGATAGAAGTTTCTGAATGAAACTTACCATGATCTACTTCACCTAAGGAAGTAACAGCAGCTTTAAACTTATCATTCATAGTATGATATACTAATTCTACTTCCATAAGGAAAGGACCCATCTCATAGTCTCCATTTATCAATCTATCAATAAGAGGAGCTTTGCTACCTAAAGGTTTATTTTTAGGAGTATAAGCACGCCACCACATAAATCTATCATATGGTTTTTTAAAGTAAATTTTAGACAGATCTCTCTCTATCTTAGCTCTACTAAACTTCGTTGTATAAGGTAGTTGTATATCCATATATTAAAGATACGAAAAATAATCCAATTATCCAAACATTAGTCGATTAAAAGCAAACTTAATCACTTTTTCATCATACTCAGACAGTAACCTGTAAGCCTGTTGTTTTTGTTCTTCAGTTAATATTGAAGGATCGTCTTTATACTTCGACACGATTTTTCCTTCACTTACTAACTCATTGTACTTTTTAATTGAATCACTCATAACTTTTATTTTTATGTTTGTTTTTTCTACTGTACTTCTTTTTGTTCTTTTCCGGGGTCGGCATTATTAATGCTTGTTCCCATTCTTGAAAAGTAAGGTTCTGTTTCCTTATCTTTCTTTCCGTTCCACTCATCATTGAAATATTTAAAGCTACTATCTTTTTGCATATAAATAAATATAAGAAAATTTATTATGCGATACAACTATTTTCAAGTATTTATTATTAAACACTCCATGGCACGAATTCTATTTTTTCTACTTCTTATCCCGACATTATCCTATTCTCAACTATTAACCGAGTATGACAAACAGTATCATTTTGCAGCAGGTGCTCTTGTATCTGCCGGCACCTATACCCTTGTTTACGCTAAAACTAAGAGTAAGAAAAAAGCCTTGATCTACTCCGTTGCTTCTTCTATCTTGATTGGTACATTAAAAGAAATTTCCGATAGCAGAGAGAAAGGCAATCGCTTTGATAAACGAGATTTATTAGCAACAACTTACGGAGGACTAGCCATTGGGGTGACATTCAACATATTCACAAAGAAAAAGCCCTAACCGTTTCCGGAAGGACCTTCTTATAAATTCGCGCGTGTCGACTTCGTCGACGAGAGAGAGAAACGCCCCTCCCCCGCCTCCTCATCTTACTTGTTCTCTGCTACAGAAGCCTTTCTATAGTCGGTGATTAATTTCTTAATTTCACCTGCTGCTTTTCTAGCTCTCTGTTGAGATGCTTTTGTAGTACCTGCATTATTTTCTGCTAACTCATTAAAGTTTGCTTCAATTGCTTCGAATAATTCTTGTTTTTTGCTCATAATTGTTTTCTTTATTGTTTTTGTTTTCGGGTATGTCATTTCTGTACTTATTAACGTATCACCCTTATACGTCCATTTATCTAATAATCCAAACTCATTTTTAAATGTTTGTATTCTTATATCATCCATTACATTCCAAGCATTGAAGGATCAATTCCTGGTGTTTGTGGTTTACTTTCTTTCTTTTTATAAACCACTGCTTCAGTGATTAACATAGTACCTGCTACTGATGCTGCATTTTCTAGTGCTAATCTAGTTACCTTCGTAGGATCAATAATACCGGATTCAAACATATCTACATATTTTTCTTCTCTAGGATTATACCCTGACCAAGTATCTCCTCCTTCTTTGATATGCTCTTCGATTCCTCCAATATCATCATTATTATAACCTGCGTTTTGCAGAATTTTATAGAATGGTCTTTCTATTGCTGAAACAATTATATCGTATCCTGTATGATATTCTTGAGGTTGATCTCCGATAGAGTCTGTCAGTATCATTGCAGCGTTCAAGAGTGCGATACCTCCACCTGGTAGAATTCCTTCTTCCAAGGCTGCTTTAGTAGCGTGGAGTGCATCATCAACTCTATCTTTCTTCTCTTTCATTTCTATTTCTGTCAATCCACCAACGTGCACTATTGCTACTCCGCCAATGAATTTTGCCAACCTATTCTGTAAAGTTTCAGTTTCGTAATTAGAACTACTGTCGTCGATTTGAGTTTTAATTTCTTCTACTCTACTAACGATTGCATCTTCCTCTCCTTGAGCGTCTATAATCGTAGTAGTATCCTTTCCTACTGTTACTTTGTTAGCTGAGCCTAACCAATCTGCATTAAACTTATCTAACCTCATTCCTTTTTCTCCAGATACTACAGTACCTCCGGTTAGTATAGCAATGTCTTCTAACATAGCTTTCTTTCTATCACCAAACTCAGGAGCATTAACTGCTGCTACACCTAAAATACCTCTCATCTTATTAACGACTAAGGTAGAGAGTGCTTCTCCTCCAATATCATCTGCGATAATCAGTAGGTTCTTATTTTGAGAAGAACATGCTTCTAAGATAGGAAGTAGCTCCTTTACTTGATGAATCTTTTTATCGGTAATTAATATCAACGGATTTTGAAGGACAGCCTGCATTGATGAATTGTCTGTAACAAAGTATGGAGACTTATAACCTCTGTCGAATTGAATTCCTTCGACTGTTTCTAAATATGTTTCTCCTGTCTTAGACTCCTCGATCGCGACTACACCATCTCTACCTACTTTATCCATGGCTGCGGAAATTAACTCACCTACTTCGGTGTCGTTATTGGCTGAGATTGTAGCTACTTGCTTAAGCTGCCCTTCATCCGTGATATCTTTTGATTCTATTTTTAAATATTCTACTACTTGTTTAACTGCAGAGTCTATACCTCTTTTAATGTCTACTGCATTTTGACCAGTCTTCATTCTATCTATACCTTCTGTAAGTATTGATTGAGCTAAAAGAGTGGATGTTGTAGTACCATCTCCTGCTTGGTCTGCTGTTTTAATAGAAGCTTGTTTAACAATCTGTGCTCCTAAATTTTCAACTTTGTTTGTTAGTTCGATTGACTTAGCTACTGTTACACCGTCTTTAGTGGATACAGGACTCCCCATATCTTGTTCGATAATAACATTTCTTCCGGAAGGTCCTAATGTTGATGTTACTGCATCTGCCAATTTGTCTACTCCGTCTGCTAATTTATTTCTAGCTTCTTTTGAAAATATAACTTTTTTACTCATTGTCTGATTCTTTTATAATTGCTAAAATTTCTTTGTCTGGTGTGATAAAATATTCGTCTCCTTCAAAGTCTATTCGTAGTGATCCTATTTTTGGGATTAAAACTTTATCTCCTACTTTTGCGTTAACTCTAATAAACTGTCCGAATTCTGACTGTCTACCGGGACCTACTGCAATTACTTCTCCCATTTCTGGTTTCTCTTTACCCATATCAGGTATTACGATGCTACCGTACATCTGCTCGTCTTCTTCGACGGCTTTAATAATAACTCTGTCATTAAAGGGTATTAATTGTTTTGCCATGTATAACTTTTTAATTTAATATTTAATTAATATATGAATAAAAATGATAGGATCAAACTCGAGAGCGAAAAAAAACCTATTTAATTTTCAAAGTCTTTAACTCTGAACCTTTGCTAAAAGGTATACCAATTCGAAGTAGTCCGTTTTCGAATGAAGCTTCTGCTTTACTCAATTGGAACTTACTATCGATCTTCCATCCTAAATTAAAAGCACGTTTAGCTATACCTCTATGGTAAAACTTACTATCTAGCTCTGTTTTAGGTTTATCGTATATTACTCTAAGAATGTTTCCTTGGATTTGAATATCAATATCCTCTTTATCGATTCCTGTACAAGCAATATCAATACTAATACCGTTAGGTGCTTCGTAGATATCAACAGGATGTGGGACTTTTGATTGTTCAATTGGGCGGAAATGCCCTTGGGATTGTAAAAAATTTCTGACAAGGATGTCAAAAGGGTTGTTGTTCAATAATTCTAATGTACTCATATCATTTTAAGTGTTGTGACGTCCTAAGATCGTCGATTAATAAAAATAAAAAATCGCTCTCGAGTTGATCTTTTCATTTAATATAAATATAGTCGTTTTTCATTTTAATGTCCTTCTGCCCAATTATTTGCTATCTCTGGAGGTGCTTTTAAAGTCACACCAGGTAGCTTAGTAGTATTCTCCATTATCTCTTGTACGTAAGGAGCAAACATTTCAGCATCTTTTTCATCTACGTTAACTATCAATTGATCATGCACCTGTGCTTGACATATAGCATCTATACCTAACTCCTTAGCTTTTTGATTAATCTTTAATGCTGCTCTGTTTACTACTGCTGCTGCTAAAGATTGAAGTTGAAAGTTAAGACAGTTATTAAGTCCATTGCGGTAATCTCTATATGCTTGAAGCACTACATCTTTACCGTATGTCTGCTCTAGTTCTTTTCTAAATCTCCAATCCATCATCTTATCTTGAAACTTAATATAAGTCTTCTGAACTTTAGGTAGATGTCTTACTCGACCAACATAGTTTTTAATATACCCATGAGCTTTTACTTGCAGTCTTGAATTCTCTCTCCATTCCTTAAGTTGAGGAAATCCATCTAGATAACCCTGCACTAAGCGTTCAGCAGTTTTCTGATCTACTCCTAAAGTCATCTTTAAAGCATAAGCTTCCATACCGTATGCAATACCTAGTGAATAGGCTTTAGCTTTGTTACGAGCTGGAGCATCTAGTTTCTTTAAGTAGTTAGGGGCACTTTTATCAGCTGAGACTCCGTTAGGGAACCTAGCAGTATCTTCGTTTAGCTTTTCAGTCTTAATAGCAACCGTAGAATAAAAGTCCCAGTTCTTATTAAAGATCTCCTGTAAAGCTTTATCTCCTGTTACTGAAGCAAAGCAGTGAGGTTCTAGAGATTCGTAATCGGCATCAATAACCTTTCTACCATTTCCGGCAATAAGAAACTTTCTTACTACGTTTACATACTTCATAATGATAGGAGCTTCTTCTCCTTCTTCTAAAGGTTTAGGTAGTTGTTGAGCATCAGATCCATAACGACCAGATACAGTTCCGTTCTGCTTAAAGTAGAAGTAGTATCTTCCATCTTCTTGACGATCTCTAAATCTATCTACATAAGTAGATTTAATTTTAAGTAGCCTGTTATATACTCTTAAATTCTCTGCCCATGGATATTCCTTTGCTAATTCTTTAACCATATCCATGTCAAATTTAGCTCTACCAGATTTAGTATTAGCACCTTTTACTTTAGGCTCTATACCCATATATTTAAATACGATTTCACCTAAATGCTTTTTTGATTGAATATTAATATACTCTCCGTCATTAGACTCTTTCCACATCGCCATAGAAATCCTAACTTTTTCTACATCTTCTAATATAGATTCATCACCGGTTAGTAAAAACTCTTTAACAAGTCTTTCCTTATCATTAGAAGGTTCAAAAGCTTCTATATTTTTCTGAGTAAGGGAATACTTTCCAGTCTTTTCACTTTTAGGTAAAGGTATCGAGTATCTAGTTATTAAGTTCTGAGCCCAATTACCTTTATGAGAAACAGGGAAGTTAGTCATAGCAGTTGCAACTACCCACTCTTTTACTTCTGTAATATCGAGAAGAGATTTCATTACTATTTCCTTATTAGCTTTTTGATCTTCTACTATTTCGTTATATACTTTTTCAATAAGCTCTACATCTAAGTCGACTCCTGCTGCTTCCATAGGAACAGTAACTTCACGGTAGATAGGCATTACTTCTTCTTCAAAGAAAAACTTCTCTAAACCTTCTTCTTTTAACTTCTTTAAATATAAATTACATATACGTAAAGTTAAATCTGTATCCGCTGATGCATATTTACTTAGTATGTCTAAGTCTGCTTTAAATATTTCATATAGTACCTTAGTAGTAGAACCTCCGTTACTCTTAATAGATTCTTTCAGCTCTATCTGCTCTTTATTAGCAGCTTCTTGTACATCTAGTCCTAATTCCTTTTGATTCATTATAGCAATAGACTTTAACCCGAAAGGGTTACCAAATCCAAATGCACCTTCTTCGTAGACAGTATGCACTAGTAGACCTGTATCCACATAAACGCTAGGTAGTAAGTCAACTCCGAAATAATTCTTTATAAATTGAACATCAAAAGAAGCATTATGGAATACTAATTTTTTACCTATAAGTAATTTTA
>ERZ1039804.476-NODE-476-length-25790-cov-5.840373_pt1 | contig 25790 bp, 35 predicted proteins | sample MGYA00383089_ERZ1039804 | MGnify/ENA primary metagenome ERZ1039804 (study PRJEB29581, sample SAMEA5548359) | metagenome | biome: marine; feature: coastal; material: water | depth 1 m | study: Short-term variability in the microbial, nano- and picoplankton dynamics...
ATGACTGAGTGGTACTGGAGTGGTAGCCTAGATGCCTTCTCTGATATGTGTAACCTACGCTGCAAGTCTGACACACAGGCAGAGACACGAGAGGTAGCACAACAGATTGACCGCAAGATGATTGAACTATTTCCTGTATCGTGGGATGCACTGACGGAGGATGATGAATGAGTGAAGTTAAGATAACAGAAATAACTGAGCATGAGGATGGCAGTGCCACGCTACAGGTAGAGTGCGACCCAGAAACATTCGCAGCCATCTTTAACGTAGGTTTTGTGTCGTTAGTTAAGACTGGCCTATACTGGGAGACAGACAATGATAAGACGGTTTAGCGAAGAAGAAAGACAACGAGCAATTTACCGTAGTGCTGTTAATGATTGGAAGAAACCTATGCGAGACCATGCTTTTGATAACTCAGTTCTAGCTGAACACACGCCATACACAGCAAGTGACTTAAATAGTATCGTCGTTGCTCTAAAGGATTGCCCCGACGTTAGTGTTGAAGATGCGGTACATCTAATCAAAGAACGACAGACGTACCTAGAACAGGAGCCGGACAATGGGGAAGCCTAAGATTTTAATTGATGGTGACATCTTTGCCTACCGTGCTGCATTTTCCTGTGAAGATCAGGAAGTTGAAGATGCACTCGACAAGGTGGATGACCTACTACAGTGGTCAATCTACGCCTGTACCTCTGAGTATGAAGAGAAGAAGCATAAGGTTTTCCTGACAGGTAAGGGTAACTTTCGTTTTAACATAGCTAAGACGCATGAGTACAAGGGTAACCGTAAGAATGTCGAGAAGCCCCAGCACCTAGAGGCTATTCGCAAGCATATGGTAAAGGCTTGGAGTGCCATTGTCTCTAAAAACGAAGAGGCTGATGACCTCATAGCTATTGCTGCTACTAACATCGGACCAGAGGCTATCGTTGTGTCAGTAGACAAAGACATGTTACAGATTCCCTGTCGTCACTACAACCCCACTAAGGATGTACACACAGTGGTCACAGTATTTGAGGCAATGAAGTTCTTCTATAAGCAAATACTTACGGGTGATCGGGCAGATAACATCGTAGGTTTGTACGGGATCGGCCCTAAAAAAGCTGAGAAGATGGTAGCTGACTGTAAGACTGAGCAAGACTTCTACCTTGAGTGTCTCCACCAATACGGAGGTGAAGAAGATCGGGTACTTGAGAACGCTAGACTCCTATGGTTACGCCGTTACCCTGAGCAACTATGGGAGCCGCCTAAATGCGATACAGATCAGGCTTAGAAAAGAGAACTGCGCAGTACCTAAGGAAACACAAAGTAAAGTTCGAGTATGAAACACTCAAAGTTAAGTGGCAAGACTTACGAGTTAGAACTTACACACCAGACTTTGTACTACCTAATGGTATTATAATTGAAACAAAAGGACGGTTCATTCCGTCAGACAGGGTCAAACAATTGATGGTAAAGGAACAAAATCCAGAACTAGACATCAGGTTTGTCTTCACTAATCCTAAGGCTCGGTTGAGTAAACTCTCTAAGAGTACCTATGGGGATTGGTGTGACAAGCATGGGTTTCAGTACGCCAAGGAAACAATCCCTTTGTCGTGGATTAAGGAGAAAAGGTCTTGACAATGTTAACAGTAGAGGATAAGATAGCAGTTCTGGCCGAAGACTTTGAGATGGAATACGTCTTAGACAATGCAGAAATAACTAAGTTCAAAGTGTTTATGATGCTATACGAAGAAGGTCTATTAGATATAGACGACTTCATTAACACTGATAACGAAGAAGAAGAAATACAAGGATGGGAAGAATGATTACACAAGAAGACATAGATGCTTTCAGCATAGTCAATGTAACCCCTATGGAATACTCATACTGGGTAGAGGGTAAGATTGTTACACGAGGTGAGAAGAGGTTGGTGGAAAACACCTTAGGTCTAGTCGGAGAGGCTGGTGAGGTAGCTGAGAAGATTAAAAAGTATCTTCGTGATGACACCAAGGTTAGTCAGAAAGAGATCATCAAGGAGTTAGGTGACGTTTTGTTTTACACGACAGCATTAGCTAATTACTTCTACAGTAATTTACCTGAGGTGTTGGAAAGTAATATGGATAAACTAAACAGCCGTGCTAAACGTGGTGTCATTAAAGGTTCAGGGGATAACAGATGAAGAAGAAATGGGTAGACAATATCTTTGTGAGGTTTATGAGGTACTGCGTACTGTGGTCAGAGCATCGACAAGCAATCAAAATCCTGAACCGTTTGTCAGACAGGGAACTTAAAGACATTGGTATCAGCCGTGAAGACATTGACCGCATGGTGTGGTTAGAAGAAGATAAAACAATGCGAGGACGTGGTTAATGAGCAGCAACCAACTACCAACAGACTATCAATCCTTTATCCACAAGTCACGGTATGCCCGTTGGCTTGAAGAAGAGGGACGCCGTGAGACATGGAGTGAAACAGTATCACGTTACATGGATAACCTTGTCTACCCTAAGATTGGCAAGGACAGCTATACCAAAGAGATTGAGGATGCTATCCTGTCTCTTGATGTAATGCCTTCCATGAGAGCCTTGATGACAGCTGGTCCGGCACTAGCACGAGACAACACAGCTGGCTACAACTGTAGCTATCTACCCGTAGATGACCTTAAGTCCTTCGATGAGGCTATGTTCATCCTCCTCTGTGGTACTGGTGTCGGGTTCAGTGTAGAGCGACAGTTCATCAATAAGCTTCCAGAAGTCCCGCAACTCTTCGAGAGTGACACGATCATTGTCGTTAAGGACAGTAAGGAAGGTTGGGCTAAAGCTTTCCGTCAAGTTATTGCACTCCTGTACAGTGGTGAAATTCCTCAGTGGGATGTGTCTAAGGTACGACCAGCTGGTGCTAAACTCAAGACCTTTGGTGGTCGTGCCTCTGGTCCTGCACCTTTGGTTGATCTGTTTAACTTTACTATCCGTACCTTTAAGGAAGCACAAGGCCGTAAACTATCATCTCTTGAGTGTCACGACATCATGTGTAAGATCGGTGAGGTAGTGGTAGTTGGTGGTGTACGCCGCAGTGCTATGATCTCTCTGTCTAACCTGAGTGATGACCGTATGCGTCATGCTAAGTCAGGTGCATGGTGGGAGAACAACCCTCAACGTGCTTTGGCTAACAACTCTGTGTCCTACACGGAGAAACCAGACAGCCTATCCTTCATGCGTGAGTGGATGGCATTGGTTGAGTCAGGTTCAGGTGAACGTGGTATCTTTAACCGTCAGGCTTCTAAGGTACAGGCAGCTAAGAATGGACGCCGTGATGCTGACTATGACTTTGGGACCAACCCGTGTTCGGAAATAATTTTGCGAGGAAATCAGTTTTGTAACCTAACGGAGTGCGTAGTACGTGCGACTGATACTATTGATACCTTGGAGAAGAAGGTTCGTATGGCTACCATCCTTGGTACGATACAATCTTCCTTTACAAAGTTCCCGTATCTCCGTAAGATATGGCAGAAGAACACAGAAGAAGAACGACTACTGGGTGTCTCAATGACAGGGATCATGGACAACCCACTTATGACGACAAAGAACGCAGGATTGGAGAAGACCCTTGAACATCTTAAAAACATCGCTGTCGAAACTAACGCTGAGTGGGCTGGCCGCCTTGGTATTCCTGTTGCTACTGCTATTAGCTGTGTTAAGCCATCGGGAACAGTCAGCCAACTCGTTGACTCAGCCTCTGGGATTCACGCCAGACACAGTAAGTATTACATCCGAACCGTTAGAGGAGACAACAAAGACCCCTTAACACAGTTTATGAAGGATCAAGGCATCCCTAACGAACCTGATGTGATGAAGCCAGACCAAACTACAGTGTTTAGTTTTCCCATGAAGGCACCAGACAACGCTATCGTCACTGCTGACATGACTGCTATCGAACAGTTGGAGATGTGGTTGGCTTATCAACGGTCATGGTGTGAGCATAAACCATCTGTCACTATCAACGTGAAGAATGATGAGTGGTTTGAGGTAGGTGCCTTTGTGTACAAACACTTCGATGAGATGAGTGGTGTTTCCTTCTTGCCCTTCAACGAACACACATACCAGCAAGCACCGTACCAAGAGTGTGGTAAGTCAGACTACAAGACCTTGCTATCTGTTATGCCAGACGCTATTGACTGGTCAGGTTTGTCAGAGTACGAACAAGAGGACAACACAGCTGGTAGCCAGACACTTGCTTGTTCAGGGGACTCCTGCGAAATCGTGGATTTAGTGTGATGTATGTGATACTGGGCGCACCCTACTGTAAGTTTTGCACCAAAGCGAAACACTTAATGCGAGAGAAAAGGGTAGGCTTCACGGCCTACTCGCTTGACGATCCAAGTAGTAAGTGGCTATTGACATTGCTCAAGAAAGCTGGTATAGGTACTTTACCTCAGATATGGGACAACAAAGGTAACTACATAGGTGGTTACACAGAACTAAAGGAATTACTAGATGGGAACGATTGAAGATACAGATGGCGAACTTTGGTACCACAGTCCATCAGGATACCGACAAACTCTTGCATCACATAATAGAAAAAACAATCGGCGTATGTTTGTTGACGGGGAGTACATCCCCAAAAGTCATCCACTCTGGAAGTCTGGACGGTACAAGTCTTTCAATGAAGCTGCCTTCTCAAGCCTAGAAAACTTCACAAGCGCCAAAGAAGGTTTTGTCTACGTCATCACAAACAAAGCATGGCCTGAGTGGGTGAAGATTGGTATGGCTATTGACGCAGAGGATCGTCTCAAAGGTTACCAAACGAGTAGTCCTATGCGTGACTTTGAATTGAAGTTCTTTGCTCCATTCAAAGACCGTCGTAAGGCTGAGACCTTTGCTCATAGTGAGTGTAAGAAGCTTGGCGTGGAACAGAATGGCGAGTGGTTTAAGATGTCAGTGGATACTGCAAAGAAAATCATTGGGGATTTACATGGCGCAAGTTGAATTGTTTGGTGACAGTGAGATGTCTGACATAATAAATAACCCACCTCACTATGGAGATGGGTCTATTGAGTGTATAGATTACATGAAGGACAACATGGATGACATGATGTTCTTGGGGTACTTAGAAGGTAACACTAAGAAGTATCTCCATCGTTATCGTCACAAGGGTAAACCCCTTGAAGATTTAAAGAAGGCGAAGTGGTACTTAAACAGACTGATAGAAGAGATGGAAGGAGATTAAAATGTTATTTACACCGTTGCTCTTGGTCTGTACTTTAGACTTTAGTGCCTGTAAAGCACATACATCTGGGGGGATTTACAGCACAGAACAGGAGTGTATGGTGGACCTTGCTGAAGGTGTGGCTTCCTTCGCTGGCTCTAATGTAGTAGTAGTCGAAGCCCAGTGTACTAGGTGGGTAAAAACAGAATCTGCCTAGTTACTTCCAGCTTACCCTGCGTTTACTTGTTTTCCTTTTGGCTGGTCCCTTCTTACATTGGGCCATCGTTGGACGACACGCAGGGTAGGCACCCTTGGTACGATCCTTACGACCACAAGGACCACCTGTCTTACAGTTAACCCAGCCTTTACCATTATTCTGACTGAACCAAGTCTTCAATGAATTTTTAGCCATTACTTTTTCTTCTTACTTTTAGTTCCCCAATTGGCAGCACCTACTTTACGGCACTGAACTAATGCTCCACTTGCATACGCAGAAGGCCAAGTACCACCGTTGCGTGTGTACCTAGCCTTGACCTTCTTATAGCAAGCGTCTCTCTTTGGTTTCTTAGCCATCACCACTTCACCTTGTTAGCCCAGTATGCCGCAGAAGATTTACCCTTAGCAATGTTCTTCTTGTGCCTTGCCTTAAATGCTTTGTTACGGGCTGACCCATCAGGGCTACCCTTCACACCCTTCTGACCAAACCTGATAATCTTTTCCTTACCGTCGTAGCAAGCCTTTACCACATGGGACTTAGTTTTGTGGTCAGGTGTAGCCTTAGGTTTATTACACTTCATCTTTGACTTGTCTAGTCTAGCCATTAGAATTTTCCCTGTTGTTTACCAATTAAGTAAGACACAAAGAGTAGTCCTGCTACACCAGCTAGAGACACTGTTATACCGACACCCCAGTTGATGCAGTTATCTATAAACTCTTGTTTCTTGTAAACCTGTTCTCTCTGTTCCTTGCGCATCCTCGCCTCAGTACGGACTATTTCATCCCAAGCTGATGGACCATGTACGAAACTGATGTAGCTTCGTAGTTCCTCCCTCATCTCCTGTGCTTGCTTCTTACATGACCAAGCCTCTAACGCCTGACTCTGTGTGTCAGAGAACATCTTGTACATGGGTGGTTTAGACGCCTTCTCATGGGCATAGTCCAAGTCAGAGATAGCTTTAGACCATTGCTGTAGTTGAGACCCCATAGAAGAAATCTCCTTACCTACCTCAAAACCTTTCTTGATAGCTTTGTAGGCTGTGCTGGCAGCAGCTATGCAAGTAAGGGGGTCCATTACTCCATTGAACCCTTTGTGTCCAACATATTAACGTGGTCCCGCCCAATATACTTCATGTCATTCTCAAGGATAGCAATACGTTGCTGTAGTTGGGTCATCTTGTTAATGGTTCTAGCTAGGTTCCCTGCCTCATCCCATAGTTCCTCTATGTCATCCCAGACGTACTGTAGTTCCATAGCATTATCTTGGACATCACGTTTAAGATTGACGTTATCCTCTATAGCCATCTTAGAACCCAGCTGACTGACTGTTTCCTCTAGGTTAGAGATCGTAGCAGACTGTTGAGACACCCACCACACACCACCTGATAGTTGGACTGCCATAGCTAAGACTAGGGCAATAGGAAGTTTTATGTTGTCCATTACTCTCCACTCCTCCTAGATTCCATCATCTCACGGATTGACTTTATGTTCTCGTCCATACGACCTAAGGTTACTGCCTGAGACTGCATGATAGTTGTCAAGTTATTTAACCTAATCTCATGCTTACTTATGTCACGAGCATTTAAGTCAATAGAACTAGCTAGGCTTGACACATACCACACCAAGGCACCCGTCTGGAACAAGATACCAATAAGAAATGTGATTGATATATTCTTATCTTTCATTTTACTTAGCAAACCCCGCACCAAAATATAGTCCAACGATAGCTGACACAATGTGTGTGTCCAGCGGTGTGATGACGAACCCTTGGGCAGACTGCCATACGATCTGCTTGTCAGGTCCAAACAGGAAGTTCCAGAAACCACCTTGTACTTCTGTGTACCCTACAAACACGGGTACTTCTGGATACCACACAGCTACTAGCTTAGGTAGTACGATGATTGAAATGACAGCTGAGAGTGCTATGATCCTTCGTGTCCAAGCGAAGTGCTTGTCCTTTGACCCGTACTCTCTAGCTGTATTGACTGCTCCAATGAGCATGGCTTGCTGTTCAGCCTTGTTCTTGTTGCTCTGACCCCAGATGGACATGACACCACCAAGGATCGTAGAGAAAAGCATAGTGATTAATTCTAAAGGAAGTCCGAACATTAACTTGCTGGTCCTAAATTTATTTTAAATTCACGTCCTTCATCACGGCTATCGTCTCTGTAGTCTTTACTACCCAGTACAAAACCTGCCGCACGGACCATTTTATAGTTTGGCTCACCAGAAAATATAGACATCAAGACTTCCAACTCAGTGAACTTCCCTTGCTCAATAGCCTCTTCGTATTGTTCAGCATCGTATTCTTTACCATCAAGAGGGTTGATGAAGCTGTTATAGTTGAACCTATCTGTAACAATAATGTCGTTGTTCTCGTCAATTTCAGCACTAAACTGTCCAAGGATTAGCTTGATTTCATCGGCTGGGTCACCTTCAGCTAGGGCTTTTACGATACCTCCAGCTGAAGTACCTCCCGTTTGATTTATCTTTATATCACTTTTTAATTTTGTATAAACATCTTTACCAATAGTCACAGAACCCTTTTCAAGAATACCTGCGTCCAGAACAAGCTGTCTCATAAGGTCTAGGCCACCCTGTGAAAAAACTTCTTCTCCTCCCGTGGAACCTAGTCTTCCAAACATAATATCGTTTAAGAAGTTTTTACCTACGGGGGAAGTAACGGCTTTAAATATGGTGGAACCTTTGGAAGCTGCATCTGACACAATACCAGCACGTTCCTTAAGGTTTTCTACAACCTCAGGTGTAGTCTCTACAACCTCAGAAGCTATGTCAGAAACAAACTCTGTGCCTGTTTCCATAGCATTTGCAGCGCCTTCTATTACCTTTTGCCACAGAGGAGGCAACTCAAAGTCACCCCCTTGAGTCGCAGGTCTAGCAGCTGCTTTAGGTGCAGAAGGTTTTGATGTTGCATCACCTAATGTTTCTGAGGCTTGACTTGAGAAGTCCATCAGTTACTTACCTCTTCAATTAGGGCGTCAAGAGTAGCGTCGTCTACCTTTTTAAAACCCTCCCAGATACTACGGAGGTTGCTGCGCTTTTGTGACTGTGTCTTAGCCTTAGCTATATTTTCTTTAGCTAAGAAAAGAAACATCCGGTCCTGTGTAGCCTTGTTGAACACAGTATCTTGAGGTAGTTTCATACGATTTACTAGATCACGAAGTGTTCCACCTACAATCTGGTACTTGCCCATAGGGGTAGAGGTTAGACCTTTCTTATAAGCCTCTGTGTTTTTAGGAAGTCGGGGTTTAACGTAACGCCCATATTCACCAGATGGCCTAGAAAAATCTATTAACTCACCTACTGTTTTAGTTGAGACGGAGTAACCTTTGAAAGGAGTATTTCCAGACTCGTAATTGCCAAAGAGTGTATCGTATCCTCTAGCTTCTACCGCAGACAGGGTACTCTGGGTAACAGATGCGGGACTAAGGCTTGTAGAAGAACTTACTACAGGTGCCTTAGGTGCAGTTTTCTCAGGCGGTGTCTCGGTAGCCTGACTTGAGAAGTCTAACATATTTACTACCTCCCTACTCAGCTGCTTTTTTGTAAAGAACTCTACCGTCAGCTGGGTTAATAAAAGGAGAACCAACAGGTAGGGAATCAAAGAAAGTTTGTTGCGCCTCATCTGTATCTCCTTTGATAGTATATGGTTTTACTTGGGAGTTTCCTTGGTTGTCAACGTATGTCTCACCCTCTTCGATTAGACCTAGTGCCTCTTGGTTTGTAGTCTGAGACCCTTCAAATGCAGGTGCAGGTAGTTCTGTCTCCTGCCTATTAAGTATTAGGTTTTCAAACTCAGCGGTATTAACCCCTAATTTTTTTAAGGCGTTTGCGAACTTCTTATTAACATCGTTAATACGGGTAATCTCTGCATACTGCATTGACAAAGCAGCTACTGGGAAACCCTTACCACGAAGTCTTGTTTTTTCTTCTGTACTCAAGGCGGAACCCTTGTCCTTAAGCATGTTGAAGACGTTACCTCCGTAGTGTTTGTCAGCAAAATCTTTAGCAAGACCTCCTGCTAGGTTTTCTAGAGGTACTCTAAGTCCTATTTTACCTACACCCTGAAGTTCAAAGACAGTATCTGCGACCACCCCAGATTGACTTGTTGAGAAGATTGTAGACTGTGCTTGTATAGCTTGTGTCAGTTGCGCCCTAGCACCTTTTGCTGCGGCTGGGTCTAGCTGTTCTACTTTCTTGAGAAGAGCAAAAGTGTTTTCACCGAAGATTCCAGTACGGGGGTGGAACATCGTTGTACCATCCATCAGCTGAGTCGCTGTGGTGATGTTCAAGGACACCTTATCAATACCCTCAAGGAAAGCCTTACGTGCGTCCTCTTGGTTCATAGCCTCAGGTTTGAAAGAGGTTACGTTAAGGAACAAAGAGTGTTGGATAACAGCTAGTCGTTCAGAGGGTGTCCTTGCAGTTGCCTTATCAAATTCATCTTGGTCATGGAGTAAGGCTCCAGCTTCAGGTCCATTGTCTGTAGCTGTGTTAAGTTCAGACTCTATCATACTAGAAAAGTCAACAGATGTATAAGGTACATCGTCTAGCTTTACACCGCTAAGGATGGAGGCAATCTCTTGAAACTGTTTGTTGCCAAAAACCTCTGTGAGTTTGTCGAGGTTTTGTAACATAGCCCTTGCTAGTAGTGGATCAGCATCTTCATTAGCTTCAATCTGTTGAATAATTGCTGCATCAACTTTATTAAGTATACCTTGTTTAGTATTGGCTATTACGTTTGTATCATACTTCTCAATTGTTTGAACCAGAGCATCCAATGCGTCTAATCTTGTCTGTACACCTGAGTAAGATTCGGTTGAAACATAGGTAGGTTTAGGGAAGTTTGCTCTAACTTTTACTACCTCGGCTTTAAGTCTTTCTAAACTCTCTGGACTAACATTACCGCCACCAATTTCTATCTCAAGCTGTTTAAGACCTACTGTACGGATGGTGTCAAGTGCTAGGGTAGCTGTATTGTTACCTGTACGATCCCACTGGGCTTGAGACATAGTAGCAGCGTTGGCAGAAATAAGACTAGCTGCCTCAGTCTGCATGATAAGACTTATTGTCTTTTGGGTTATCTCTTCTTGGCTGGGATTAGCGTTACCCGATGCGTTTAATTCGTCGATAGCTATAAAATTCCACGCGGGATTTTTTGAAAGAACATCGTCAACTTTGTTTCGAACAGCTTGGTAAGGGTTAGCGTTAGCGTGCTTGAGGTCAACTCCTGTTAGCGCCAATGCCCCATCAAAGACTTGTTGAGTTGGCTCCAGTCCTGCTGAAACGGCTTGAGCAAAAAGAATGTTAACGTCACTTCTTACAGTCTTAGGGTCTTTTCCCTTTAGACCGATTAGTTCATTAGCGAAAGCAGTGAGTTTCGCATTCTGAATAGCTGAAGCTGAGGGTACGTTACTAGCCTCATCCTTAGCATAGCTATCTAAAACGCTAAACAAACCTTTACCAATAGCCGCAGTCTCGTTTGACGCACTATCATAAATTCTGTAGCTTGGGGTTGCAACGCCACGATTTGCAGCTGTCCCTGCATCGCCAATATCTACCGCAAAACCTGCCATTTCTTTTCCTTACTGCATCTGATGAGACAAGAAACTTGACTCACGTTCTAGTTCTAGTCTATGAGCATTTCTAAAAATGTCTGGAATCTGACCTACATTAATTAAGCTATTCTGAAGGGACATTTTTAGTTCATTCGAAAGACGAGACGCCCATAGTTCATCTGTGATTTCTGTCCAAAGGCTATCGCCTCTAATCATATCATCTTTGTCCCCATTTGTCAAGAGGTCCATCGCTAATGTAGCTTTTGATTTTAACTTCGTGGAGATTTCTTTGAACTCTTGGTTCTTTTTGTAAACCATTTCTCTGTAGTCGTAGTAATTCTGGACAGGTGCAGGGGTAGCACCGACTAAGACAGCCGCCGCATCATTCGGGGTTAGACCGCTGACAGACAGTTTGTAGGTCTTACTTCGATAGTTACCTGTTTCAATCAACTCTGCAATTTTATACCCCTTATCTACAGTGGACAGGTTACGAAGCAACTGAGTTAAGTCTTCTCTGACCATTGAGGTTCTACCAGAGACCATTGATTTCACAGCGTTAGAGCCTACCTTGTACATATCATTTGCGATTTGACCCGAAGGTCCAAACAAGGTTGTTAACAGAGGGTCTTCAAATAGCTTACGGTAGGTGTCCTTAACTTGTTCAGCGGGGGCTACACGGGTAGCATAAGCTGTCTCAGTTCCTAGAGTCCACCCAAGTAGTTGGTCAAACAAACCATATTTAACTCTGTTAAACATCTTAACTGATTCAGGGTCTTCGGCAGAGTACCCAAGTTTTTCTGTAACGTAACCCGCTGTTTGACCTAAACCTAAACCTGTAAGACCCCATATAGGACCAAGAGTGACAAACATACCGAAGCGTTCTGCGGGGGTAAAGTTACGACCTACCGCAATGTTCTCTAAACTCCTTAAAGAATATGACAACCATTGAGTTGGTACTCGCATGGGACCAGACTGAGCAAAACTACGGGAGCCAGTGGTCATACGGAAGGTGAGGTCTTGTTCACGGTTAGTAATCCAGCGTTTACCTTCAGGGGAGAAGGGGCTAATATCTGGACGTTTAGCTTGATGCTCAAGAAAAGCTGTCACCAGACCTGTCAAACGAGAAGAGCGTTCACCTTCCTTAAAGAACAGCGTAGAGAAGTCTAGGAATTTACCGACACCTTCTTGGCTTTTACCTAACAAGGTGCTTGACGCACCGAACTTCTGTGGACCTTGAAGTTCTATAACTTGATTGTCAACAATATTACGTCCACTCTCGTCTATATACCGAACTAAGTCGTTTAATTCGTCTACAGATAACTTGGTAAAATTAGACAGGCGTTGTATTGCAAGGTCACGGGCAGGTTTGCTAAGGTTGGGGTGCATTATAGCAAGCATTGGTGCCGTAAGACCCATAGCTTTAGCACCATACTTAGGAGAAATACCCGCAATTACAATACTGTGTAAACCCTGAAGCATAAACTGGTCAGGGTTGAAGAAACCAAACTTAGAGTAGAAACCTACTTGTAGCAAACGAGAAGCAGGATCAGTCTTGGTTAGGTCAAGGCTAAAACCTGCAATACTCTTCTTGCCTGTTTTTTCAAAGATCGTTTCGGTAGCTTGCGTAGTGAAAACTTCCCAAGCTTTAGAAGCTAAAGTAGGCTGGTTCAATCTACGTTTTATGACAGCCTGTTGCTCACGTAGCTGTGTAGCTATGTCGTTAAACTTTCCTGTGGTTGTTACTTCAGCTTGAAGGAACCTCTGCATAGGGTCAAGCCCTTTGATGTCGTCCCAGTTTTTAATTAAACCGTTGTTGGCTTCAGCAAGGAGACCCCAACCTTCTATTGCATCCTTAGTGGCTGCACGGTTCGCATACCCGTAGACTTCACTACCAAACTGGTCTGCAATAGCTGACAAGGGACTGTCATTAGTAGCCTTCTTCCCCCCGTACTCCATCAGAGGAGTGTCGCGCCGCTTCATACCCTGTCCGTTAAGCGTTGTGGAAACGTCTTCTCCAACAGTAAGACCTATACGAGTGGGGTTTTGTCCAGACATATCGACTGTAACTTTTTCATCCCTTGCTTTAAGGATAAACTTTTCATTGAAGTTAAAATTATACTCCTTGCCTAGTTTTTGTAGGTCTTCTAGGTCAGTTACGTGTTTATTCCAGTCGTTGTTAGCACGGATAAGATCGCCTAATTCTTCGTAGTCAGCTTTACTTAGAGTTAAATCTTCAAGCTTTGTTACACCTGCGTTCTTCATTAACTCGTCGATCTTAGTCGCTATGGTGTTCAGTTGGAACTGTGCAGTTTCAGCTTGTTTCTTACCGAAAGAACCCAACATTGTTTTGAGTCCGGTAGAAATAGTCTTACCACGAATAGCTTGTTCTTTAATCGTACCTACAAACCAACGGAACTCAGCGTTTGTTCTTGGGCCACCTACGTTGTAAGGCATAACATCAACACGTTCAAGTACACGAGTTGACTTTACGTTAGTAACATAGACATGATCCATCAGTGGCTCTTCTAACCTAAAGATAATCAAATCACCGTCAAGTTTTTCTTTAAGAATAGGACGACCAGTAACTAAGTCTAAGACCTGATCGTCTACGCTACTTGCCCGAACACGGTAAGCTATAGATGAAAGACCGTCAGTTAGCTGTGCGAAGACACCTCCGCCCTCTACAGCACGTTTAAGCCTAGCGGATGACTGGATGTGCCAAGACGCATCATTGATGTCCACAAGGGCTTCATATGCGTCCCCTACTTTTTTACTAGGTACCATCCCGTAGTCCTTCTGGTACCTTGCCTCAAAGGCTGCTCTTGTAGGAGTCTTCCTTTCGTGAGAGTATTTACCATCACGAAGCTGTGTGAAGAAGTCAGACAGGTTATCTAGTTCTTTACCTTTAACAGCCCTGATAGTTTTTTCATAAGGTTTAACTATATTTCCAATAAGAGCCTGTCCAGCCTCGGCTTGAAGGAACTTAGCACCCAACCTGTCACCTAGACGTACTGTTGCGGCTCCGATAACTTTATTTATTGCATCTGAAACGATATTATTTTTTGCAAGTATCTCTGCTTGAGGGGATTTACCAGCTAGGTCTAATCTTTGCTCAGTTTCAATCCACCAACCACGACCCTGTTCTTTCTTGACAACACGAAGGGATGGGTCTTTAGCTGCAATAGCCTCTGCGTCCATCTTACGACGGAAGGCTGCACCTGACCCGTCTTTACCCAAACGGACAACAACTTTAAAATCTTCTGAACCTTCATCAACCAGTGTACTTGTTTTAACAACGACGTTGTTTGCTCTACTAGCGACTTTCTTAGCTGTTTGTTCAGCCACCTGTTCTATAACAGCACGGGGAAGGTACTCACCGAAAGAACCGTTCCGGTTAGCTGTCTCTAACTCTTCGATAATGTTGTTCTTGTTTGTGTTCTCTCGAACAGCAGCTAGACTAGGTCTTTCAATCGGACCTTTAACTGGGTCTAGGTCTTCGGGTAAGCTACGTCCAGCGTTTACCTTATCTGTTTGCACCCCTGTGTCGTCTACAATCTTAGTTAAGACATTGGCTGCATTAACCTCGTCTGACATAACAGCTACGGTGTCGATAGGTTTACGTGACTTGACAAGACTTGTTAGTTTACTTGCAATCTCAGGGGCTGAGGATACTGTTGCTTTGGTCCCAGTAATCGCACCGCTAACAGCACCTTTAGCAATCTTCGTAGAGCCTAGGGTAGCAATATCAACAACACCGAACAAAGCATTAAACCCAGCCATAGGGTCAGACCCTAGGTAGGTTGCGTCGTTAGCTTGTTTATAGAGGTTCCAGATACTGTCTCTAGAAAAGAAACCTTCGTCCCGACGTTCAAGAATGTACTCTTTAGCCCACTCCTCAAACTCAGCGGGGGTCTTACCGTTAAAGGCTTCACGTATCTCAGAGCCTTCACGGTTAGAACGAAAGGTGACATTCTCAAAGGCACCTAAAGTAATTTCCCGTAGGACGTTTACGTCAAGGAACGTCAAGAACTTAGAGAAACCTGACTGGTCATTCTCTTCGATGGCCTTGACCATAAGGTTGTTCCAGATTGTCATGTTTGACAAAGTTCTGGCTGCGTATGGGTTTACGTCCCGATCACCTAGCATAAGGTTTTGGATCATCAGGTATTCACTTACCGTCATGTCCTTGCCTTTTTCAGCCTTCTCTTGGATTATTGTAGCGACATCGTCTGAAGTCATACCTTCATTGTACGCTGCGTCAATATCGGCAGAGAAGTCTGTCTTGAGGTGGTTAACCTTAGCGTCAGCCTCAGCACTCCCATCCCCTATTTCACGCTTGACCTCTACTTCATCCAAGGCTTCACCAGTTGTGATGGATATTTCTTGAGATTTATTACGCTCAACCTCGCTCAGAGGATTGAATGGCTTCTCCTCCAGCTGTTCAGCTGAGGTATCCCTCAAGAAAGATTCGTTGAAGACCTGATCGCTTAGTGTTAGTAGGGGTGATCTCATATTTATTTTCCAGTTCTAACTAAACGCGCCTTTAAAAATAGAGGGTGTCCCTACACTACCAAAATTAGTCCCGCCGAAGGCACTAAACATACTGAAACCCCCTCCTGAGAGTTGACCTGCTGATTGAGCCTGTTGCTGGAAGACACCAGCCTGTGCATTGTAGGTAGCAGCACTCATAGAAGCTTGAGAGAACCTTTGACCTAGTCCTGACATTTGAGTACCGAAGCCTAAGTTACTTCCGACCTGTGAACTTACACTTGATCTAACACCCCCTGCGGCAGAAGTGTCCCCTGCTCCAACGCCTTGCATCTGAGCCATCTGTCTTTGTCTAAGTACTATACTTTGACGAATAGCTTGTCGCCGTTCACGTCGCGCAGCTAAGTTTTGTTGCTCTTGTTGGGCTGCTATAGCTTGCTTTTGAGAATCAGCTGCCTTTAGTGACGCTTCTTCAGCCCGTGCCATAGCATCTTGTTGTGCTGAGTAGCCAGCGAAACCTACGAATAACCCTACTACTTGCAACGCTGTTGATAAAGCCATTTACGCTTCCTTTATATAAGTACACTCTAAACTTTTGTAACCTAGTTTACCATAGAGTTTAGAGAGATCGTTTATTTCTTGAATGTCGGCTAAAATAATATAGTCAGCCCCATTTTGTTTAGCCCAGTCTTCAAAGTGTTTAACAAGACGTACCGCTACAGAGGAGCCTCTTGCTTCTTTAGTTACAAAAAAGGCAAACTCAGTAGCCATCTTTTTGTAAGAGACATACATTTCTGTTATACACCCAACCAAGCCTCCTAGTATTTCACCATCTTTTTCGTAGACGAATACTTCCATGTTTGTCATGCTTAAGGCTGTCTGAAGAAATGAAAGAGTCTTATTCTTGTCCCACTTGTGTGAAGCTGGGGCTTCTTTTGAAAACTCTTTTGCTAGTAAGAGAACGTCAAGTACATCCTCTTCAGTCATACTGCGAATGTTTTTTGTCATTAGAACCTTGGGTTACGGCCTTGGACAATACCCCAACCCAAAAGATTAAAGTCCTTACCTGTTTGACTTTCGTAACGTAGTCTCATAGACCGACCTGTCCCACGCATCTTCAATCGGGTTGTGATTACTTCCTCAGGGTAGGGGAAGCTGTTGATGTTGTTTGGGTCAACTACGATAGGAAATTTATGGCGGTATACTTGCTGGGCTGTGCCAAAGGTTTTGTTAAAGTCCCACGCAGCGGATACCGTAAGTGATGATGGCCTTATAGCTTCATAGCCAGCTAGTTCTGTACCTGTAAAGCCTGTCTCAGTTAATCGGCAACTGGTTACAATGTAAGGTGCTGACTTCTTAGTGACAAGGTCTCCGATAAAGTCGTACCCAGTTTCTGCAAAGGATACGTAGTCCGTCGAAGCCCAGTCTAAGAAGCTTAGACCTGTGAACCCACCCATAGTTACCTTGTTTGTATCCCCATCACGGCAGATTAAAATGATGGCTGGGTCACCTGTGGTGAAAGAAGATATACGTGTATTGACAACATCGTCACCGTTTGATAGGACGACATCATCTACTCCATTGTTTGCTGTAACGTCTAACGCAAGATCGGTTGCACCAAACCCTGTGTAGAAAGACATACCTATAACACAGTCACTGTTCGTTGTCTGATCGCTGATCTTCCACGGGTAAAATGCTTGGAGAGGAATGTCAAGTATTAAAAAGTTATTCAGCTTAGATGCAACAGGTTCATCTGCGTCGGGGTAAGCCCAGTAGATACGTCTGTTGATGTTATCATACGCAGCCGTAACCTTAAGCTTCTCATCGCTACCGATTTTGTCCCACAAGCTTTGAATTGTAGGTAGGCTGAGGTTTTGCTCTTGACCTTGTCCTGAGACTGGGTCAGTCTGTAGTGTGTGTATACCGTAGGAAGACCACCAGAAAGGAGTACCCTCTGCTTCAACAAAAGTTTCTGGTGACAAGATACCTACACGGGACACCCTATTGACTGAGAAGGCGTCAGCCGTGAAGACCCCGTCTAACCCTGTAATCTGCCAGACACCGTTCTCAGCAAACACAAAGAGAGAGTTTTGGAAGGCGTATAGTTTTTGAATTTTAACGGCGTCAGGTATACGAATTTCACCACCATCAGTAGCGAGGAGATCGGAAATATCCTCACCTGTAGGATCGTTCTGTTGGTGGCAGGTACCTAGGTCACCGATAGTATCTGCTAGTTTTGAGAAGAGGATTGTACCTGCGTTACGGCTACTATCTAAACCAGCGTAGAACACACGACCAGAGAAGGAAGCCACACAACGGAACCGACTTGTTTCAGGCTCAGTCATTTTAGTTAGACCTGTTAAACCCGAAACTGTACCACGTGCCTTCTCAAAGAAATCTAAAATGTAGTGTCCGTGACCTGTTAAGGTTGTACCTTGGTATACCTTGTTAAACTCACTTTCACTGTAGTTACCATTTGAGTCTTTACCTGAGTACCACGGATGAGTAAGACGTTTACTTAAAGACGAAGGTGCGGGGCTTCCAGTGTTCCAACCTGAATTTTGCGCATCGTACTTACGGTCTTGACTTGGGGTCGAAACGTCTTCGTAATAAGTTGAAGTGTCGCCTTGCCACTCAAAGTCTCTTACCTTAAACTCAATCTGAGAAACTGTTAAGGTTCCTGCATTGTATGCGACAGCTATTGTATTGATAGCTTTAGAAGAAACTATAAGGTTTCCTTTAAGGCTGGTGAACTGGCACTTTTCAGTTTCTGCCCCAGACGAACCTGCGTACTCGTAAGAAGATAAGTCAATTGAGTTAGCTTCCTGCTGTCCTGAATAGGGTAATTCACCTTTGTTATAGAAGTAAAGAGTAGTCCCCTTTTGAATAACAAGGAACTCTAGGTCTCCTGAACCACCCACGTTTATCCAACTACCTGTGGATATTAAGTCAGTGTCAGATACAGTAAATGTGGAAAGTACATGGCTTTCCTCATAAGACGCACCTAAACGTCTACGACGAGAACCATCCCTACGTAGGTCACAGTTAAGTTCGTCTACAGAGGCACCCTCAGGAAATGTTAGTTCACCCGCTTCAGTAATTAAACCTCTGACAAATGTATTAACTGCTTTCTGATTCAGACTTTGCGGCATTACGTTGTTTCTTTCTTTCGTCTGCGTGTTCCCGTACTCGCTTAGTTTTAGATACTGGTTGCTTACGCAAGTACTTTTCTAAGTGGCTTTGGGCAGAGGATATAGTTGAGTAACGTCCAGATAGTTCTTGAGGTGTCTTACCTTTTGTGTATTTTAAAGTAAAGAACCTGTAACCACCTGCTTCTTTTTCGATAATAACATCTGTAAGTAATTTATCTGACTTACAGACACAGTATTGGTTGGCTGTGTCGTGGTCATATTTAATCATTAGGTTCTTCCGTAGCTGTTCCGCTTGTTTGATTTGCGAATTTTAAATTGATCGTTCTGGATGTAGGACTTTAACCGTCGTGCTGCTTGTTCTACCTTAGGGTCTGAACCACCCTTGAACAATGAGAAACAAGTTGACTTGGACTCGGCTAAAAGTAACGGCATAAGGGTATTATCCAGATCAGGTTCAAAGGAATCTGTCTGACTGAAAGATGGCATACTTTGTCCATAGGCTCTTACCTTATACTCACCTAAGGTAGCCTCTACGGAACTATCGTATGAGTCCATGATAATGTTGTTGTCATCGAAGGAAGTGTAGTAAGTTGGAGGTCGGTCAGTAGAAACAAACAAGTCTACCCCGTTAACTACAGAGTAAACTTTAAGACCATTCTCATTCATACGGTCAAGAAATTCAGCTGGCTCAAGAAAGAATATTTCTTTATAGTTGCTGTTAGCAGTCGTGCCTATGTTGTATTCAAGCCGCTCTAAACTTTTAACATTAGTAGGGTACCTAAAGTGAGTTGGTTTAGAAGAGTCATTTAAAGAAGTAATTCTGAGAAGAGCGTTATGCTCAGGAATGTACCTTGCAGATACAATATTGTAGTAGGTATCCTCAACAACAGAAGCTACTTGCTGTGCTTCAATTGTATCTGAAAGACTGTTGACATCCTCTGAGTCCATATCAGAAAGAATGGACTGTACTATCTGAAGAAGAGTAGTTTTCATTAAACTGGTACTCCTCGTATAGTCAACGAAGCAGATGCGACTTCAAGAGAAAAGGCAGAACTACCCTTTACAAAAATTTCTATGTAGTCGTTCTGTGCTAATGACAAAACATCTGTCAAAACCGATGTACGCCACTCACCTGACTCGGCTGTGTTAATAGTGTGAGATGGTGTAGCTGTACCGTTTTTGTAGAAAACCATTTCAAGGTCTGCCGCCGAACCGGAAGCGTTTTTAAAGTTAATCGTAAAAGTACAGAAACCAGTTAAATTATTAGTATCTGAATAAACTAAACGAGCATTAGGTGAACTCGCAGCGGTAAACCCATCGACATTATTTGAAGTAAAAGTCGGGTTTAAAACTGTAAAACTTGTTGTCACACTGTGTGTATACGCAGGAGTGGCAGAGTCAAAAGGTAGGTACCCATTAATATGGGCATGGTCTTTAGTCCATGTTCCAGAACCCGCACCATTAGAAATATATACGTTACCTGCTCCTGCACTTGCGATACCCTTAGGTTCGTGTAAGTACGGATCAGTTAGAGTAGAATGATTTACGTTAGCCATTAGGAACCTCTGCCAGTGTTAAAGCTATTATAAGGTACATAATAACTTTTGTCAAGAGAAAAGATGGCCCCGAAGGGCCACCCTTTACATTTTATACGTCAGGATCAGATACGATTGTAACGATACCTTCTGGACGGTACTTCTTGACACCATAACGAGAAGTAGTTACATACTCGTGACGTTGGTAGTCTTTGTTGTACTCGTAGTCCACCTCAGGCATTTGACGCCACGCACCCACGAATGGGTTAGAACCTGCGTCAGCTGAGAAGAACAAGTTTGCAACACCGTTATTTGTAGAGAAGTCGTTAGCTGTTGTGCCATCTTTTTCCAAGAGTGCAGAATCAGAAACAGTAGTCTTCAAATAGTTGGATGTGTATACATCGAAGCCATAGACGTTAGCTACGAAACGCATACCTGTTGCAATACCGTCACGTACAATACCTTCAAACATTGGGTTGTTCGACACGTTGGTCAAGTTAGTCAATGTGTTGAGTTGGTACTCTACGGATGGGTCCACAATAGCAACCAAACCACGGTCAGCAACTTTAGACTTCTTCAATGCGTAACGTGCATATGCGAAGTCAGCAAGTTCCAACTTACCAGCATTACCACCGGAGATACGGTGCGCTGCCCCGTCGAGTGTTTCTGCGGAGTTTGCAGACACGCCGACTTCTGGTGCAGCCATAGTGGTTGATTCAAAATGCTCCATAATCGCACGGGCTTGTTCTGGAACAAAACGTGCTTCAAGCTGTGCTGAATAGAACGAATCCTGTGCAGCCTTCTTGGTGATGTAAGAAGCAGATTGCAGATACTTGTCAATGCTGAATTGGAACTCAGCTGTATCCATTGGAACGTATGAAACAGCAGCATCTTCAGTGTAGTCTGCTACAGTTGTTTCACCGATGGTTGGGATAGTGAATGTGTCACCATCTGGGAATCCATCCAACATACGAACGACAGACTGTGCCATCATTTCGTCACGAAGGATTTCTTTAAGTTCTGAGGAGTAAACCTCAGCACGGATCAAGCGTTGCATGTCCGTGTTGGAGGAAATCATACCAGCCATTTGCTAGTCCTTTCTAAGTGTTTCCGAACTTGTCACCCATTTTTACTCTGTCCTGCATAAGCTGTTGTTGGACTTTGGGCGTATAGTATTGATTTGGGTTTTCCCGACGTAAGCTTTGGTAATACTGCCAATTGCGTACATTCGAGGCTTGCATGTTGACACCTTCGGTACGAACAGAGCCTTGAACCATAGGGTTAAAGGTTTTCTGGGGTTGACCGATAAGAGAAAAGAAAGCGGTGGGAGACTCAGCTGCAATGTCACGCAAGCGTTCCATAGACATACCTAACTCTTGGGCCTTCTCCAGAACCTTAGCTTCCGCTTCAGTACCAAAAGAATTAACTAACTCTTGATCTACTTGTGAAAGGTTCTGTTTTACAACTGAGTCCTTCTCACGTTTAACCAGTGTCTTCTCAACAAGGCTTTCAAGATCGTTCTCACTAAGACTCGCAGTGGTGTTCTGTGTCTCTGTGCTACCATTATTATTAGGCATTGCAGTTTCTACTGTGGTAGAGTCAGTAGCCTTGTTCTGCAATTGTTCGAGAATTTGGGCCTGATAGTCTTGCTTCTTGATGTCCTCTCGCATTTGGTTCAATTGATCCTCTAGGGTCTTTATGTAACCGTCTGCTTCAAGTTTACCTTTAGCTAAAGTTTCAGGGTCTCTCCAATTCTCTCCCTTCGCCTCAACGAGTTTCTGCAAAAAAGATTCCTGTGGTGGGGTTTCAGCTTGCGTTTGCTCTGTTACCTGTTCAGTCTGTGCGGTTGCAGCACTGTCAGAAAATACCATTGTTAATCCTTATCTAAGTTGATTATATCAAGCACTAGGTTTAGTGCTCTGTTATAGCCGATACGATCAGCTTCCTTATACGCCCATGACGGACTATCATAGTCAGCTGTCGAAGGGGTATCTTTTAGTAATGACTCAAGAATATGTTCAAGACGGATGAGGCTTTCTTGGTTTGAAAGAATAGCCTGTTTAACCTTAGTCTTTTCTTCTTTAGTCTTACATTGTTTGAACCAGTGGGATTTCATTTATTTCTTTTTAATTGGTTTCTTCTTGGTTGGTTTTTTCGTTCCGTAACCCATATTAACCTCCACATCCACACATACATTTAACTTTATTTTTTACGACCACAGATGTTTTAGTAGTCGTAGGTTCCTTTTTCTTAGCCCCTTTGCCATAGGCTGTCTTTGTTCCGTTTTGATATGGCATCTTACAATCCTTGCTCCATTGCGATTTGTTGTTCTTCCTCGAATTGAACCTGTGCTTCAGTAGCCATACGCTGTGTTTCCATTTGTTCTGTAACGCTTATGTTTTCTGAGAACAATTTAGGTTCGCCAAGTTCGTCAGCGAGAAGTCTTGCAAACTCTTTACCTGACAAGTGCGCTGCCATTGTAGGGTCTGACAGCTTTAGTTGATAGAGTTGTGTTAAGTTCTGTACACGGTTAGCACGTTCCGCATAGTGACGGGCACCCATAGGTACTAGCTTACCGTTAGCAATAATATCTTCCTTAGATATTTGTTCAAAGAAAAACAAACCTGAGTCATCGTTAAGAACACGGATTGTATCTGCGTAGTCCATGTTACGCCGTGCCGCCTCAAGCATTGCGTTAAGAATTGGTTCTAGGAAGACCCGCTCAAAGTGTGCAGTCTTATGTTGGAAGATACGCCCAGCGGCTGTCATCAATTGCTGGACTTCAAAGGCTGTCTTCTCACCTGCGCTGCGGATACCCATAGCTTCACGAGGCGCACCTGCAAGCATCTCCATTTTATTTTCTAAAGTCTGGATTTGGAAGTCAGCGTTAAGTGCCGTAGAGTCTGGGGCCAAGTACCCTACGTCACCCTCTTCACCCATGTATATACGGGCAGCTGGTTCAAAGTCGAAGTCTTCTACGTCGCCTCTGATCTTAATAATTGGGTAAGCAATCTGGTCAAAGACATCGGCCTTAAGGTTCTCTAGGTGGTCAATACGGTACTGCATACCGACAAGATTATCTAGTGGACCCATTGCATAGAGGTTGTCTGGACGCTCACGCCACCCTGCGTGGAAGATAGACGCTTTACCTAACCAGCTGGGGTTCTGTTCGTTAAGTAACACGTAGGAACGATCAACAACTGTGATGACACGGTTCTTATGGAACTTACCAGACTCTGCGTCATGGATGTCTCCGTAGAATGTAAGAAGTTCTACATAGTTAGACTCGTAATACTCTTGAAGGGTGGAGAAACCATCAGCTGTGTATGCCTGAGACTTGTTAGTATCTACATCCTGACCTGACATAGCTGACCGATTGGCAAGCATCTTGTCAAGAATTTCTTTCATGTAGTCGTTATCTACGGTCTCTTCTACCTTACGGGCAACTTCCCCTAGGGTTAAAATTGAACGGATAACTTTAGGGCTATCTCCGAAACTTGGGGCGAGAGGATTGAAACAGATGTCAAAGGGGCTGATACGGACAAGCTTAGGTCCAATATAGTTGACAATACGTTCTCCGTCTTCGTACTCAGTATAATCACGGGAGAAGTCAACGGTTGCAAAACAGTTTCCGTACTGAATATAGTCATTGATTAATTTACTCACAGTGTTTTCAAAGTCTGACTGACGTACTTTGTTGTCCATGTAAGCTTGAATAACATCACGCTTACGTTTTACATTACCGTCATCGTCATGCGCCTCAAACTTAAACCATTTTTGTTGAGGAAATAACGCAGAGAAATAGTTAGCGTGGAGGTTGTCTGCTATCTGAGTTAACTTAGGAGTTGTCGTGCTGTTCGTCCAAGGGAGTTTAGTATTAGATGTTGTTCGAGTATCTGTTGCGTAAATATAATTACGGACTTCTTTCCACTCTTCAATCTTAGTTTGACGAGCGTTATTCCAGTTTGTCCACCGATCAGAAATATCTGATGCAAGAGCATGAGGCTCAATCAGCTGATCTATGTCAATAGTTGTTCCAGCCATTAGAAGGAAACTCCACCAAATCTTGAGTTAAATTGCACTACATTACTTTTATGCCGACGTACTGATCGCGCAGGTTTTACAGCCATGTCTACCACTGAGGCGAGGGCATCTATCACATCGTCGTGTGCAGGGTTACGTGATGATAGTTCTTCTTCTAGTATTTGAGAGTTACCACCACGGTAATGCCAGATACTCATGTTGTCGTACCTAGGCTCTAAGATAGAAGATATACGCTCTTGCTTGTTACCTTGGCTTTTGTTAGGTCTGAACTCGTCGATGCTAATTGACAGACCATGTTGTTTGATTAATTCTTTAAGCTGTCTAACGATTGCCATCTGAGCAACAGTTGTTTCCGCTCTTAGTTTTCTGAAAGACCACTTAGTAGATAGTTGAAGAATATGTTCGAAGTACTCAGAAATCCTATCCGTTTTAAACCTGTCGATGTCTAAGACGTATACGTTATTTTCGGAGTCAATTCCTACGACAACAATTGCAGTATAGTCTGCCCGTTTACTTAAGCTGAAAGCAAAGTCTACCGCTGCGAATACGTTGAGACGATTGTCTCGGTAGTAAAGATAGCCGTTATCCTCTTTGATATGCTTACGGTCATAGTACTGGAACTTGTCTGGGCTGACAGGTACGTTGTCTGGGTCAGATGGATCGTTATAGTACTGTGCTCTGAACTGTCCTTTGTCGAGATACTGTCCACGTTTTTTAGCTAGGATTTTTAGATCGAAGCCAAACCACTTACCGTCTTTACGTTGACTACGGGGCCAAAGAAACTCACCTGTACCGTCTCCGCAATCTTCTACAGGTTTTTCAAAAACTTCATAGATGTTGTCTTCACCTATCTTTTCACCCTTGTCGTCGTACTGGTCTTCTACCATTTGAAGCAAGTCGTTATACAGATCAGCTGGGTGGTAGCGAGTACCTACGACCCACTCTTTTGCTTCAGCCCCTTCAATAGACGAGAGAAGAGAGTATTGACTTTTAACTTTATTACGTCCTTCGCCTGTGTAAGCATTTTCGTACACAACGACATCGTCCAAGACAGCAATGTCGCAATGAAGTCCTGTAAGTGACGTAGTAAGACCACCAGTGAAGACCGAAGGGTCTCTAACATTTTCTTTCCTCCTCAAGGGGTGGTCTAACATAATCTCTGAGTTAGTCCACCTAGTTCGTTTTCCTTCGTCTGCATGAACGTGTTCAGGCCAGTACCTACGGTATATCTCTGAGGTAAGGATACCTTTGATAAACCCTAGTTGTTTCTCTGCTAGGTTAGCGGTAGCAGATATGTATAGTATACGCAATGTTGGATTCTTTGTCAACTCCCAAGCAACACGAAAGGCTATTAGTCTTGACTTGCCGTGGTCCCGTGGGAATAGAAGAAGCTGATGAGACTTATGGTCTTCCCGTGTCCACCAGTTGCAGACATCCTCATGGCATTGACCTAGAACTTGTTCAGGGGCAACCAACTTGATGAAGGTTACCAAGTCAGTTTCTGCCGCCTGTTTAATTTGTTCTAGGGTTGCCATTAGTTACTCAGGCTTAGTCGGCCATGTGATGTCGGTTGGAAAGCCAGCTTGATC
>ERZ1039804.485-NODE-485-length-25577-cov-6.967048_pt1 | contig 25577 bp, 18 predicted proteins | sample MGYA00383089_ERZ1039804 | MGnify/ENA primary metagenome ERZ1039804 (study PRJEB29581, sample SAMEA5548359) | metagenome | biome: marine; feature: coastal; material: water | depth 1 m | study: Short-term variability in the microbial, nano- and picoplankton dynamics...
CTAATGTTGATGAAGCCAAATCAATAACGGCATCATCAGATGGTTTTGAACAACAATCAATTGGTTTTAAAACAAATGGGACAGGATCACAAGCGTCAGATTCTTCAATTTTCATCTTTCCAAAAGCTCCATAATGCTCACTATAACCTGTAATATCAATCACCCCTCCCATTGAAAAAGTATTTGCGGATCCGGACCAAACCATTTTAGACATCATATTACCTCCACCAGAGGTTCTTAGTTTATATCTACCTGCAGGGATGTTTAAACCTATTTGAGTTTCTCCAACTGCGCCACATGGAACCTGAACAACTGTAGACGCAATAACAGCACTTGCATTAACAACATCCAACACTTCAATTGTAACATCACTTGTCCCTCCAGCACCGCCACAACCACCAGTCCAAGCTTCTGCTCCCATAAATGCGGACTTTATTTGAATATTTTGATACGTAGTAATATCTGTTGTTAAAGAAGGATTTGCTGTAGAACTGGCACTTAAATTTGGCCCAGTCATAGTTCCCAATGGATTTGTTTCCGCGTTTTGAACCCAAACTTCAATTAAGTCTGTCGATCCATTCGGAATTGAGTATTGAATTGAACTTCCTGTACCAATAACATCAGTCATCGCTTCATCCTTCGCCCATTTATAACTTTTACCATCACTAACTTCCAAATCAACATCAACTCCACCTCCGATACAGTACTCGATTGTCTCAGTTTCGGGTAATAACGAAATCACATTAAATGCCTTCGACACATCACAACCAGCATTTCCTTTAAGCGGAGTAAATGAAACATTATGAGCTCCAGCAGTAGAAACAAAATAAGTCCGCCCTGCAGTATTTCCTGAAGGACCACTCCAATTAATCGAAACACCAGCATTAGGGTCCATACCTGCATCTAATTCCATTATTGCCGGACTACATAATTCAAGGTCTGAAACTTCTAATTCAACGTCCTCAATAACTACAATATTATCCACCTGATTACAAGCGTTATCTGGATCATCAACACAAACGGTGTAATAACCAGGCGAGTTGATTGTTTTAGTAAATACACCAGCGTCAATCTGAGTTGGATTATCTCCATCTCCTTCATACCATGTTATTGTTGCATTATTTTGTTGCCCTGGAGGAACATGTGGATCTAATAAAACATCACCCCCTAATTCACACAAGTTTATTGTATCGGGTTTTTCTAAATCAATTACATATTCATTAGCTCCATAAACATTTTGACACGAGTTGATTAAAGAAAATTTATCCAACGCAAAATCAAGTCCCGAAGTTGGGACACCTCCGGTAAGGTTAGCATTTAAATAAGGTCTTAATTCAGCATGTACTGTAGTACTTGTCCCTGAAGTCCACGTTCCACTATATTGAATCCACTGTACGTTTACCATAGAAGTGTCTCGAAGCGTATTTCCATTAATATCAGTAATTTGAGTACCATCTGGATTTAATCTCACCCTTGATAATTCTACATTAAAAGCAATATTATTTGTAGCTGTTAGAGGAACATTTTGTCCATCAATCTTCAACCCAAAATATGGAACGGGTGGATTAATGGAGTTGAACCAAAATGAAAAATGATACGTTTGGTTTGGAAATACATTTACTGTTTGTCCAAATACTTCAGGATTTCCATTTAACGGGTCAACAAATAAAAGCTGATCGCTTGACCCATCAATTCCATAAGTTTTAAAATCTGGAGTAAATGATGTTCCTTGATGTGTAATCCCTTCACATTCAAATATTTGATCATTATTACTAACATAATAACGTCCTCCTGTTGCGTAAAAACAACCATTGGCAGCTAGCTTTGCATCGATATCACTTTGAGCATAGATTAAGTCGGAGTTAAAATCTCCTGCTTTATATCCTTCATCGAAATCTCCATTTCGAATAGACTCCTTTATAACACACTGAGCATAAATGAATCCAAAGGAGAATATCAAACCTATTAATAATATTAAACTTTTTTTCATCCCTAATTGAAATAATATTTTTTAAAAACCTCTAACGACCTTTATTCTTAAACTATAACAACTCAACATATAATTTGTTACAGTTTTGTGACTTACAAAAATAATCATTTAAGATCCAATATTAAAGGAGTTTAACAGTTATTCGATCTAATTTTACATTCTATTTTTTATTAGTGAAAAATGAATTTGTTGATAAATCATTGAATTACTTTTTGTGAATTCCTCAAATATCACTTTGTCTTTACCTTAACTTTGAGGATCCAAAATCCGACGAAATGAATCCATTAGAAAGAAGAAATTTATTGACTGACAAAATCAACAGTTTAAAATCAGAGCTGGACGGAGCTGATTTTATGAAAAAATTAGATTTAAAAGATGAAATTCTTGAGCTTGAAAAAGAGCTTGGAACGGCAAAACTACATGATGGAAATGCAGACGATTGTGAAATGTGTGGAAGTTAATCTCAAAATATTTCATAAAAAAGGGAGTCAATTAATTGACTCCCTTTTTTAAACTTTAAAAAATAGACTCACACGTCTAAAATATCATTATTTAGAACTGTTCCAACCTTTGGATCTTGACCATATTCATTCTCTCCTTTATCTCCTTCTCGTATAGCTAAGATTAAGTTATAAATTGGAATTAAAATAAACCATCCACTTTTACCCACATCATGCATTCTTCTAATACCAACAGCTATACTTGGCACCAATACTACTAAAGAATAAAGATTTGATGTTATCTCACTACCAATTAATAGCGTATCAACAAAAGAAAACACTATGGAAAAGATTGTATTGAATAGTATAAACATCCAATATTCTTTTCTTCTTGCTCTACCGTTAAAAACAGCGAATTTTTTTAAAACCTCTAAATACCAATTCATTAATTTATCGTTTAAGTTGTTATGATAACAAATATAATCATGAAATTCATTAAACCTAATTCTTTTAAATACTTACATTAAAAAAATTAGGAATCTAAAACATCTTTATCCTTAACATCATCTTCTATTTCCAAATTAGGTTTAAAAACACTAATATAAGCTATGTAAACAGCAGCAAAACTTATTGGAACAGTAATAAACAAACCAATTATCAAACACAAAACCCCCAATAGGTTAATCAACCCTAATAGGATTAAAAACCATAATATTTTAATAAATTTCTTTTTTACAATTTTAAAGCTGACTGAGATAGCTTTAACGGCAGTGTAGTTTTCTAACACAACTAAAAAACTAGTGAAAACCGTAAAAGTCATAAGGAATAATATTCCAAAAGAACAGAAAAAACCAGTTCTTACCCAACTACCGATATCTTTAAACAAATCCTTTACCAAGGGCATTAAAGCTTCGGGGTTTTTCTCATTTGCTATTTTTGTGAAATCGGAAAGATCAACTGAATTATAAATCTCTAAAATTAAAGGCAAGTAAATTATTAGGCATCCAATAACTAAAATTAGATTTAATAGAATTATTTGCAATAAATTCTTTTTAAACCCTAAAAAAATCAATCCGAAATCACTTCGGTTTGTGGTGTATCGATGATGGATAAAGAATATAGTACCACTAGCTAAAACCGGAGCAATCACTAAAGTATTAATCAATGATCCCACATACGGAAGACTTTTTAATAAACTACTGGCAGTCATAGCTAAAGTCATATATAAAACATACCATCCTAAGATCTTCAGTCCTAATTCCCACCCCTTGGATATAAACTTGTTTATTGGAAAAGAGAAATCAGTAATTTCGGTTTCTTTATTTTTATCATCTATTGTATTTGACATAATTTATTTACTAAGCTTTTGACGCAGTTTTCGAATAATTAGAGTCATAAAAATAAACACTCCCAAAATAGCAAGAGCCTGAACCCAAGCCGATACATTAAGAATTTTATAGATCAATGAATTGTGTTCATCTTTATCATACTTCTTACCAGAAACCTCTTTCATATGGTGCAATAAACTCACCGCTAAATTCTCTTCAGGTAAAGATTGGTGACAACTTGCACAGACTCCTCTTCGATCTAAATTAGCTCTCTCTTCATTATTCAAGGGCCTAGAACCAGAAAAGTGATGTCCTACCGTTTGTTTTTGAACTCCGTTTTCATCGACAAACCGACTCCAGTCTACCTCCAAATTTGGAATAGCATTAATTTGAACCTTATGGCTATCTGATAATATCGCCCCATCTGGAGAAGTTAAATCAACAACATAAGCTTGACTTGGATTTGCAAAAGTAGTTCCTCCGTCGATACCATACCCCATTGATTGTGGATTGGTATGACAACTTTCGCAAGCTCTTGATTTTTTTGAAGTAGTGTGTGGCTGAACAGGGGAAATGTCAATTGCTAATTGTCCTGATGTATCTGCCCCTTCAACATTCGGGATTTTGAAAATATGATTTGACAATAGCGCATTTCCATTTTTACCGATTACGGTAACAGTTGTTTGGCAACCAGGAATTGCAGGAGAAACACGATGTTCTCCGTTAATTACTAATGGAGGATTCTCCCATCTTAAATAACTTCTTTGCTCAGTTACCTTCCCATCAATAAGGTGTTTTTCATACTCCCCTCTAGCTTCTGCTGTTAAACCAGAAGAATCATGATCTTTCGACATTGCTAGCCAATCGGGATGCTGTTCACCTGTTGAATAATCAATCTTGATGTGACAACCATAACATTGCGGAGCCCAGTCTGCGTGACAAGAATAACACTCCAACTGATCAATATGTTTACTAACATTAACCATTGCAATCTCACCTTCCTCACTTAACTCACCATCTTCATAAATCTTTTTTAATGGTTTTAATTCAAGATCTTTACCTCCTGCCGTATGTAAGATTACTTCATTCCCTTTTCTTACCGCATTCTCTATAGGATTACCTCTTGCGGATAGTAAAAAACCATCTTGAGGATGATAATTTGTTCCTTGTTTCGTGTGCTCTAATTTTTCTTTTGCAACACCTCTTTCTTCTCCAGTTGCAGGAACTTCTGAGGCCACTTCATCTCCATAACCTAGTGGTAATTCCCATGGATATTTTTGTGGAGTTCCATGACAATCTTGACATTCTATCTCAACTGGAGCTAGCGTTGTACCGGCTAATCTTCCATCACTATGAACATCTAAAGAAGTATGGCAATCCTGACATAACATTCCTTTGTCTAAATGAATATCGGCATGTAAATGTAAATAGTTCTTAGTGTGTAATTTTTCTTGTTTACCACCATCTCCCATAAATGGAGATCCATAAGCGGTTTCCATTAAACCTTGATATGAAGTACCAATTCTTTTACCTCTATCATGACAAGTTGTACACGTTTCTACTGGAATTCCAGAATATTTTTTTCCGTGCACTTCAACCTTACATTCACGTGTTGATTGAATGGAATGAACTAACGGTTTTCCTTTTTTACCTTGAAGTAAAGAATCCCCACCTTCGTAATATCCTTCATTAGAATAAGGAATGTGGCAAGAAGAGCATCCCATTCCACGGTAATCTCCTCTTTTCTCTCTTCCTTTTGAACCGGTATGACAACGTTGACACTCCTGTCTTAAATAAGTATAAACTGCTAATTGAGGATTCAGTTCAACTTCGTCTGCAGTTGGTGCTGGTGGTAATTCAACCATTGTTTTTGGAAACACTTGACCTTCTTCCGCCTCTATTTCCTGCATATAGGCACTGTATTTTTCGGTACCTAAGGTTTCGTGTAATTTATTTGATGTTACATTAAAATTCCCAACGTCATGTTTGTAGCCATTTAAACCCCCAAACCCCCAAAGGGAGCCTTGAATTTTCCCAGCCTCTGTGAACATCAGTGACGTAAACTGTGTTTTTACTTGTTCTTCATGACAAGTACCACAAGTATTTTTATTTATCCAAGGTGAACCAGGATCTGGGTAAAAGTTTTTTGGTCCAGGATTATTTTTAAAATAAGCAACTGTTCCCTTATGAGATTCTTTTTCGCTAAATGACTTAGGATTTCCTCCATGACATACAACACAATCATTACCTTTAATACCTGCTTCATCAGCCACTTCTAAGATAGCTTGCATCATGCCACTGTGTACATCTCGAATTGCTTCTAAGCCTTTGTGACAACTAACGCAGCTATTATCCGACAAGTCGTGTTTCGACTGCGTAAATTTTGGAACTTGCTCTACAGAGTCTTTATCCAAAAAGCCTGTTGCAATAAAAAACAAAGCTCCAGTTACTAGTAATAAATATTTTGTTAAATTAACTTTCACAAGTGCAAAAGTAAAGTTTAAATTTAACCCGTGGAGTTTACAATCAAACAACATCTTACAAGTTTTAATAATACGCCTGAATTGAAAGGGATTATTGAAGGAGTTAATGATTTCAAATTAACTTCATCGATCATTCCTGCGGATGTGGAAACTCCGTCTATTTATAGATTGGGTAAGAAAATTGAATTTTTATTTGAACTAATTCTAAAAAATTCAATTGATTACAAACTAATACTTTCTAACTTTCAAATCCAAGAAGGTAAGTTAACTGTAGGCGAAATTGATTACATAATAAAAAGCAACAATACAGAAAGTGTTCAGCATATAGAATTATCTTATAAATTCTACCTTTTTGACAATAGTTTAAATACTGATTTTGTAGGTAAATGGATTGGCCCAAATCGAAAAGACTTTCTACACCTTAAAAAGTCAAGACTAAAGAATCATCAATTACCTATTTTAAAACATAAAAGTGTAACTGAAAAGCTTAAACAGTTAAACATCAGAACAGATAAAATTAAACCTTCATTACTTTTAAAAGCTCAATTATTCATTCCGCATGATCAACTTGTGCAATTGCCTCAAAATTTCCAAAAATGTGTAGTTGGTACTTGGGTAAACTTAGAGGGCTTTCAAAATTTAAATTGGATTGGAGAATGGTGCGTTCCTGATAAGATAGATTGGTATATAGATCCAATTTTCAATCAGAATTGGATAACGAAAAAAAAAGCCCTAATAACGATTCAAGAAAAGCTCAGATCTAAATTTTCAGCTCTTGTTTGGCATAAAACAAAAGAACAAAACTTCAAGAAAATAATGGTAGTGTGGTGGTAACTATCTAGCTTCCTTCAATATTTCAACAGCTTCTTCAACTTTAATCCTTTCGTTATCATAATAGGCAACTAAGAATGCACCGTCAAAACCTTTCTTTACTAATTCTTCTTTAAAAGCAGCAGCTTCAGAAAGGTTTTTAAAATTACCCGTCATGTATCTAATTACACCATGAGTGGTTACTTGTTTGGTTAAATTTGGTAAGCTTTGGAATTTACCTTTTAAGTCTTCAGGAAGTTCTCCTCTATATAAACCAACCTGGATCATAATCAACACCTTGCTTTTTTGGTATTTAGAAGGAGTTGTTGTAGATGAAGCAACAGAGCTTAAATCATTTTGAGAAATCACATTCGGATTTTCTCCAGCTGCCGAAACTCTCTGTCCATTACTGTAAGCTACTACAAAAGCGCCATCAAACCCACTACTTTTAACTTCTGACTTATGATTATTCGCTTGAGAATATGTAAGGAAATCACCAGACAAATATCTTTTATACTGTCCATAAATTTCCATTTCAATATTAGGGAATTGTGATAATTCAGTTGGTTCTTCTCCAACTTTATAAGCACCAACTTGAACTCTGTAACTTACCTTTGGAGTTTTTGTTTCGGAATTTAGGTTTGCTTTAGTTTGAATTACTTCCTCTTCTACTTTTCGATATTCCTGCTCTATTGGAGAAGCTACCTTTTTAACTTGTTCAAATTTTTCTTGGTTAACCAAATCGGTTACTTTTATTCTTTTACCATCTTTGTAGGCAACTACAAAGGCTCCAGCAAACCCCATGCTTTTCATTGTAAGCTTATGAATATATGCTTGCTGATAAGTGCCAAATGATCCTGTTACGTATTTAGTAATTCCACCAGAAGTTGGAAATGAAAGTGTTTGAACACCTTTAAAAACGCTCTCTTTAATTTTACCTCTATACGCTCCTAGTTGAACCCTAAAAACAACCTCATCTGTTTTGATTAGTTTTGTTTCATCACTCAATACACTTAAGCGCTGAAGCGTTAACTTATCGAAAACCGAAACCACATCAATAACTTTCACTTTACCATCTTCATATTTAATTAGCTCTGGTTTAAATCCTTTTACGATTAACTCTTCCATTCTTTCCTGAGCTTCATTTGCAGAATTAAAATTACCAACAGCATAAGTTGTTAAGTTTGGATTAAAAGTCTCCATACTCTCGACATCAGGGATACTGGCAATTTTATTAATTTCTTCACTTGGAACGTCAGTTTTAAAAGAACCTAAACTTAAAGAGAACTTCCCATCTAAGTTTTCCTTTTTCAAAACAGTAACTTTACCTTCGCGAACAAATGCAACTTTAGCATTTTCAAACCCTTGCTTTTTAAAAGCAGCCTTATTAATATGAGAGGGTTCTTCTAATTTGCTACTTTTGTCAGATAAAACATCAATTGTCCCATCACTTTTTTTAACCTGAAAAGTGTTTGGAGCATTCAGTAATTTATTAACATCTATTAATGGCGTACTCTCATTAATCGTCCCTAACTTAACAAGAAATTTATCTTCATGTTTCTCTAAAACAGGGGTTACAAAAACTTCTTCTTGAGCTTTGCTAGGAACTGCTATTGTTTCTATATCAGTTTTTGTAATTAATTCTTCAGGTTTTTTTATAAGCTTACTTGTCTTTGTTGGTATAACATCACCTTCTATAACCTTAGCTTCTTTTACACTTAAATTTAAAGTCTGAAGTTTTTCAATTTCAGAAAGAGCAATCTCATTACCTTTTTCATTTTTGGCAACTAACGACTTTTCCCCATATTTACCAAGAACTTCCATAAAGTAACCTGATTTTTTTAACTTTTCATAAGAAGCTTTTTCCTCTGTAGTTTCTAATTCACCGTAAGCAACAGCCACGTTATTATCCAACTGTTTCAATTCTTCTTTTTGCTGAGCAAGCTCTTTACCTATCTTAACAGGTATTAAAACACCATTTTTGACTAGAGCTACTTTAGCTTTTATATTTTCAGCATTAAATTCGCCTAATACTTTTTCAACTTCAGTATTACTTTGAGGGTTTTTGGAAATTAACTTTGATTCACCAGTTTTAGTTGTCACTTCAACAACATCCTGAACAGACTTGATTTTCTTCTTCGCTGCTTGAGTTTTAGGATCATCTATTTTACCAAAATCAATCACAAAAGCGTTCTCTAATTTTGATAAAATACCATCAGATAAATTATTTTTAGTCGGTTGACTTTTAGATGGTATGACTTTACCATTTAAAACTTTACCGATCTTGACATTTTCGCTAGCTAATTCATTTACTTCATTAACAGCTTGCTTATTACCATCATTATTCTTAGACACTAACCACTTATTCCCCTCACCATCAATTACTTCAGTAAAATCATCACTTGATGTGAAATTTTCAAACGACTCTTTTTCTGCTTGGGTCTCGATTTTGTCAAAGTTAACAGCTACATTATTTTCTAATTGATCAAGCAACTTTTTTTGTTCAACTAAATCTTTTCCTAAATTAACAGGTATCAAATTACCGTTTTTTACAACTGCCGCAGTAGCCTCTATATTATCAGATTTTAATTCTGTTAATACTTTTTCAGTCTGACTTTCACTTTGAGGATTTTTTGTGATTAATTTAGTATTACCGTCAGCAGTTGTGACCTCAACAACTTCTTGTTTTGCCTTTATCTTCTCTTTAATTGCTAACGTTTTTAGATTACTTACTTTTCCAAAATCTATTACAATCGCATCTTCTAGTTTACTTAAAAAGTTTTCTTTTTTCTCGTACTGTTCTTTAATTAAAGAGTTAGATACAATATTTTTATTTTCAGCCTCTCTTAAATCCTCGTCATCTACAGGTTTTAAAACACCATCCTCAACTCTAACTACTTTTGCTGGAATATTTTGGGTGTTTAACCTCTCTACTTCTTTTCGGATAAAACTTTCTGATTGCGAATTTTTTGTAATGATTCTAACATCACCGTTTTCATCTTTAACCTCTACAACAACTTTCTCTGACTTTATTTTATTTAACACAGCTTTTGTTTTTGGATCATTCGCCGTTCCAAAATCAATCACTAAATTCCCATTTAGATTTGCAAGTATGTTTTCTTTTTCTTGAACTGGTTTTTTCCGGTCTTCATTCCAAGATTTAGCCCCCTCGGGTGATAAATTAGGAACAACATCAGAAACCTCTATACCAATTTCAATCGCCTTTCCATTTCTAACTTTAACGATTTCAGCATTTGGGAATTTCTTACGATCTACGTCAGCTAATAATTGCTTAGCCCCTACCTTATCAATAAATGGGCCGATAACATAATTCTTTTTATTCGTATCTCCATCCAAAACAACTACATCTTCATATTCAAAAAATTTTGTTTTATCAACTGTTTGCGCATCAGCTTCAGTCTCTCCTAATTTAACAGCATATAATCCTTCTAACTGTTCTTTATTTTGATAATGCTCTTTAAATCTACCTTTAAGATCTTTTTTACTCCTTTCTTCCCATTCTTTTAGTGTAAAATACTCGCTACTTTCCCATATGACTATTGTTGCTTGAGGGAAACCTTTGCGTAGTAGTTCAGACTTTCTTTGTTTTGCATCATCTAGCGACAAATATTTTTGGGTTAAATAAGCGGTGTTGTTATCCGTATTTAAAGTACCAATAACATCTCCTTCGTCTAAAAACTTCCTTGCCAAACCTTCTGGTAATCTACCCGAGAACTCTCCTAATAATATCCTGTACTGAGCCGTCTTCTCTGGTTCTCCTGCGATTTTATATAAAATCTCTAATGGAATTGGCGCAGAATCTATATACCTCAGGTATTGATTATAATAATCAGCATCTGTTAATGCTTTACCTTTTGCATTAACGAATGAAGAATCTACCGTTGCGGATTCACTGTCTAAATAATTTGGGACACCATCTTTATCATCATCAAGTGGACAACCTTCATCGTCAACCTTAATACCTTTTGGTGTAAAAGGACAAATATCTAATCCATCAACAACGCCATCGCCATCTTGATCAGCCATATCTAATATAAAGTAATCTGGGAAATAAAAAGCTTCAGGATTTGTTTTTGGTGGAGAACTAAGTAAGTCATAATGAACAGAAACCGAATTATAGGTAAAATAATCATTCATCTCATTCCCTTTACGATTACCATCACCGTCTTTACTTAGATTATCAATTAAATCAGTAAAAGTATAATGGAATGTTGTATTAAATTTAAAAGAAAGACGATCTGATACATTAAAGTTAAAGCCTAAACCAACTGGGATTCCAATTGCTAACTGAGCATATTTACCAAAACCGTCTAAATTTTCTGATCGTAAATCAGTTTCATATCGGTAATCTCTTTGCATTAATGACGCCTGATAAGCCAAAGGTGAACTTTGATCTAAGCTTCTTATAGTCCCATCATCCCAATAATGATAGGGAGCTCCGTTTGCATCTACTAAATCTCCTTTATTATTATACTCGAAGCTTTCAAAACCAATAGTAACGTAGGGATTTAATACTTTTGAGAAATTAAGAAAATAATCTAAATTATAGGTCGCATAAAACCCTAAAGAATATATTTGAGTTTTGAAATTTAAATTTCGATCAGCACTTTTTTCATTTCCTAAAATCGTACCTGTTAAAAAGCTAAATCCTAAATCAGAGTAATCGTTAATTTTCCGAGCAACATGAACTTCGTAAGCAAATTGATTAATTAATGAGTTTTGGTTACCTATACTATTAACATCACCATAAAAATTCAAAAAACCAACACCCAAACCTATAGAGGGCTTTACCTCCTTGGAAACTGGGATTATCTCATTGGGCAAGGTTTGAGCACCTAAATGTCCTGTTAAAATAGATACACACAATAATATTTTTGCGATCAAACGTTTAACCATATTAACGCCTACTGAAATTGCCGTTTTTAGCATGTTAGCCCCATTTTACGATTGATTGCTTAAAAAGTTCCCTGTGAAAAATTAATCAGTTTTCAGGTGTATTTTGATTGATCCAACAATTTAACTTCTCTATATCTGAATCACTTAATGGTTTTGATTCAGGCATTGTTTTTTCTGTTATTGCTCTTGCCTTCACACGCTCAATGGAATTAATAACTTCAGAGTAATTGGTTAATCTGGGTGGCTGTACTCCCGAGTGACAAGAAACACAATTGTTATTTATGATCATTGAAATATCGGCATCATAAGTATATGCTGTTAAGCAGTCTTTATTAGGCTGATCCTCTGTAACCGCATCTTTAGTACAAGCAGCAATTAAAACAACAGATAAGGCTAAACTTAAATTCAATAAATGCTTCATATTAATTATCTTCTTTTAAAATACGTTGTTGAACTAATGCATCAATCATAAATAATTGATCTTCTCTAGACAAATTTGAGTTATCAATAACTATAGCATCTTTTGCTTGAACTAGAGGGCTTTCCTCTCGATTAGTGTCACTGTAATCACGAAGTTTTAAATTCTCCTCTACTTCCTCTAGAGTCACTTTATGACCTTTACTCTTCAATTCTGACAACCTTCTTTTAGCTCTAACTATAGTATCAGCAGTCATAAAAATCTTCAATTCTGCATCAGGAAAGACCACTGTTCCAATATCACGACCGTCCAATACAGCAGCTTTATCTTTCCCTAGAGCTTGTTGTAACACCAACAACTTTTCTCTAACCTCTTTTATTCCCGAAATCTTTGTGACGATTTTACTTATTGTTAAATTTCTAATTTCAGATTCGACGTTTTCACCATTTAAAGTAACCTCAGCATATCCTACTTTTGGATTAAAAACAAAACCAACAGTTATCTCATCTAAAAACTCTTTAATTTTATAAACCTTAGTACCATCTTCTTTAATTAAACCATTGCGCAAACAATACAAAGCAACAGCTCTAAACATAGCTCCAGTGTCGACATAAGAATAAGATAGACGTCTAGCTAACTGTTTAGCTAAAGTACTTTTCCCACATGATGAGAATCCATCTATTGCAATTGTAATTTTTTTCATTATTTAATTGGCTCTGCCACTTCCACTTTTTTCTCTTTAGAAACAAACTCTGAAAAGTTAGTGGAAATAGACAAATGGTTAGTCGTTCCTGCTAAAGAATAAACACTTCTACCGTAATCTATGTTATATTTTTTCAGTTTAATTCCAATACCAAAATTAAAACCCACAGCTCCTGATTTTGAACCTTCTCGCAATTTCATTTCGCTTCGTCTTTGATGATTATACCCAATTCTTACATTAAGGTTTTCAGTTAATAATAATTCGGCAGCTACTGAAAAGTGTCTAAAGATACTTTCCGCTAAATGTGAGCCCTCCTCCTGAGGAACTTCAGCTCCAAATAAACTTGATGTTTCTAATTCATTTGGACTATCGTAATAATAATCCAAAACTTCTAAATTGTGGAGGTTCCCGCTAAATCGAAAAGGTGCGTGTTTAAGTTTCTTAGAAACTCCAAACTGAATCTCAAATGGCATTGGTTCAAAATTTCCAGGTGTATAAGTTGTAAATTGACTACCAATATTTTTCACAACTAAGGCTGCAAATAACCCGGACTTTGGTTGACTCCATGTACCGCCAAAATCAATTAGTCCACCAAAGGATTGATAATCGTAAAAGCTGGAATAAACCAACTTTACGTTTACTCCGTACTTTAAACCATATTTGTACTTATTGGCCCAACCTAGGTTTAATGCTGTTTCACTTACTGTAAACTCTCCAGTAATTACACTAGCTTCATCAGCTAGAATAAAATTACCGTAATGTATGTATTTAGCAGAAGCAACGAAAGTTCCGTATTTCTTATGGGTATGACCGTAACCTGCAAATCCATAATTTATATCCGAGAAATAATTAACGTAATTTAAACTCAACTCTTGATGCATTGATGAATCTATTAATGCTGGATTAAAGTACGCCATTTCTAAATCTGCGTCAGGAATAGCAATAGCGTATCCTCCCATCGAAGCTACTTTAGCGGATGAAATGAGATTTAGAAATTGATAAGTGGACTTACCTCCAATTTGAGCATAACTTGAGAAGCTGATCATTAAACCTATTAGTACGCTTAAAATTCGCATAGAATGAAAGATAGTAATTATTCAATAATAACTTAAATAGTGTCTATAAATTGTTGATTAATGAATATTATTTCTCTTTAAAAACGCTCGATATTTTCGCGCGTTTTTTTCATGCTCTGCATTTGTTCTCGCAAAGGCATGTTTACCTGAAAACTCGGGATTAGCACACATAAATATATACTTGTGCTTTTGATATCCTAAAACAGCATCTAATACACCACTTGCTGGAACTCGAATAGGTCCTGGAGGCAGGCCTATATACTTATAGGTGTTGTATTTTGAATCTATTTTCAGATGTTTGTAATAAATTCTTTTTAATGTGAAATCACCCCAAGCGTAAACAACTGTAGGGTCAGACTGTAGTTTTATTCCTTTCTGTAATCTATTAAAATAAAGGCCTGCAATAATAGGCCACTCATCTTTATGAAGGTTTTGTTCACTCTGAACAATAGAAGCTAAAGTACTTACTTCAACTGGTGTTAAATTCATTGTCTTAGCCTTTGCCAAACGTGATTCATTCCAAAAACGTTTGTGTTCAGCTACCATCCTTTTTACAAATTGCTCTCCAGAAGTATTCCAGTACATTTTGTAAGTATTCGGAATAAATACCGCTAAGAAAGTTGATTTATCATAGCCATACTTTTCCGATTCTTTTAATTCGTTTAGAATAGATGCTTCTGAAGCTTCTATTTGACTTGAAACTTTTTTCGCTAACTGATCTAAAGTTCTAACATTATTGAAGGTAATCGTTATTTCATCTATTTGACCTGATCGTAAATAAATCACCAAATCACTGTAAGTCATCGTTGATTTCAATGTGTACCTTCCTGGGTATATATTATTTCCTGATAAATGTCTTAATTCGGCTAACCATCCAAATTCACTTTTAGAAGCAATTCCCAAAGAGTCTAAATTTGAAACTACATCTTCAACACCATCAGATGATTTAATAAAAAACAAAACAGATTTTTCATCTCCTGTTTCAATATCTTTTTCAAAAACCTCGAAATAAATATAAACAACGGCCATTGATAAGACTAGCCCAATAGCACTCAAAAACTTCAAAAACTTTTTCATTTTATCCTTTTAAATGAACTAAAGTTGCGCCATCACCAAATTTACGTGCATCAGCCTTTTCGGATTTAATTCCGTAATACCCACCTAACATTTTGATGATTTCTGTTTTTAATCTTCCATTTCCAACACCATGAATCAATACAATTTCTTTTTTACCTGCTAACATCGATTTATCTAAGAAATCTTTCGCTTCATTAAGTTGAATTTGAACAATTTCACCGTTAGACTTCCCTTTTGTATTGATGTTTAATTTTTCAATATGTAAGTCAATTTCATCTCTATTACGTTCTCTTTTTCCTTGGTTCAAATCTACTTTACCTATGATTTTTAATCCTTTTAACTTTTGTTGATTTGAGATTACTTCTGGTGTTATTTTTTCAACCTCTTTTAATAACTCTTCGTTATTCGCTAAAGCTTCAACACTTTCACCTGAAGCATCTATTAGCACAGCATTCTTCTCAATAATTGGAACACTTGAATATGAAGAATCCTTGTAAAACTTAACAAGCTTTATTTTTATCTCTGCTGATTTTGGTAACTGATGTTCTTTTACTGAAAAATCAATATTTAATGTGTCAACTTTTACCTTACCAAAACCATCGAGTTCACCGTCATTGTATGAACTCACAAAAACATAACTCTGCTTATTCACTTTCCCTGAGTAGATTAAAACCCATTCTCCGCCTTTATTAATTCGGACTGCAAAAAATTGAGAATACCCAGTGTTATTTAGTATAAACAAATCCGTTAATTTAGAATCATTTTTAGAAAAACATAAATATTCTTTTTTCTCCAACGAACTTCTTTGTGGAATATGGGTCGATCCTATTGTAACCTCGTTTGAATCAATCGTTCGAGTTGTTACATTATTAGACTTTGATGAACTATTGTTTCCAGAACCTGTTTTCACCAATTCATAAATTAATACAGGAATTGAAAAACCGTCTGTAGTTGTAACCTCTACAGACTTTTTATCGATTACTTTTGAAACTACTCCATCTAGTTTTTCATTCAAAAAACTCACACTATCACCAATTTGTAATTCCATCGATTATAATTTTAATTCTTGAGTACTAATATTAACTTTACTAAAGTTAATAAAAACATCTTGTATGAATGACTCCGTAAAAAATCCTTGGACAAAAACCTCTACGCGACAAGTTTATGAAAACCCTTGGATAAAAGTGGAACATCATACTGTCTTAACCCCTAGTAAGGACGAAGGAGTTTATGGTACTGTGGCATTCAAAAATAGAGCAATTGGAATAATACCGCTTGACAAACACCTCAACACATGGATTGTAGGTCAATACCGCTTCCCCTTAAATGCATACAGTTGGGAAATTCCTGAAGGAGGAGGACCAATTGGAGAAGCAACAATTAATACAGCTAAACGAGAACTTTCGGAAGAAGTAGGATTGAAAGCAAATAAATGGAGAATGATTCAAACCTTCCATTTATCCAACTCCGTTTCCGATGAATATGGCGAATTATTTTTAGCCCAAGAACTAACAGAGTTCGAGAACCACCCTGATCCTGAAGAAGAATTAATTGTAAAAAAAGTTCCTTTTCAAGAGGTTTTTCAAATGGTTTTAAAAGGTGAAATCACTGACTCGATAAGTGTCATGGGAATTTTAAAAGTTAAATATTTAATTGACAATCAATTAATCTAATTATTTTAGAGGTATGAAAATAACAATTGTTTCATTTTTCACGTTCTTAACAACATTATCCTATAGTCAAGATTTTAATGGTGTTTGGGCTGACTCAAGCAGCTCCTCATTTGGAAATTGTTTTGCTATTTTCTCTGTTCAAAATGACTCTGTTTTTATGACACATTATGCTGAGTTTAACGGTAATCCATTTGTTGAACATGGTGAGGGAATTGTTTTGGGGAATAGATTACATTATAACGTACAAGTAACAACAAAAATTCCCGGCTGGGAAACAACTTCTGGCAAGCACGTTTTAATGTTGTCTGAGGATAAAACAACTTTAAGAGGTACTTACAGCGACAATACGGGGAATTCTGGACCATTAGTTTTTAAGAAACAATTCCCTAAGAAATAGATTAGCTTAAACATTGATGAATATAAAAAAGAAGTGATGAAAAAGTTTTTATTTACAATCTTAACAGTCTCTATTTGTCAATTATTTGCACAAACAGGATGCCTAAATCCAATAAGTAAGACAGATTACTCAACAGCATATAACAAAATAAAAAAACACGATTTCGACGAAGCCAAAAAAGCTGATATTGAAGTACTACTCTCTTCAAAATGCCTTACAACCAATCAAATATCGAAATTACTTAAAGTATTAAGCTTTGAAGTAGACAAGTTATATTTAGCGAAAAAAGCTTACGGTAACGTAACCGACCCCGAAAATTTCAAGTCGATAAATTCAATCTTTGATTTTGATGATTCAAAAAATGAACTTAAAAAATTTATTGAGGAAAAACAGAGTTTAACAATACCCCATTAAAATTTATACACTCAATATCTAAACAAAGCTTAAATTGTTTTAGAGCGCAGATCTTTTAGTTAATTAACTATAATTTTTAAAGTTTTACGTAAAGTTGAAGGTCCTCTTTTTATCAAATCCTGCACTAATTCTATTTGTCACACTCCTCTTATTTTCAAAACTTTAGCAATAGACTCACTTAAATCCCGCCTAGAATAGCTCAACTTAATATTAGAATCCGCTACACTAAAAAATCCTCTATATACTTTTTCGATGAACGATTTAACGCCATCTTTATCTAAATAATCAATGCTTGCTCCAAATCCATTTTCACCTACTAATTCTGCTGCGTCACCATCTACAGGACCAATGCAAAGAATAGGATTTTCAGTTGCAATATATTCAAACAATTTACCTGAATAAATCAGCTTGTTATTTTCAACTTTAGGTATGACTAACAATAATAAATCAGCATTCTGAGAATACTGGATTGCTTCATCATGTGGAAGATATCCTTTATAATTAACAACAGAATCTAGCCCCATATTGGATATCCGCTCTTTAACTTCTTCGGAGAAAACACCAATCACATTAAAATGAAATTCAAATCCTTCTGATTTTAATTCATTTAAGGATTCTAAGAAAGCCGAAATATCATAATCATCATTTGCCGTTCCGATATATGAAATCGTAAATACTTCATTCTGAACCTTAACTAATTCGTTAAAATCAGCTTGGTCATAACCGTTTGGAACAATATTAATTTTTTCTGCATTAATTCCCTTTGAAGTAAAAAGCTTCTTCATATTTGGACTAACAACTACCAAGTCATCAGCGTTTTCTAAAACAGCTCGTTCTTTCTTTTTATTCGCTTGATCAGACCAATTGGAATGTTTTAAATCTTTATAATAGTAAATATCAGTCCATGGATCTCTTAGGTCTGCAGTCCATTTTAATTTTGGAAACTCCTTTTTCAAAACCAATCCAATCAACTGCGAAGAATGAGGTGGGCTTGTTGTAACAATGGATGTTATATCTTCCTGCTCAATTATTTCCCTGGCCTTTTTTAACGCTTCTTTATTCCACCCAATTCGAGGATCGGGAACAAATAAGTGATTTCTTAATGCCAGTGAAACTTTTGATTTTAACGACTTTTTTCCTGAAGGAACCCCACCCTGAGGTACTTTGTTTCCTTTCTTAAAAGTACCATATAATTTATAAAAGTTTTTTGCAGGAGTTTTATAAACTTTTAAATCAGTTGCAATATCTTTTGTGAAAGTATCATCGATTACAGGATAAGCTGCATCTTCCTGCCTTACAGTTAATACTAATGGTTCAATACCAAACTCAGGAAGGTATTTACAAAACTTCAACCACCGTTGAACTCCCGCTCCTCCGGAAGGAGGCCAATAGTAAGTAATAACTAAAACCTTTTCCATTGAACTTAAACCTTCTCTTCTAATTCTATAGATTTCTCTTTTTTGAACTCCTTATATAAAGCAAATCCAAAAAGAATCAATAATAAGCTAGATGATGCTAAAGAAATGTTTTCTCCTTGAGTATAAACTTCAGGTTCGAATTTAAATTCTATTTTATGCTCTCCCGCTGAAACTTCTAATCCTCGTAAAACATAATTAACTCTCTCATGATTAACTAGTTTTCCGTCGATATAAGCATTCCAACCTTTATAAAAAACTTCTGAAAATACTACAAATTCATTAGCAGTTGAGCTGAACTGATAAGTCAAGTGATTTGATTTAAAATCTTTCAAACTCACAAATCCCAATCCAGCATACATACTTTTCTTTCGTTCGAATTTTGTTGAATCAGAAAACAATATAGCAGTTGTACTTAAATCAGTAGTACTTAATCCAAACATCACACTATCTGGTGAATTCTTGTAAACTTTGTTTTTTACACACCAAGCATTTCCATATGCATTTTCATTCTTGTACGGAGGTAACTGAGAATGCATTATTATATACTTTGTGTTTAACATATTCATGATGTTCTTATTTGCTAAGAAGCCATCAAATCCAGCTGTATTTTGAAATCTTGATTTTGCTAATTGTTGATTTACTTGAGCAACTTCTTGCATTTCTTGCCCTAAATTGAAATCTAATAAATCTTGATAAATCATCAACTTAACAGATGCGTAGCCCCCAATATCTTGATGAAAATAAGCTGTTGATGCATCATTTATAGTTCCTGAAAAACCTAAACTTGCATTGTAAACTCTAAAATTAGATTTATCATTTTGTTCTAAGTAACTCGTAGCTTTACTTTTAACGAAAGGTTTTTTAACCTTTTTAGCGCTAGCATAAATGGACTCATTAAAATACCTTGAATCAACACTCCATAAATCAACAAAAGAAACTACAGCTAAAATAATAGCCAATACATTCAATTTTGCCTTTTCTTTAATTACAGCAAAGATTACTGCTACAGTTAATATCGAAACACAGATAGCTTGTAGTAAATCTCTTTTATAAAGTGCTATTCGATCATCTCTTAAGGCTTCTTGTAAAAACTCAGGTAATCGAGTATCCATTGTTCCAACAAAACTGAATAGTGACGTTCCGAAAACATAAAACACAATTAATAATCCAACAAAAGATCCACCCACATATTTTAACTTCGTTAAGGTTTTCTCTTTATCTAATTCACCTCTAACCAATTCTTTCACAAAAATGAACCCTAATAACGGCACAGCTAATTCCGTAAGATAAAGCGCCATAGTTATGGCTCTAAACTTATTGTACATTGGAAAGTAATCAAACATAAAATTGAAAAACGGTAAAAAGTTTTTACCCCAAGCTATTAACACACCTAATATTGCAGTTCCTAATAACCACCATTTCAAATGTGATTTCCCTGCAAACAATCCAAGTAAGAATAATAAAAACAATCCAGCACCAATATAAACGGGGCCATTTACTCCAGGCTGATCACCCCAATAAAAAGCACCCTTCACTTGCTTAAATTGATCATTAGAAGTTTTCTTTATTTCTCTTTTAGAAGCACCCTGCCTTTTTAAAGTGAATTTTAATTCTTTTATTATCTCTGACTTATCTTTTAGATAATTGTAATCATCAGAAGCTCCCCCACCATTAAAATTCGCAGCTACAAGTGTAAAGGTTTCCCACTTCCCATAACTCCATCTGGAAGCGTAAGATTTATCTGGAGCTAAATAATTTGCTTCATTAAACTCAAAATTGTCGTTGTCCTCAGCTTGCTTCTTCGCTTCTTCAATTGCTTCTTTTCTTTTTCTTTCAGCTGATTCAGCTTTTTCTTTTTTCTGCCGTGCTTTAATAGCTAATTCGGACTTTCCTCTTTGTGTATCCTTAACATAATCAGCTGTTAATCTTAAGTTTGTGTTATTCACTAACAACGCTAACAACAACGCTGAAAGCGTAATGAAAGTAGGTTTAACAACAGAAGCAATGTTTTTTTGAAGAATAGCTCTTCCAACCTCAATGACACCAAAAATCAACAAAGACATTCCCATGTAATATGTAATCTGAACATGGTTAGCAACAAGATTTAAAGCGAAAAACAGAGCAGTTAAAGCTCCTCCTAATAAATACTTGCCTCGATAGGTTAATAATATTCCAGCTAAACTTGGAGCTACATAAGCAATAGCAGTTGCCTTTGTATTATGCCCTGCTTCTAAAATTATTAAAAAATAAGATGATAATGCAAAAGCGATTGCTCCTCCAATAGCGAACTTAAAAGGAACTTTTAAAGCCATTAATAATATATAAAATCCTATCAGAAATTTTAATATTTGAGCTGCCGAAGCAGGCAATCCAATGTTCGAAGGCAAACGATCCAAGCTTTTAATTAAGTTTTTAGGATATAGAACAGATATCTGAAATGCAGGCATGCCTCCAAAAACAGAATTTGTCCACAATGGCTCTTCTTGAAACGCTTCTCGATGATCAGCAATTTCTTTCACCAACCCTTTATGCATGCTAGTATCATGTGCCTTTATACTTTTCCCTGAAAAAGCAGGCCCGCAAAAAATTAATGTCACCGCGAAAAAAGCAGCTAGTGCAATTAAATGAGGTATTAATTTAGTTTTCCAAGAATCCATAGAAATCTCTGTTAATTTTCATTAAAAATAAACTTTTCAATCCAATAATTTAGATTTGATCTCGTTCAGTTTTTCAAAAAAAAAGCTTGAGAAACAAGTCTTCAAGCTTTTTAATAATCATACTTTACAATTAATCTACATCTTCATAATCTATGTAGTCTCCACCTGAAGAATTGTGCGATGTTTTGGATTTTTCGTTCTTAATATGGACCCTTCCTTTTTCTTGTTTTTGAAATGGAATATCATTTTCCGAAACTGTGTTTTGCTGCTGACGAACAGCAGCATTTATCTTTCGTTTTAACCACCACTTGAAAAGAAATTTACCCAGGTAATATATTACCGCGATTCCAATTATCGTTCTTAAAAATCCGTAACCATATAACTCGGTAACCATAAATGTAATTTTAATCGAAACAGCTATTAGATATAACTCCAAACACTGTTATAAAGTGTTTTATCAACGACTTAAATAAAGATTTCTTTCACTATAAATCTTTTTGAAATAAGGGTCTTTTAAATCATCAATGAAGTAAATTGCTTCACCAGTTGATTTCATTTCAGGCCCTAACTCTTTATTTACATTCGGAAATTTATCAAATGAAAACACCGGCTCCTTGATAGCATAACCTTGCTTGTGGGGTTGGAAGTTAAAATCTTTTACTTTGTTAACTCCTAACATAATCTTTGTAGCATAGTTAACATAAGGCTCACGGTATGCTTTGGCAATAAATGGAACTGTACGAGATGCACGAGGATTCGCTTCGATAACGAAAACTTTATCATCCTTAATAGCAAACTGAATATTTATTAAACCTTTAGTTTCTAAGGCTATTGCAATTTTCTTAGTAATCTCCTCAATCTGAGTAATGATTAAATCACCTAAATTATAAGGAGGAAGAACACCATACGAATCGCCTGAGTGAATTCCTGCTGGTTCGATATGCTGCATAATTCCTAAAACATGAACATCTTTCCCATCACAAATAGCATCAGATTCTGCTTCAATAGCGCCATCTAGGTAGTGATCTAGAAGAATCTTATTTCCTGGTAAATCTTTCATCAACTCAACAACATGATGTTGTAATTCTTCTTCGTTGATTACGATTTTCATTCCTTGACCTCCTAAAACATAAGAAGGACGAACAAGTAATGGGAAGTTTAATTTTTTCGATAACTCTATTGCTTCATCAGCATTTTCGACTACTCCAAATGGAGGATAAGGAACGTTGTTTTCTTTTAGTAAAGAAGAGAAACTTCCTCTGTCTTCTGCTAAATCCAATGCCTTGTAGGAAGTTCCTAAAATTGGGATTCCATATTTCTCTAATTTCTCAGCAAGCTTTAAGGCAGTTTGCCCTCCTAACTGAACGATTACTCCTTCAGGTTTTTCATGCTGTATTATATCATAAATATGTTCCCAGAATACAGGCTCAAAATATAATTTATCAGCTGTATCAAAATCAGTTGAAACAGTTTCAGGATTACAATTAATCATGATTGTTTCATAACCACATTCTTTACCCGCCAATACACCATGTACACAACAATAATCAAACTCGATTCCTTGTCCGATACGGTTTGGGCCAGCTCCTAAAACGATAATCTTTTTCTTTTCAGACTGCGAAGGACTCTCGTTCTCTTCTTCAAATGTTGAATAGTAATATGGAGTTTCGGCTAGGAACTCAGCTGCACAAGTATCAACTAATTTATAAACTCTATTTATATTTGATTCTTTTCTAACTTCATAAACTTGACTTTCCCAACAACCAACTAAATGAGCAACCTGACGGTCTCCATACCCTTTTTGTTTAGCCTCTAGCAATAAGTCTTTTGGTAAAGTTTGTATTTGATATTTTGAAATCTCTCTTTCAAGAGCAATCATTTCCTCAATTTGCTTTAAGAACCAAGGGTCGATTTTAGTAATCTCATAAACCTGACTCAATGGTAATCCTAATTTCAATGCATCGTATAAATGGAATAATCTATCCCATGATGCATTTCCTAAGCTGTGTACAATAGCATCTTGATCCCTTAACTCTTTTCCATCAGCACCTAATCCATTTCGGCCTATTTCTAAAGATTGACAAGCTTTTTGCAATGCTTCTTGAAAAGTACGCCCAATTCCCATGACCTCTCCTACAGACTTCATTTGAAGCCCTAATGTTTTATCAGACCCTTTAAATTTATTAAAGTTCCAACGTGGAATTTTAACAATTACGTAATCTAATGAAGGCTCGAAATAAGCCGATGTAGATTGAGTAATTTGATTAAATAACTCATCTAATGTATATCCCATTGCCAATTTAGTGGCAATTTTAGCAATTGGGTAACCAGTTGCCTTAGATGCAAGTGCAGATGAACGAGATACTCTTGGGTTAATCTCAATTGCAATAATATCTTCTTTTTCATCATTGGAAACAGCAAACTGAACATTACATCCACCAGCAAAGTTTCCAATTGAGCGCATCATCAAGATAGCTTGATCTCGCATTCTTTGGTAACAAGTATCCGATAAAGTCATTGCTGGAGCAACTGTAATAGAATCTCCAGTATGGATTCCCATAGGATCCATGTTTTCTATCGAACAAATAATAACAACGTTATCATTTTTATCACGTAACAACTCTAATTCGTATTCTTTCCAACCTAGAACAGCTTTATCAATTAATACTTCATGTATTGGTGAGGCATGTAATCCTCTATTAAGTAAAGAGTCAAATTCTTCTTTATTGTGAACAAACGCAGCTCCTGTACCACCTAATGTGTAAGATGGACGAATTACTAACGGAAAGCCTATTTCCTGTGCAAATTCTTTTCCTTCTAAATAAGATTTAACAGATCTAGAGGGAGCCTGTCCAATACCTATTTTATCCATTAACTCACGGAACTTATCACGATTTTCTGTAATCTCTACAGCTTCTAAATCAACACCAATAGTTTTTACATTAAACTCGTCCCATAGTCCATCTCTATCACATTCTATACATAAATTAAGCGCCGTTTGCCCGCCCATAGTAGGTAAAACAGCATCTATGTTTCTTTCTTCGAGAATTTCTCTTACTGAAGCAGCAGTTAGAGGCTTTAGGTAAATATGATCGGCCATTACTGGATCCGTCATTATTGTTGCAGGATTAGAGTTGATCAATGTCACCTCTACCCCCTCTTCACGGAGTGATCTAGCGGATTGAGATCCAGCATAATCAAATTCACAAGCTTGTCCGATTACGATTGGTCCTGAACCTAAAATAAGAACGGACTTAATTGAAGTATCTTTTGGCATCTTTTGTTTTTAATAACAGTTAATTTAGAACCATTGGTCAAATTAGGCGCAAAATTACAATTTTTTGAACGAAATTTGTGCAATAAATAATTAACAATTGAATAGTTTTTTTCAACATAAAGATATTAACCTGTTTTTCAGAAAAATAGGATCAGGATCTCAGGTCATTATTGCTTTTCATGGCTTCACGAAAAGCTCTGAAGATTATTTGATGTTTGAAAAATTCACACGAGATAAGTACACGCTATATGCCATCGATCTTTTTTATCATGGTAAAACTACTTTCAATAGTAAAATTTGGAAAAGCTTTACTAAACCTCAACTAAAAGAAATATTTAAAGCGTTTTTAAAACACATTAAAGTTGAACATTTTCAGGTTTTAGGCTATTCGATGGGCGGAAGATTGGCCTTATTTATGACTGAACAATTCCCTGATTGTATTAGTAAAACATTCTTACTGGCTCCTGATGGTTTAAAAATAAACTTTTGGAATTGGCTG
>ERZ1039804.486-NODE-486-length-25557-cov-9.186299_pt1 | contig 25557 bp, 20 predicted proteins | sample MGYA00383089_ERZ1039804 | MGnify/ENA primary metagenome ERZ1039804 (study PRJEB29581, sample SAMEA5548359) | metagenome | biome: marine; feature: coastal; material: water | depth 1 m | study: Short-term variability in the microbial, nano- and picoplankton dynamics...
TTAATATTCAGCTAATACCTGCAAATACAAGTAAACCTCCAATACTCAAAAAAGGAAATTTCTCTTTACTGAGGAGATAAAAAAGCTAACTTAAACTTCATTAAAAATGCGGATATTTTAAAAAAAAGTATCCGTATTTTTACATTATGAAATTTAAACTTGTATCCGAATTTTCTCCCACAGGAGATCAACCACAAGCCATAAAGGAGCTCACAGAAAGTATAAATAGTGGTGAAAAATTTCAAACTTTATTAGGTGTAACAGGCTCTGGTAAAACTTTTACCGTTGCAAATGTCTTAAAAAAAGTAAATAAACCAACCTTAGTTTTAGCTCACAATAAAACCTTAGCCGCCCAATTATATTCCGAGTTTAAACAATTCTTCCCTGATAATGCAGTAGAGTATTTTGTATCTTACTACGACTACTATCAGCCAGAGGCTTACATACCGGTAACAGGAACTTTTATAGAAAAAGATTTATCTATTAATGAAGATATAGAAAGACTGAGATTAAGCACTACGTCTTCCCTACTTTCAGGTAGACGAGATGTTATTGTAATAGCATCTGTTTCTTGTTTGTATGGTATTGGAAACCCCAACGAATTTAAGAAAAACGTAATCCCAATTCAAGTTGACCAACAAATTGCAAGAACCAAATTTTTACATCAATTAGTTCAAAGTTTATATTCTAGAACAGAACACGAAATAAAAAGCGGAACTTTTAAAGTTAAAGGGGATGTTGTAACTATTTATCCATCTTATGGGGATAATGGCTATAGAATTCATTTTTTCGGTGATGAAATTGAAGAAATAGAGTCCTTCGATCTGGAAAGTAATACTGTTTTAGAAAAATTTGAAGAACTTACCATTTATCCAGCAAACTTGTTTGTAACCTCTCCTGATGTTTTACAAAACGCTATTCATCAAATTCAAGATGACATGGTGAAACAAGTCGATTATTTTAAAGAAATTGGAAAAAATTTAGAATCAAAACGTCTAAAAGAACGCACTGAGTTTGATTTAGAAATGATTCGTGAACTTGGTTATTGTTCAGGAATAGAAAATTATTCTCGTTATTTAGATGGCAGAGAACCCGGTACAAGACCTTTCTGTCTGCTCGATTATTTTCCTGATGATTATTTAATTGTTATTGACGAAAGCCATGTCACAATTCCACAAACACACGCAATGTATGGCGGCGATAGAAGTAGAAAAGAAAACTTAGTAGAGTATGGTTTTCGATTACCGGCAGCAATGGATAATCGTCCATTAAAATTTGAAGAATTTGAAGGCATTCAAAATCAAGTTATATACGTCTCTGCAACTCCTGCTGATTATGAACTTGAAAAAACAGAAGGTATTTTTGTTGAACAAGTAATTAGACCTACAGGTTTATTAGATCCAATCATTGAAATTAGACCAAGTTTAAATCAGATTGATGACTTGATTGAAGAAATTCAGGTTCGAGTGGAAAAAGACGAACGTACTTTGGCTACAACTTTGACCAAAAGAATGGCAGAAGAACTTACAAAATACCTCACAAGAGTAAATATACGTTGTAGGTATATTCATTCTGATGTAGACACTTTAGAGCGTGTGGAAATTATGCAAGATTTACGCAAAGGACTTTTTGATGTTTTAATTGGTGTAAACCTTTTAAGAGAGGGCTTAGATTTACCAGAAGTTTCTTTAGTTGCTATTTTAGATGCTGATAAAGAAGGATTTTTAAGAAGTCATCGTTCAATAACACAAACTGTTGGTAGGGCTGCAAGAAATGTAAATGGTTTGGCTATTTTATATGCAGATAAAATTACAAAAAGTATGCAAAAAACTATTGATGAAACTGAACGAAGAAGAGAAAAACAAATAGTATACAATATAAAAAATGACATCACTCCTACTCAGATTAACAAAAAAATAGATGACACGTTATCTAAATCTGCAGTTTCTAGCTATCATTATGACAACGCAAAACAAGTTGCAGCAGAGCAAGATTTACAATATCTACCAAAAGAAGAAATAGAAAAACGTATTAGAGAAAAACGCAAGCATATGGAAGCTGCAGCTAAAGAGTTAGACTTTATTCTTGCGGCAAAACTACGTGATGAAATTACTCTTCTAAAAGAAAAATTGTAACTTTTATTTCTTTTAATCAAATAGAGGTGAAGTGAAAAAAAAATATAACTTTTTAATTTTATAGTTAATTGACAAAAATCACAAAACAAAAAAAACACCTCATTTGCATGAGGCGTTCTTCAATATATTTAATACTTAAAAGACTAAGCTTCTAAAACTTCTTGAACTTTATCTGCAGCTTCTTGAAATTCTGTAGCAGAAATAATTTCCATTCCAGAATTATCTATTAAGTCTTTTGCCTCTTTAGCATTTGTCCCTTGTAAACGACAAATAATTGGCACAGTGATCTTATCTCCCATGTTTTTGTAAGCATCTACAACCCCTTGTGCAACTCTGTCACAACGAACGATACCTCCAAAAATATTTACTAAAATAGCTTTTACAGCTGGATCTTTTAAAATAATCCCAAATGCAGTCTCAACTCGAGCAGCATCTGCAGTACCACCAACATCTAAAAAGTTAGCAGGTTCTCCTCCAGATTCTTTAATTAAATCCATAGTTCCCATTGCTAAACCTGCTCCATTTACCATGCAACCGACGTTTCCGTCCAAATCTACATAGTTTAATCCTGCTGCTTTTGCTTCAACTTCAATTGGATTTTCTTCTCTTAAATCGCGCATTGCTGCATAATCTTTATGTCTATACAATGCATTTTCATCTAAAGAAACTTTAGCATCAACTGCCATAATTTTAGAATCAGACGTTTTTAAAACTGGATTTATTTCAAACATCGCCGAATCAGACTTGATATATGCTGTATATAAAGCAGTAACAAACTTTGTCATTTCTTTAAAAGCAACGCCAGATAAGCCCAAGTTAAACGCTACTTTACGCGCCTGAAAAGGCATGATACCTAATAAAGGATCTATTTCTTCTGTAAAAATTAAATGTGGAGTTTCTTCTGCAACAGTTTCAATATCCATTCCACCTTCAGTAGAATACATAATCATATTTTTCCCCGTTGCTCTATTTAATAAAACAGACATATAATATTCATCAGGCTCAGAATCTCCTGGATAATAAACATCCTCACAAATTAATACTTGATTTACTAATTTTCCTTCTGCAGAAGTTTGAGGTGTAACTAACATCATTCCCAAAATATCATCAGAAATGCTTTTAACCTGATCTAAGTTTTTAGCCAACTTTACTCCTCCACCTTTTCCTCTACCACCAGCGTGAACCTGTGCTTTAATTACATGCCAACCTGTTCCTGTTTCTTCTGTAAGTTTTTTTGCTGCATCCACTGCTTCAGCAGAAGTACTTGCAACAATTCCGCGCTGAATTCTCACGCCAAAACTATTTAAAATTTCTTTTCCTTGATATTCGTGTAAGTTCATTTGTATCCTTTTAAAACGGATTCAAAAATACAAATTCAAATAGAAAATGGGGCATAGTTTTCATTAAAAAAACCAAAATTTAAGATTCGTAGATTCTTTAAGGAATATTTAACAGATTACACGTAACAAATTCTATTTTTTGATGTCTTATAATATTTAACAAGATTTTATGTTCCTCTATAAAAAAGGATAAATAATTTCGCATTGTATTTACAAATAATCAACCATAATCTAAATGTTTAATAAAATCATTTTTTTAGTAATTGTACTACTTTCATTGCATCAGTTAAAAGCACAAAAGAAAAACCACAGAAAAACAATTAAAACAATTAGAACAAATAACGCGCCTAAAATAGATGGTTTGTTAAATGATAAGGTGTGGAAAAACAGCGAAGTAATAACTGATTTTGTTCTTTTTAGACCTGAAAATGGTGAGCTTGTTTCTTCTATATATCAAACAACAGTTAAGGTTCTTTATGATGATGATGCCATTTATATTTCTAGTCAAATGAATGATCCTGATCCAACAGGAATTCCAAAAGAATTTGCAGTAAGAGATAATTCTAGTCAAGCAGACTTTTTTTTGGTGACTATAAATCCAAATGATGACGGACAAAATCCATTTGAGTTTATTGTACAAAGCACAGGAAATCAATTAGATGCAAAAATATCTAACGGAAATGAAGACTTTGATTGGAGTGCAGTTTGGGAAAGTGCTGTTTCTACAGATGAAAAAGGTTGGAATGTGGAAATGAAAATTCCCTATCGAGCATTGCGTTTTGCAAATAGACCAGTGCAATCTTGGGGATTTAATTTTCATAGAAGATTGGAAAAACTAAATGAACAACACACCTGGACACATATTGATAATTCTGTTGGACGATGGACACAATATGACGGTTTAATTACTGACTTTAGAAATATTAAACCACCAACAAGGTTGAATTTATATCCTTACGCTTCTACAACCACAAATACTTTTCAAGGTAATACAGATTTTGATTGGAGTGTTGGTATGGATATAAAATATGGTTTAACTGAAAATTTTACTTTGGATGCAACTTTAATACCAGATTTTAGCCAAGTAGGTTTTGATAATGTCGAGTTAAATCTAGGGCCTTTTGAACAACAATTTACAGAACAACGACAGTTTTTTACGGAAGGAACAGAACTTTTTAACAAAGGAAACTTATTTTATTCAAGAAGAATTGGTGGAGCTCCACTAGATCAATTTTCTAATGAAAGAAAAAATGACGATGACTTTAAAAATAACATCAAAATAAATGATGAAGTTCAAAATTACCCAGAAAAAGTAACCATGTTAAACGCTATTAAAGTTTCAGGTAGAACAAAAAAGGGATTGGGAATAGGCATATTTAATGCTATAACTGAAAAAACTACTGCTCTAGTAAAACGAACAGAACAAACTATAACAGGATTAGATACTGTTTCCATTGAAAGCAATTACAAAACAATATTAAATCCTTTTACAAATTACAATATTTTAGTTTTAGACCAACAGTTTAATCAAAACTCTACCATTTCTTTGATTAATACCAATGTTACAAGAGATGGCCGATTTAGAGATGCAAATGTTACTGCTTTAGACTGGCATCTTGAAACGAAAGATAATAAATGGAATGCTGACGGATTTGTTAAAATGAGTAATATCTCAGACGATCTAAACAATCCAAATACTGGATACACCTTTGACAACAGTTTTGGATACGGATTAGGTCATTGGAGAGGAGAAATAGGGTATACTTTTGAAAATAAAGATTATAATCCAAATGATTTAGGAATTCTATTTAGTAATGATCAACAGACTTTATACATGAATGGAGGATGGAGAACACTTCAACCCACTAAAAAGTTTAACTGGTATGAATTTTATTTTTACAGTCGAGCTAATTTTCAACATTTCTCTGGTATATATACTAGTACTGATTTAAGAATTGGGATGAAAGCGCAAACTAGAAATAGATTTACCTTCGGAGGAAACATAAACTATGAAACGGAAAATAAAGATTTTTTTGAGCCAAGACAAGGAACTACAAGCGGTATTTATTTTTTACAACCTGAAAGAAAAAATATAAATGGATGGATTTCTACAAACTCACAAAAAAAACTAGAACTGAATTCTGACGCTTATTACTCAAACTACACAAATAATCCAAAAAAAGAATATGGTTTTAGTATTGCTCCGCGTTATAGATTTACAAATCAATTGTCTTTAAAGTATCAAATAGAATTTAACAAAACTAATAACGACCAAGGCTACATAACAGAAGATAGCGATAATATTATTTTTGGTTTTAGAGAACGTAAGAATTACACAAATACAATTTCAGGGAAATATAGTTTTAGTACAAAATCTTCTTTATCACTAAGTTTTAGGCATTATTGGGGAGCTGTAAATTACAATTCTTATGCAAATCTATTACCTAACGGAACATTAAATAAAAACTCAGATTATATCGGTAGTGACGTTAATTTTAATAGCTGGAATTTAGATTTAAATTATATTTGGCAATTTGCACCTGGAAGTCAACTAATTGCTTTTTATCGAAATTCTATTTTTAATGAAGACACAAACTCCAATTTAAACTTTTTTAAAAACTTAGATAATTTATTCGACCAATCACAAAAACACATATTTTCTGTGAGATTTGTTTATTTTATTGATTACAAAAAGCTAAAAAATATTTTTTAAAATAAATTTGTTAAATATTTGAGACTGGATATTCTTTATTTATAATGATATCCAGTTTTTTATAGATAAAACTGAAGTCTTTTTTATAAATTCGCTTCAAAGACTTAAACATGATAATTGGTAAAAACATTCACAAGTATTTCGGGGATGTAGAAGTTTTAAAAGGATTAGATTTACATATCAAAAAGGGAGAAGTTGTTGCTGTTGTCGGGCCTTCGGGAGCAGGAAAAACAACTTTACTTCAAATTTTAGGAACCTTAGACAAACCACTAAAAGAAGAAAACTACGAATTAGAATTAAACAACATTTCGCTTAAAAACTTAAATGATAAAGAATTGTCTGAGTTCAGAAATAAACATATCGGTTTTATTTTTCAGTTTCATCAATTACTGCCAGAATTCACAGCTTTAGAAAATGTATGCATACCTGCATTTATAGCAAAAAAGCCAAAACAAGAAACTGAAGAAAAAGCAAAAAAGATACTTACCTTTTTAGGATTATCACATAGAACAGAGCACAAACCAAACGAATTGTCTGGCGGAGAACAGCAAAGAGTTGCCGTTGCTAGGGCGTTAATTAACGATCCTTCAGTAATTTTAGCAGATGAACCGAGTGGTAACCTAGATAGTGAATCTGCCAAAAACTTACATAAACTATTTTTTAAGCTTCGTGATGAATTTGGACAAACCTTTGTAATAATAACTCACAACGAGGAATTGGCAAATATGGCTGATAGAAAACTGACAATGAAAGACGGAAAAATTATTTAATAATAAATGAATAAATCTGACCTTAAAGAATTTTTAGATGAAAAAGTTATTCTATATAACAGTCCAAAATTTATAGAATCAGATCCAATTCAAATTCCCCATTTATTTACAAAAAAAGAGGATATTGAGATTGCTGCTTTTTTAACAGCAACAATTTCTTGGGGAAACAGAACAATGATTATTAAAAATGCTTTAAAAATGATGGAGTTGTTTGATAACGCTCCTTATGATTTTGTATTAAATCATCAAGAAAGCGATTTAAAATCTTTAGAGGGCTTTGTGCATAGAACTTTTAATGCTATCGATTTAAGACAGTTTATAAAATCTTTACAAAACATCTATAATAAACACCAAGGTCTAGAAAAGGTTTTATCTATTAAAGATGAAGCAAAAACATATAAAGTCGCAATTCACCGCTTAAAACAAGTGTTTTTCGAAGTTGCACATCAACAAAGAACTCAAAAACACATTTCAGACCCTTTAAAAAATTCAGCAGCAAAACGTATAAACATGTTTTTACGTTGGATGGTTAGAAACGATACTGCTGGAGTTGATTTTGGTATATGGAAAACGCACAGTACAGAAAATCTATCTTGCCCTTTGGATGTGCATTCTGGTAACGTAGCGCGAAAATTAAAACTACTTTTGAGAAAACAAAATGATTGGAAAGCACTTTCTGAATTAGACCATAACTTAAGAATTTTAGACAAAAAAGATCCTGTTAAATACGATTTTGCTTTATTTGGTTTAGGTGTTTTCGAAAAGTTTTAATTAAGAGTTAACATCTAGTCCAAACTTTATCATTTTTATAATAAATTAGTATTTCATTAATTACTCAAAAGAATAAATGTATTTTAAAAACCCAGAAGTTTTATACTTTTTAGTACTACTAATTATTCCTATTTTAGTGCATCTTTTTCAGTTGCAAAAGTTTGCAAAAGTTCCTTTTTCTAACGTTGCATTTTTACAAAAATTAGTGGAAGAAACACGTAAAAGTTCACGAATAAAAAAGTGGTTAATTTTAGTCATTAGATTGCTATTATTTACAGCGATAATTTTGGCGTTTTCACGACCTTATTTAAGTAATAAAAAAGCTGATTTAAAACAACACAATTTTATCTATTTAGATAATTCTTTGAGCACAAATACAAAAGGTAAAAAAGGGAATTTATTAAAAATTTCTGCACAAGAAATTATAGAAAGTGCATCAGACAACGATATATATTCGCTACAAACAAATTCAGCATTCTATAACAAAATTACTAAAAATGAACTAAAAAATATACTCTTAAACATTAAAGAATCTTCTAAAAAGATAGATTTATCAGACGTTCTATTAAAATTTCAACTCAAAACAAAAAATAAAACTAATGGTTTAAGTAAAATATTTTTAATATCTGATTTTCAATACACTTACATTAATAAATTTACAAATGTAACATATCCATTTTCTGCTATTAAATTAGAATCTTCAACAAAATCTAACATTTCTATTGATAGTGTTTTTATCAATAATACAAATACAGATAACTTTACAATTAATATTGTTATCAAAAACCAAGGTTATGCAAAAAAAAATATACCTATTGCTATTTACAACGACTCAGAACTAATAAGTAAACTCTCGTCCTCTTTCGCAAAAGACACTCTAAAAACAATTCAACTTAAAATTCGAAATCAGAAAGAATTTAAAGGAAAAATTAAAATAAATTTTAGCGATACTTTCGCTTTCGATAACGTATTTTATTTCACCTTAAAAAACAATAAAAAAATTAATGTTTTATCGATTGGAAAAGATGCTAATTTTCTTTCTAAAATTTATAATAAAAAGGAGTTTAATTTCACACAATCTTCCATTAAAAATACAAACTATAATAATATTTCAAAACAACAATTAATTATACTCAATGAGGTTGAAAATATATCAGATATACTATCGAAAAAAATTATTGAATTTTCAAAAAATGGTGGAAATCTAGTAATTATTCCAAATGAAAGGGCAAACATCAACTCATACAATTCTTTACTTAAAGTTTTAAATTTAGGGAAAATTGCACCTAAAAAAATTGATACTATAAAAATTACAAACATTAATTTTAGTCATCCTTTATTTCTAAATGTTTTTTCAAAAAAAGTAACCAACTTTCAATACCCCACTGTTAATAGCTACTTCCCTACTACAGCTGAAAACGCAAGTAATATTGTTTCATTTGAAAACAACAGCTCATTTATCTCGCAAATCACCAACACTAAGAGTAATGTATATTGGGTTTCAAGTTCTTTAAATAGAAAAAATAGCAACTTTGTTAATTCCCCTCTAATAGTGCCCATCTTTTATAATTTCGGAAAATTAAGCTATCAACACAAACAACTTTTCTACAGAATTGATACTGAAAATAAAATTGATATCAATACGCCTCTTGATAATGATAAGGTTATAGGAATTTCTAACTCAAAGAAATCTTTCATTCCTTTACAGCAGAAATTCCAAAACAAAGTAAGTCTTACTACAAAAGAACAACCTGTAAAAGCGGGTATTTACGGTGTTTTAAAAGACTCAGATACCATTGTGCAATTAGCCTATAATTATACAAAAGAGGAAAGTCTACTCCATTTTTTGGACTTAAATGCACTAAAAAAAGCAAACAAAAAAATTACTATTTTTAACTCTATTGCAGACACGTTTAAAGAAATAAACAAAAAAAATAAAGTTCATTGGCTTTGGAAATGGTTTTTATCTTTGGCAATTGTATCTTTGCTTTCAGAAATTTTGATATTAAAATTCTATAAACCATGACTACGCTTATAAAATCGGCAACGATTATAGACTCTTCAAGCCCATATCATAATCAACAAAAAGACATTTTAATTATTAACGGAATTATTGATAAGATCGCTAATTCTATTGTAAAAAAAGAAAGTTATCAAGTTGTAACACTAGATAATTTGCATGTTTCTTGTGGTTGGTTTGACACAAGTGTTTCTTTTGGAGAACCAGGTTTTGAAGAAAGAGAAACTATTAAAAACGGATTAAATGTTGCTGCCAAAAGCGGTTTTACAGCCGTTGCTGTTAACGCCAACTCAAACCCTGTTATTGATAGCAAATCTGCAGTTGAATTTTTAATACACAAAGCTAAAGGGTTTGCTACGAACCTATATCCTATCGCAGCCTTAACTCAAAAAAGTAAAGGTATAGATATGGCAGAACTTTATGACATGCAGCAATCTGGTGCAGTTGCTTTTAGTGATTACAAAAAATCAATAGAAAACGACAACTTAATGAAAGTTGCACTCTTGTATGCTCAAAATTTTGATGGCCTAGTATTTAGTTTTCCTAAAAACAACTCTATTGCTGGCGAAGGAATTGCAAATGAAGGAATTAACAGCACAAAATTAGGACTCAAAGGAAGTCCTGCTTTAGCAGAACACATACAAATAGCCAGAGACTTATATCTATTAGAATATACAGGTGGAAAACTTCATATACCTACTATTTCTTCTACTAAATCTGTTGACTTAATAAAAGAAGCTAAAAAGAAAGGTTTACAAGTTACCTGTAGTGTTTCTGCGTATCATTTAACATTAAATGATGATGAATTGCATGGTTTTGATAGTAACTTTAAGACATCCCCACCTCTAAGAACTAAATCTGATACAAAAAGCCTAATAAAAGGAATTAAATCTGGTGTTATAGACATTATCACATCAGACCACAATCCTATTGATATTGAACATAAAAAAGTTGAATTTAGCGAGGCAAAAGATGGAGTTATCGGTTTAGAAAGTATGTTTGGAGCTGTGAATTCAGTTTTAAATTTAGAGGAATTTATTGAAAATATCACGAGTAAACCTAAAGCAATTTTTGGTTTAGAAAATCAGTCTATTCAAGAGAATAACAAAGCAGAAATCACTTTATTCAATCCTGAAAGCAGCTATATTTTCACAAAGAAACACATTTTATCAACATCAAAAAACAGCCCTTTTTTAAACAAAGAGCTTAAAGGAAAGACATACGGAATTTACGCTAACAGTCAATTGATCATAAACTAATCATGATGACAAGTCAAACCGTAACAATGGAAAAACAAACAAATAATAGAAAATGAGTGATTTGCAATACCTAGTAAGACCGCCCAAAAGAGTAGCTGAAAACCCGCCTTTATTAGTTTTGTTGCATGGTTATGGTAGTAACGAACAAGATTTATTTTCTTTTGCAGAGGAATTGCCAGATGAATTTTTAATTATTAGTGCACAAGCACCGTTGCCAATGGGAGGCGGAAGTTATGCTTGGTATTCTATTAATTTTGATGACAAAAACGGGAAGTTTTCCGATTTAGAGCAAGCAAAAGAGTCTATTGATAAAATAGCTATTTTTATTGATCAAATAAAAACAAAATACAACACAAACTCTAATAAAACATTTTTATTAGGTTTTAGTCAAGGTGCAATTTTAAGTTACTCCTTAAGTTTCTTCTACCCAAATAAAGTACAAAATGTAATTGCCTTAAGCGGTTATGTAAATGAAGAATTATTGCCAAAAACTATCTCAAAAGATATTAAAACAGAATATTATGGTTCTCATGGCTCTGTAGACCAGGTCTTACCTATAGAATGGGCAAGAAGAAACAAACCTTTCCTAGAAAGCTTAGGCTTTAACTACGATTACTATGAATACCCTGTTGGGCATGGAGTTGCTCCACAAAACTTTTACAGCTTTAAAAAATGGATTGAAAAACGTTTGTAATTTTACAATTACAAAAATAGGTTTCTCCGACACCAGCATGTAATTCGTTGAAATAGCTATTTACTTATTATTAAAACTAAGGAAACTATTAAGACGTGAATTTCAAGAAAAATATAGATTCTTTTCAACTACCTTTGCATAAAAATATTTAAATGCAGTTTTCTGAATTACCATTACATAAATCAATTTTAAAAGCAGTTGCTACAGAAAGATTTCACACAGCAACCAAAGTACAAGAAAAAGCAATTCCTTTAGTTTTAAATAAAAAAAACATAATTGTTTCTGCACAAACCGGTACAGGAAAAACTGCTGCTTTTGCGTTACCTATCATTCAATTATTATTAGAAAAACAAGAAGGGGAAAAAGAAGCAAAAAAGATAAAGTCTTTAATAATTACACCGACACGTGAACTAGCAATACAAATTTTAGAAAACTTTAAAAGCTTCAGTAAACACACAACTTTAGCAAATACTGCTGTTTTTGGAGGCGTTTCATTAGAACCACAAAAAGAAATTTTAGCAAAAGGTGTAGATGTATTAGTTGCAACTCCTGGAAGATTAATTGATCTTCAAATGCAAGGAAATATAGATTTAAGCACTATTGAGATTTTAGTCCTAGACGAAGCAGATTTAATGCTAGACATGGGCTTTATAGCCGATGTAAAGAAAATTGAAGCGTTATGCCCTAAGAAAAAACAAACATTACTTTTTTCCGCGACCATACCTGAAAAAATAGATCAATTAGCGAATAGGATTCTAAAAAACCCTATTAAAATCGAAATAAATCCGGAGGAAACCACAGCAAAAAACATTGGTCAGTTATTATATTATCTTCCCAAAAAGAATAAAACAGATTTGTGTCTGCATCTACTAAGACACACCTTAAATGGAAAAATAATTATTTTTAGACGTACAAAATTGGGGGTTGATAAATTAGAAAAGAGCTTACTTAAAAACGACTATAAAGTCACTAGTATTCATGGGGATAAAACACAAGCAATAAGAAATAAAGCTATTGAGGAGTTTAAAAATAAGAGAGCAAATATCTTAATTGCAACAGATGTTGCTGCTCGTGGAATAGATATTACAAATGTAGATGTCATTATTAATTTCGATATTTCAAATATACCTGAAACCTACGTTCATAGAATTGGTAGAACCGGTAGAGCAGGAAAATCAGGAATCGCCTTATCATTCTGTTCTCCTGACGAAAACAGCTATATTAAATTGATAGAATCTCTAATTGAAAAACCTATTAAAGTTATTACAGATCATCCATACATAATCAACCCGCCTAAACATAGAAAAAAACAACCCAATACCATTAGTAAAAATAAAAAAGGTAGAAAATCTGAAGCTTCCAAAAAGAAGAAAAAGCGCTGGTACTAATCAGCTAGTATTAAAAGTAATTACTCACTCGTAATCTTTCATTTCTTTATCATAAAAAGCACCAGCTTTATCCATTAAATCTGCTAATTCTGTCGCAATATCTTCTTCCGTCTCTCCTGTTAAATCCTCAAACCACTCTATCTCATCATCTTTTAAATTGATTAAAAATCGAGGGAATTCTGTATGCAATACAAAAATATCTTCCGGAAAACTGCTATTATCTGCTAATAAAAATTTAGGTAAGGTCATGTTTTTGCTTAATGAGTTTTAAAGTTAACGAATTAAATCGAATAAATAATAAAATGGAAGCGGTTGTTAATCCGGCAAGCAAGCCCAACCAAATACCAAAACTACCATACATTTCTTCTTTTCCTAAAAAATAGGAAATAGGAAAACCTACCACCCAATAAGAGATAAAAGTTAATATTGTTGGGATTTTCACATCCTGTAAACCACGTAAAGCTCCCAAAACAACGACCTGTATACTATCTGAAATCTGAAAAAATGCTGCTGTTATTAATAATTTTGATGCAATAGAAATCACTTCCATATTGTCTGCATAATTAGCTGTGTCGTTTGAATTCACATAAATACTTGGCAAACTCTTATGAAAAATAAAAAATAACAAGGCAAAGAAAATAGCTAATAAAACACCGAGTAGAAAAAGCGAAAAAGCAATTCTACGCAAATCTTCATAATTTTTTAAGCCCTTTTGGTTACCTACTCTAATCATAGACGCTACACTTAACCCCATGGCAACCATAAATGCCATAGAAGACAGATTTAATGCAATTTGATTTGCTGCTTGTGGGTTTTTACCCAACAAACCACTTAACCAGATAGCTGCGGTAAAAATAGCTACTTCAAAAAGCATTTGCATAGCACTTAAAGAGCCTAGATTAATGATTTTTTTTATCATTAAAAAATCTAAAACAAAGAATTTTATATCTCTAACTATACGCTTTGATCTCTTGTTAAAACGCAATAGTATCCATAAATACAGAACCATTACAATTCGAGAAATTAGAGTGCCATAAGCCGCACCAACAATACCCATTTCAGGAAAACCGAACTTACCAAAAATCAACAAATAGTTTAAAATAATATTTATAATGTTTGATAATAAAGTGGCATACATAGGATACTTCGTCATCGACATTCCGTCACTAAATTGCTTTATAGCTTGAAAAATTATCATTGGGATTAATGAAAAAGCAACCAAATCTAAATACGGAATTGCAAGCTCCACAACCTCTTCCGGCTGTTTCATCAAATACATTACAGATTTCGAAAAATAAATCCCTAAAAACAGTGCAATACCCAATGCTGTGCATAAAAATAATCCATTTTTATATGTTGATCTTGCTTGTTTTAAATTATCTGAAGAATCTGCTTCTGCAATTAGTGGTGTAATTGCTGTAGAAAAACCAATTCCTATCGACATTGCAATGAACATAAAACTATTACCTAATGATACGGCAGCTAATTCTGCTGTTCCTATCTGACCTACCATAATATTATCGACAAAACTTACAAATGTATGTCCCAACATCCCAAGCATTACCGGGGCTGCTAGTTTCCAATTGTATTTAAATTCTGATGTATATTGATATATCTTCAATGTAAAATTTAGTTTTTCAGATTGCAAATATAAGTATTAAAGCAAGATTTTTTATACAGAAGTTATCCATTTTCCGATAAAGGTTTTCAATAAAAATAGTTACTTTTGAAAAACAGAAAAAACGGATTAAAATGGCAATCATTGCATTAAAAGGAAACACAATAAACACAATAGGTAACTTACCCAAAATAGGAACTAAAGCGTTAGATTTTAAACTAACTGCTATAGATTTGACTAAAAAGAGTTTATCTGACTTTAATGGAAAAAAAATAATCTTAAATATTTTTCCAAGTGTAGACACAGGTACTTGTGCAACCTCCGTTAGAGAATTCAACAAAAAAGTGGCAGATTTAGAAAATACAGTAATCCTATGTATTTCCAAAGACTTACCCTTTGCTCAAGCTCGTTTTTGTGGGGCGGAAGGTATTGATAATGTAATCATGCTATCTGATTTTGCTGATGGAAGTTTTGGTACGTCTTACCAATTAGAAATTGCTGATGGACACTTAGCACATTTACACTCAAGAGCAATTGTAATTATTAACGAAGATGGAAACGTAGTTTATACTGAACAAATTTCGGAAATTATTAATGAACCCAATTATAAAGCAGCTTTAAACGCGATATAGTTTATGAAAAACCCTAACGATAGCTTTTTAAGAGGAAGACTTCGTAGTTTAAAATTCGCATTAAGAGGTATGTGGCTTTTAATAACGACTGAAGATAGTATTAAGGCACAACTTTTTATTGCCATAGTTGCGACTGTTTTAGGTTTTTATTTTGATATATCTAATATAGAATGGATGATTCAATTTTTAGCAATTGGCATGGTTTTAGTTGCTGAAGCTGTAAACACTGCTATAGAAGAAGTTGCAGATTTTATACATCCAAATTATCATAAAAAAATAGGATTAATAAAAGATATAGCAGCTGGTGCCCCAAGTTTTGCTGCCTGTATATCACTAATTATTGCTGGTTTTATATACATACCTAAAATATCTTTGCTATTTTAGGTGCAAATTTGAATTTTTAGTAAAATCATCCAAAAAAATTAATGGCCAATAGGAAAACAAGCACAAGTAAAACAATAAACTCTTCGGATAATAAACCGAATATATTTGCCTTTTTAAAAACAAGACAAGCACAAACCATTTTAGGAACATTTTTAATTTTATTTTCCGCTTTTTTGTGTATTGCCTTTTTTTCCTTTTTCTTTAACTGGCAAGAAGATCAGAGCACACTAACAAAATTAACGGATAGAACTGTCACTAGTAAGAATTTATTAGGCAAAGTTGGTGCAATTTTAAGTCACTTTTTCATCTATAAAGGTTTTGGAATTGCCGCATTCATTATTGCTTTTCAAATATTTTTAACAGGGATAAATATTCTTATTAAAAAGAAATTTTCTAAAGTTGTTATTTCCTGGAACTGGTCACTAGTAGCAATATTATGGATTTCTACCTGTTTAGGATTTACTAAAAGTAATTATGGACTTTTATCAGGAATCATCGGTTTTGAAATTAATGAATATTTACAAGCTTTTGTAGGTAAAACAGGTTTAGTTATCCTTCTAAGTTTCATCTTTATATCTTATGTCGTTATTCGTTACAAAGTAACATTTGATAAATACCTTGATAATTACAAAAGAAATCAAGAAAAAAGAAAAGCACAAGAACTAATTCATAGTGAAAGTGAAAACGAAACTTCAACGAATGATATTCTAAAAACAGATAAAAAAGAAAAATCTGTCGTTGAACTTTCGTTAGAAAATTTAAAACCTACAATTTCTAAACATTCTGACGTATCGAACAAATACGAAGAAATTGCTTTAAAAGTTGAAAAAGAATCAGAGCCTCTCGTAAAAACTGAAATACCTAAAGAAGAAAAAATAGGAACTGAGGCTGAAGCCGAAATAGAAGTAGAAATTGATGTTGCAATCGGGAGAGAAGAGGAAACTTCTACAGAAAACCTAGCAAACCAATTAGTCAAAGACTTTGGTGAATTTGACCCTACCTTAGAATTAGGAAATTTCAAATTCCCAACTTTTAATCTTTTAAAGCAATATAATGAATCTATTTCTATCGATCCAGTAGAATTAGAAGCTAACAAAGATCGAATTGTAGAAACTTTAAAGAACTACAAAATTGGTATTGCAGAAATTAAAGCAACCGTAGGACCAACAATTACGTTGTATGAAATTGTACCTGAAGCTGGAATTAGAATCTCTAAAATTAAAAATTTAGAAGATGATATCGCACTATCTTTGTCTGCATTAGGGATTAGAATTATTGCTCCTATTCCCGGTAAAGGTACTATAGGTATTGAAGTACCTAACAAAAAATCTACCATCGTTTCTATGCACTCTGTGATTTCATCAAAGAAATTTCAGGAATCAAGAATGGAATTACCCATAGCTTTAGGAAAAACAATTAGTAATGAAACCTTTGTAATAGATTTAGCTAAAATGCCCCATTTATTAATGGCAGGTGCGACAGGACAAGGAAAATCCGTTGGTTTAAATGCGGTTTTAACATCACTATTATACAAAAAACATCCAGCAGAAGTAAAGTTTATTCTAGTAGATCCAAAGAAAGTAGAACTTACTTTATTCAATAAAATTGAGCGTCATTATTTAGCAAAATTGCCAGATGTAGAAGAAGCTATTATTACAGATACCACCAAAGTCGTACACACTTTAAATTCGCTTTGTATAGAAATGGATAATCGTTACGATCTACTAAAAAATGCAATGGTTCGTAATATTAAGGAATACAACACAAAATTTAAGGCCCGAAAATTGAATCCGAATGATGGGCATCAATATTTGCCTTATATCGTTTTGGTAATTGATGAATTTGCAGATTTAATAATGACTGCTGGTAAAGAAGTAGAAACCCCAATTGCGAGATTAGCGCAACTTGCAAGAGCAATTGGTATTCATTTAATCGTAGCAACACAAAGACCGTCTGTAAACGTAATTACAGGTATTATTAAAGCCAATTTTCCAGCCAGAATTGCATTTAGAGTAACATCTAAAATAGATTCTAGAACCATCTTAGATGCCGGTGGTGCTGATCAATTAATTGGTCGTGGTGATTTATTATACACTGCTGGTAATGATATTAATAGAATTCAGTGTGCTTTTGTAGATACTCCTGAAGTTGAAAAAATAACGGATTTTATTGGTTCTCAAAAAGCATATGCTGAAGCACATTTATTACCAGAATATGTAGATGACGAGAGTGGCACAAGTATTGATATAGATATTTCAGACAGAGACAAACTATTTAGAGAAGCTGCAGAAATCATTGTAACAGCTCAACAAGGTTCGGCATCTCTTTTACAGAGAAAACTAAAATTAGGTTATAATAGAGCTGGTCGCTTAATAGATCAGTTAGAAGCAGCTGGAATTGTCGGAGGTTTTGAAGGTAGCAAAGCGAGACAAGTTTTAATTCCAGATTTTGTTGCATTAGATCAATTATTAGAAAACGAAAATAAATAGTAGAAATGAAAAAAATAACCATCTTATTTTTCAGTATATTTTTAACAACTGTAACTATTTCACAGAATTCAGAAAAAGCAAAATCACTTTTAGACAAAGTTTCTACTAAAATGAGTGCTTATGAAAACATGTCTATTGAATTTAGTCAAACGCTTAGCAATCAAGATGTCGGGATTATGGAGGGCGATGAACCACCAATTAGGGGACAAATTTCATTGCAAGGACAAAAATATAGTTTAAACTACCTAGGTAATAAATTCATCTTTAATGGAAAAAAGCTGTATGTAATTAATAATGACGAAAAAGAAATCACCGTAACAGATGACGATATGAGCGGAGATGACGGATTTATTTACCCTTCTAAATTACTAACTTTTTATAAAGAAGGTTACATTTTCGAAATGGGTGATTTAAAGAAATTAAAAGGACGACAAATACAATTTGTAACCTTAACCCCTATTGATAGCAATTCGGATATCACAAAAGTAGAACTAGCTATAGATGCAAAAACATTGCATATTTATAAATTAATTCAAACAGGGTCTAATGGCTCTAAAACAACATTTACAATTAGCAACTTTAAAAGTAATCAAACTTTGCCTAGCGATTACTTTTCATTTGATGAAGAAAAATACAAAAAGCTAAAATTCACGATAGACTAATTATTTCTCAATTAATAGAATTTTAGTAGCTTCTTTCATCATAAGAAACTACTTTTGTCCCGATGAAGATTTTAGATAAATACATCTTAAAAACATTTCTAGTACCATTTGTAGCTACATTTCTAATTGTACTTTTTGTTTTAGTAATGCAAGTTTTGTGGCAAACCTTCGAGAACATTGCAGGTAAAGGCATTAGCATGCCTTTTATCCTAAAATTTCTTTACTATACAACTTTAATCATTACACCTCAAGCTTTGCCAATTGGTGTGCTATTATCTTCTATAATGGCTTTAGGTAATTTAGGAGAAAATTATGAGTTTGCAGCAGCAAAATCTGCAGGTGTTTCTTTACAACGTTTGGTAAGACCACTTATTTTCTTGACAATTATCCTTAGTGGAATAAACTTTTTATTTTTAAATAACATCTACCCGTATGCCGTTTTAAAGCAAAAGAATTTATATTTAAATATTAAAAAGAAAAAACCAGCCATGGCATTAGTTCCGGGAAGTTTTAATAGTGATATTCCCGGGTTTCAAATTAAGTTTGAAGAAAAATATGGCGAAGAAGAGAATTTATTAAAAAAGGTTTTAATCTATGATTTAACCACAGGTAAAGGCAATCAAAAAGTAATTACAGCAGAGAGAGGTAGAATTGTTTCTGAAGAAGGAAGCCGTTATATGACCCTTATTTTATACGACGGATACTATTATGAAGAGCATGTAAACAGTGCTAAAACTTTGAAAAAGAAGAAAAAAATGGCAGCATCGAATGCTACATTTAAAGAATATGAATTTAACATTGATATTTCTTCTGTTTCAGGAGATGGTGATTTAGATAAAGAACGCCACACAAAAAACTTTATGATGCTTAGTTTAAACCAACTAAAGGATACTATCCCGAACTTAAAAACTAGTTACGATGAAACATTAGTTTTAAAATCTAAAAATATATTTGCTACATTACAGGCTAAAGATTTGTACCAATATCCGGACTCTTTAAGAAAAGAAAATTTAGATGTAGATATTTTAAAAAATTTTGACACAAAAAGTAAAATTCAAATTTTAAATACTGCTTCTACAAAAGCAGGGAGAGCATTAAGCTCTATTAAAAATAATAAAAGTTCTATTAAGTGGAAAAGAAAAAATCTAAACTTCTTTGATACAGAATATTACAATAGAATTGCATTTTCACTCTCTTGCTTAATACTCTTTTTCATTGGAGCCCCATTAGGCTCTATTATTAGAAAAGGAGGTTTTGGATTACCGATGATACTCGCTATTGCAATATACGTTACCTATTTTTTTAGTAACACCTTTGGTAAAAACTTAGCTGAAGAAAGTTCTATAACATCTTTTTTAGGTTCTTGGATAGCGGCATTTATAATGATTCCCATTGGTATTTTATTAACAAGGAGAGCTACAAAAGATAAGGGTATTTTTAATCTCGATGCGATTACGCAACCTATTACAAATTACTTTAAAAAAATATTTTCAAAAAAAGAAGCATAATTAATATGACAACTCAAAACACCAAAAATAATACTCAATTAAATACTATTTCTGATGCTATTGAAGATATTAGAAATGGTAAAATTATTATAGTTGTAGATGATGAAAATAGAGAAAATGAAGGAGATTTTTTAGCAGCTGCCGAGAAAGTTACTCCAGAAATGGTTAATTTCATGGCAACTCATGGTAGAGGGTTAATTTGTGCTCCATTAACAGAAACTCGTTGTAAAGAGTTAGAGCTGGGCATGATGGTTAACAATAATACTGATCCTATGGAAACTGCATTTACGGTTTCTATAGATTTACGTGGTAAAGGAGTTACAACTGGTATTTCTGCTGCCGATAGAGCTTTAACTATTAAATCTTTAATTGAAAAGGGAACCAAACCGTTTGATTTAGCCAGACCTGGACATATTTTTCCTTTAAAGGCAAAAGAAGGCGGAGTTTTAAGAAGAACAGGTCATACAGAAGCAGCCATTGATTTTGCACGTCTAGCAGGTTTACAACCTGCAGGTGTTATTGTTGAAATTATGAATGAAGATGGAACAATGGCACGTTTACCGCAGCTTTTAGAAGTTGCAAAAAAGTTTGATATCAAAATTGTTTCTATTGAAGACTTAGTTGCTTACAGAATGGAGCATGATTCTTTAATTGAAATAAAAGAGGATTTTGAAATAAAAACTAGATTTGGTGAGTTTAGACTAAGAGCTTACCAGCAAACAACTAATAACCAAGTTCATATTGCTTTATCTAAAGGTACTTGGACTAAAGGTGAATCTATTCTAACGAGAGTAAATTCCACTTTAGTTAATAATGATATTTTAGGAACATTAACGAATAATGCTGACAAAAAGTTAGATAAAATGTTTCAAGTAATCAATGAAGAAGGAAAAGGTGCTATCATTTTTGTAAATCAACAAAATCAATCGCAAAATTTACTTAGTAGATTATCTCTTTTAAAGGAGAACCAAATAAACGGAAATATTAAAGCTCCAGACATTAAAATGGACAACAAAGATTTTGGAATTGGTGCTCAGATTTTGCACGATTTAAACATACATAAATTAAAACTAATTACAAATACACAGCAAACCAAACGTGTTGGTATGATTGGCTATGGTTTAGAAATAGTTGATTATGTAAAGTATTAATTATGCTTTAAATTGAATTTTTAATAGCTGTTCTTCTTTTAAGCATATTTATATTTTGTTTTATTTAAAAATATATAACAGAAAACTAATTATTTTAAAGGTAAATTTTAAAGCTTTACTTTCACACCACTTTCTAACTCACTTGGTTTTTTGTTTTGTAAAAACAGACGAGCTGTATGAATTCCTTTTAAAATAATTGTATTATCCCAAACTTCTAACCAACTTCCTTCACGTAAACCCAGAACAGGAGTCTGATTAAAGGTATGAAACTCTCTTATACGTGTCTCTCTTGTCTCTCCCATATGAGTAGAGCCTTGAATTGGATCTAAATAATGGGCATTAATATTAAAAGGGATGCACTCTAGTGTTTTAAAACTTGGTGGATAAACAATTGGCATGTCATTCGTATTCTTAATATTTACGCCACAAATATTGCTTCCTGCACTTGTTCCTAAATAGGGGATTCCGGAATCGATAGCGGCCTTTAAAGTAATTAAAAGATCATTTTTGTAGATTTGATTTACCAATTCAAAAGTATTTCCACCTCCAGTAAAAATAGCTTCAGCCTCCTTGATTGCTTTGTTTGGGTCTTTAAATTCATGAATACCTCTTACACTTATATCCATCTTAGAAAACGCATCCTTAACTATTGCTGTATATTCATCATAAGAAATCCCACCTGGTCTTGCATAAGGAATAAACAACAACTTTTTCACATCCTTGAAATGAGTTTTTAATCTTGGCATTAAATAAGCCAAATAACCACTTCCGTGAACAGTCGATGTGCTTGCAATAATCATTTTCTTCATATACCAAAAATAGTAATTTCTTAAATATATTTTTTATTTATACAGATAAGGAAAATAATGAAACTAAAATTTCATTACTATCTAATGTCTATATTTTTTATCATAACTCCAACTTCATAATAATGTGCTGATAAATATTACGAGAGCTGATTTATTGTTTCAAAATAATCTCAAAAATAGGCGTAAGATTACGAAGTAAATCACCGAATGATTATTAATCGTAAATTATAAAATACAAAAAAAAGAGCGGAAAGTTTTTTACTTTTTACTCACTATACCTACTAATTATAAGTTCATTGACCTTTTCGGGAAACTTAGGTTAGTGAGTTTATGTTTATTTATTGATATAAGAATATGTTAATTTGCAACTTCATTAATAAACTTGATGCGCATTAAACGCAATTCTTCGTCATCATAATCGCCATCGAATTCATCCAAAGCATCCTGAATTTTATCAGAATCCGCTTCCATAAAGTAATCGTATATTTCTTCTTGTTGATCTTCATCTAAAAGGTCATCTAAAGAATAGTCTATATTTAATTTTGTTCCTGAAAAAATGATGACTTCCATCTCTTTTATCAGCTCACTCATTGTAAGTCCTTTCGACTGAGAAATATCTTCTAAAGGTATTTTTTTATCAGTATTTTGAATTATAAATAATTTTAATCCAGAATTTGTACCTGTACTTTTTACAATTAAATCATCTGGTCTTAATATGTTGTTCTCTTCTACATAATCACATATTAATTTTATAAACTCCTTTCCAAACTTCTTTGCTTTCCCTTCACCTACTCCGTGAACAGTAGATAATTCTCCTAGCGTTATTGGATATTTTAAAGCCATATCATCTATAGATGGATCTTGAAAAACAGCAAACGGAGGTACACCTTGTTTTGTAGCAACACTTTTACGCAGATCTTTCAATATTTTTACTAATTTTTCATCGGTAGCTCCTCCGGTGGATTTAGCGTTTGTAATTATTGAATTATCACTTTCTTCGTTATAAGAATGATCTTCTGTCATCATAAAAGAACGAGGATTACTAATAAACTCTTGTCCTTTTTCTGTTAATTTAACAACACCATATTGTTCAATCTCTTTCTTAATCAAATTAACGACTAGAATTTGCCTAACGAGTGCCATCCAATAAAGGAAAGATTTACCTTTACCAATTCCAAAAAATGGTTGTAAATGTGTTTTATGAGAGTTTAACAATGCGTTTTCCTTTCCAATAATCGTATTTACAACTTCCTTAGCTTTGTATTTTTGTAAAGTGTTTTTTATTACTTCTAATAAAAGTTTTACGTCATCCTTAGCCTCGTGTTTTTTCTTTGGGTTTACCGAATTATCATCCATAGCTGCGCCATCCCCATTTTCAGCATCAAACTCTTCACCGAAATAATGTAATAAATACTTTCTCCTGTTCATAGAAGTTTCTGCATAACCAACAACTTCTTGTAGTAAAGCATGTCCAATTTCTTGTTCCGCCACTGGCTTACTTGCCATGAATTTTTCTAACTTTTCAATGTCCTTGTATGCGTAAAAAGCCAAACAATACCCCTCTCCATCATCACGTCCCGCTCTTCCAGTTTCTTGATAATAACTTTCTAAACTTTTCGGAATATCATGATGAATTACAAAACGAACGTCAGGCTTGTCAATTCCCATACCAAAAGCAATTGTGGCCACTACTACGTCACAATCTTCCATCAAAAACATATCTTGGTGCTTTACCCTGGTTTTTGCATCTAAACCGGCGTGATACGGAACCGCTTTAATTCCATTCACTTGCAAAACCTGGGCTACTTCGTCTACTTTTTTACGACTTAAGCAGTATATAATTCCAGATTTCCCCATCCTTTGCTTTACAAAACGAATTATATCTTTTTGTACATCATTTGTTTTGGGTCTTACCTCATAAAATAAATTAGCTCTATTAAAAGAAGCTTTAAATTTATTTGCATTTGAAATTCCTAACGTTTTTAAAATATCTTCTTGTACTTTTTCTGTTGCTGTTGCAGTTAAGCAGATTATTGGAACATTATCAATCGCTTTAATAATATGCTTTAAATTTCTATATTCAGGTCTAAAATCATGTCCCCATTCAGAAATACAATGCGCCTCATCAATGGCAACGAATGATATTTTTTGTGTTTTTAAGAAAGCAACATATTCTTCTTTTATTAAAGATTCTGGTGCTACATACAAAAGTTTCGTAATTCCATTCGAAATATCATGTTTAACTTGGGCTATCTCAGTTTTATTTAAAGACGAGTTTAAAACATGTGCAACGCCATTATGCTCAGAAATACCTCTAATAGCATCTACTTGATTTTTCATTAAAGCAATTAAAGGAGAAACAACAATTGCTGTTCCCTCAGACATTAGGGCTGGCAATTGATAACAGAGTGATTTCCCCCCCCCTGTTGGCATAATGACAAAAGTATTATTGTTCTCCACAATACTTTTAACCACCTGCTCCTGTAGACCTTTAAATTTATTAAAACCAAAGAATTTTTTAAGAGGACTGTATAAATCCATTTATTTCAATATTCGTTTAACTTAAAAACAATTCACAAACATATTATAATATTTGCTCTAACTATTATTTATACTAAATTTGCTCTTTACTTATACTAAAGATATGACTTTTTTTTATTCTGATAAAATACTGAACTATTGAAAAAGACAAACTCAATTATACAAACGGCCAAAGAAACTATTTTAATAGAAAGTAATGCTATTGCTAATTTAGCGAAATTAATTGATGCTGACTTTGAAGAAGCAGTAAAATTTATTTTAAATTCTAATGGTAGAGTTATAGTAACAGGTATTGGTAAGAGTGCAAACATCGCAACTAAGATTGTTGCAACCTTAAATTCTACTGGTACACCAGCTATATTTATGCATGCAGCAGATGCTATTCATGGAGATTTAGGAAATGTTCAAAAAGAGGATGTCGTTATTTGTATTTCAAAAAGTGGAAATACCCCAGAGATTAAAATATTAGTTCCTTTAATTAAAAATTATGGTAATAAAATAGTCGCAATTACAGGTAATGTTGACTCTTATCTGGGTGAATATGCAGACTTTACATTGAACGCTTATGTAGAAAAGGAAGAGCCGCTTATTCATCTGCGAAAGGCGCTATAATTACTTTATCAGAATTATTGGAGACGTTTCTTTAAAAGTCAATCTGAAGTGCATAGACTAA
>ERZ1039804.491-NODE-491-length-25481-cov-175.896602_pt1 | contig 25481 bp, 32 predicted proteins | sample MGYA00383089_ERZ1039804 | MGnify/ENA primary metagenome ERZ1039804 (study PRJEB29581, sample SAMEA5548359) | metagenome | biome: marine; feature: coastal; material: water | depth 1 m | study: Short-term variability in the microbial, nano- and picoplankton...
CCGTTTCTCCTCCGGCTGCTCTATATTTGGCTCCTGTAAACGCTGGCTTAAAGTTGGTTGCGTTACCTGTTCCGTCTGCACCTCTCATGTACGCGAGCTCTCCTCTAGCAGAGCTTGATTTTGCTAAATCTACAGTATTTTTACGTTCTCCCATGCTCACCGCTGTCACGTTACCAGAAGGTGCTGAAGCCCCTCCACCTTTATAGCTAGTGCTAGCAATCGTGGCTAACTGCATAGCGCCCATAACACCCATGGCAACCATCAGCGGCAGATTAGGTGATGCTTCCATAATAGATGCTGCAGTGTTTATGACTGTTTGAGCCATTTTGACTTTTTTATCTGTTTCGAAAGCCTTCTTTTTCATGGCTTCTTTTTTAGCTTCCAGCTTCTTAATTTTGGCTACACTCGCGGCAGAGTTTCCATCTCTCTTCTTCTCTGCGGCGATTTCATTATCCACGTTTGCAATACGATCTCTACTACCCTGAGCTAGTATGCCTCCGATAGCTCCGAGAGTTGCTGAAGCTGCTTGCATACCTGCAGATAGTTTTTCACCAGTTGTGGCGCCTTCTACATTTATAGCAGTAAATGCTGTGCTCCATGCATCGGCAGCAGCAACAGCTCCAGAAGTTACTGCACTCATAAGAGCTCCTTCAGGTCCCATAAGATCCAACATTGGCTGCATTACGTTTACGGCTGAGGCTACTTTATCTCCTATAGTAGCCATTGTACTTTCTGGGTCAAAGGCACCCCCGGGTCCTGTAGCTGCACCTAAACGCTCTCCGATTGTTCCTTCCCCAGTTCTACTAGCGTTTAAAGCTGCTCTTTCGTCTTCTTTTTCCTCTGCGTTTAAGTTGGCGGTAGATACCTTCTTTGTTAACTCGGCGTTGCTTATTGCTCCCTTTTTACCTTCGGTCATTAAAGCAGCAATCTTTGTATAGCCATCTACCTCTAGACCACTATCAATAGCTCGTTGTTTTTGCAGTGCAAGTTGTGCCTCTAAAAGAGCATATTCCATGTTTATAGCAGTAATCTTGGATGTAAATTCCATATTAATAATATCTTGTTTAATCGCTTTTTCATCTTTGAATCTAGCAAAAGCAGCACTTGCAGTTGTCTTTTTTCCGCTCTCTGCTTCTGATACTCTTTGTGCAATATCTGCCATTTTTAATTGGTGTTGTAAAGATTCTTTTGCCTGCTGGTTTAACTTTTCTTGGAGTGCGAGCAGTTTATTGCTCTCTTGAACCTTGGCCATAGTTACTCTAAGAGTATCTTCTTCATCGCTTTTTCTAGATGCTATTAAAGCTCCTCTTTCAATTTCGATCTGTAATAAGCGCTCACTTGCTGATTCCGATAAGTTATTAAGGTCATAGTTATTTTCTTCCGCTTTAAGACTTTCAAGTTTTCTATCTATAATGGCCTTTTCTAATCTTAGGCTTTCTTTCATTGCCCCTTCGTTATCTTTAGTTAGTCCATTTAATTTCTTCTGCTCATTTTGCAGTTTAGAAACATCGCTTTTTGTTGTTATAATAATGTTTCGATTTGTTTCTAGTGTATCTGTCATAAGCGAGAAAACGTCAGCATTACCCATATTTTTGGTTAATTTCGGCAAAACTGCTCTTATCTGATTCACTCTATCAAGTAAACCTTTAGACTCGTCTTCATACTTTTTCATTGCGTCCTTACCGCCAGAAGCAGCTTTAGTATATTCAACGCTTAATGCTTTAGACTTGTCTATTAGGTCGTCAAAAGGCGAAGAAGATTTAGCTCCTAACTTAGTGACTGCAGTAGTGTACCCTGACATTGCGTCTCTTCCTGCATTAATAGAAGCTAAAAGTCCTTCATTACCATCAATTAAAGCATTCAGCACTCCCTCAAACTGCTTTCCTGATTCAATACCTCCGGCAGCTAACGCTGCTAATAAGCTTTGTAAACCTACTAATTCTCCTGACATAGTCTCCACAAGCTTGGGACTAGATTTTATATTTCTAATTGCTTCTTGGGTTATTACCGTAGCGGCATCAGAGTCAAAAGCTCCTAAAGTATTTTGTAAAGTCTCCATCTCTGCTTTAATCTCTGCTACATCAGAAACATACCCTTTTAAGTTTCTATCTCTAAATCTTTGACTTTTATGCGCAAATTGAGCAGTTTTAGCTGCTAAAACTGCTTCTGAAGCTGAAAGCTCTCGTTGCTTTTCTATCAGCTTATCTACTCTATCGCTTTTTAAAGATTCTTGATATTTTTTATATGCGCTTTTAACTTGGTTCATAACACCAACTTGTACTTTAAGCTCCATGTAAAATCTCTCACTTTCTTTAGTAACTTTCTTTAAAGACTCTTCTAACTGCAATCCAATTCCTGTCAGGCTCTGAAAGCCTTTAGCTACTGTTTTTAATTCTTTTTCTAGTTTACTCTCTCCAAAGAGTCCTGAAATTAAAGGCCATAGTAAAGAAATTGCAAAAGCAAACTGACCTATAATAGGGATGGCATTTAAAAAAGCAGTTCCGAATAAAGTAACTGCCCCTCTTGCAACAGCAGCTCCTGTTCTTATTTTTGTAAAGACATTTCCTGAAGTTTTCCCTAAGGTTTTCATTTGTAGACCTGCAGCTCGAGTAGCAACCTTAAACTTAGCCATAACTCCTTCTGCTTTCTCCATGTCATTTAAACCAGCAGACGTTATACTAGAGACCCTTGAACGACTTTGGGCTCGGACACCTTTTTGTGAAGAAGTTGTTTTTTGCTTTTCTTCTGCACTTAATTTTTTTGTTAAAACAATTTGTTGTCGAATTTGAGCAAGCTCTTGCTCTCTTTTTAGTCTTGTTGAGTCTAAGCCTTTGCTCAGTGCGGCCGCTCTTAGCTTTTCAGAAGAGGTTAAAATTTTAGTTACTTGTGCTTGCTCTTTTAAAGTAAGTGTACCTGCTTTAATTTTAGGAGCAAGATGTTGTATGCTTTTAGGTAATAAAGAAAGCCCTTTAGCGACTGCAGTACTTGCTTTAGTGTACTCTGCGGTAATTACTTTAGAAGCTTGTTTGGCTGAAACTCCTGCCATTACAGCCGCTCTCTTATGTCCTGCTGACATTTCTCCGATAGCAGGAAGTATCGTTCGTATAAGCGTAGAACCAAAAGCAGCAAGAACTCCAGCTAGAGCTGTGGGGCTAGAAGACAAGAAAGTAATTAGAGGAGTTAAAACATTATTAACTAAAGACAAGGATGCCTTAGTTAAATCAGCAAAAGTAGCGGCTAGTTTGTCATAAGGATTAGTATCTATACTATCAGCAACATCTCCAAACTTTTTCTCACCTTGCTCTATAGAAGCATTTAAAAATGCTTGTCGTCTTTGAAACTGCGTCATAGAGCTTTCTGCAACGCCAAGCTGAGCAGCATAGTCTCTTACTGCATCATCAAGCCTTACCATAATACCTAATTCGTCTAATATTTCAGGTTCTAGTTTTGCAGTACCGCGTACTAAACGATCCATGGCATCGCCCATGTCTCTGCCTAAAGCTACAGAAGCTCCTTTTGCTACTTTAGTAAGCGCTTCTAGCTGCGTCTGAGAAAAACCAGAGCTAAAGGCTAAAGCTGTAGATCTCATACGATCTTCTAAAGATACAGCCGCACCTGATATTTCTTTTAAAGACTCTGCCACTCCAGGTAAGTTTTGTCCTGCGGCGTTACCTACACGAATAAGACCTTGTTCTAAAAGCTCTGCACCAAAAGCTCTTTGTAACGCACCAAAAGCTGCAGTAAGTGCAAAGACGTTTGCTGCTAATACTGCGTACGCAGGAACTAGACCACCGGTGATACCAGTAGTCATCTTCGAGAAGGCTTTAGTGGAGTTAGAAGTAGCGCCTGCTACTCCTTTATTTTGCTTTGTTTGCTCAGCACCTGATTTAGCAGCTTTGTCTGAACTTTTTGAAAGTTTATCCGTCGACTTTGCTGCTTTCTCAGCATTGCTGCTCAGTAACTGAAGATCGCCATTATCATTAATTTTTACTGTCAGAGTTACTGTATTAGCCAATTTATTTTCTCTTTAGCTTATCATACTGCCTCTTTAAGTCTTCGGAGGATTTTTTGATAGCTCTTGAATCTAACCAAGAAAGTATTTCTAGGAAAAATTCCACATCATCAATGTCATATATGTCTATGTAATATTTTACGTTACTGTAGTCTTTCCCTACGTAGCCAATTTCTGGGAAGACTCTGTCTCCTAATTGGTTAAACGTATTTATTGCGTCTCGTACTATCTCAGGAAAATCCTCCCAGTCAGGAGGAATTTCATGATCTTTTGGCTCTTGCTCTAACTGTTCACACATATCAAGATACTTGTTACGTGTCATTCCATTATCAAGATTCTTGTACATCCTCTCCAGTCTTTCTAGCGACTGGCTCTTCTGGCTTTGCACGAAAGTTATCTAAATCAAAGACTACCTCATTGAGCCAAGTATCAAATTCAGTTGAAGACGATACTAGAGTTTCAGCGTTCTCTACGTTATACTCTAGCTCTTTGGACAAGTCTTGCCCTTTGGTGTCAATAAGTAACAATGCTGATAAGTTTTCTAGTGTCAAACCTTTCCAGTTTTTAACAGTAGCTAAAGTAAACTCTACTACGAACTTATCTTCATCTAAGCTTTCTGTTACTGCTCTTGTCTTTCTATCGAACTTTTGTCCTGTGCAGCGCTTTCTTAAGCCGTTTAATTCTTTTCTTGATAGGTTTGCTACTTCAACAGAAAATCCAGAGAGACCTGGAAAGTCTACCCATACTGCTTTAGTGTCCACCATTAAGTTTTTTAAATCCATCATTTTTCCTTTTTACTGTGTTATGTAAGTGAATACGTCCCCCAGGGACGCAGGGTTTTGAACCATTCTCCAATCAGTACTTTTCGTAAAGACTGAGTCTGTTGTTATCCGAGTAGTTGCTGTAACATTATTAGTGTTCAAGTCAATACCTCTAAATAATCCGCCTATGTTAGTACCTGCTTTAATCCTAAGACTTTCACCCGTGACATAGCTTTGTGCCGCTGATTCGGTACTATCATTTAAATATCTTGTTATGTTTCCAGCTAGTATTTTACCTTTTAAGTTGTACTGAAGAGGGTAGTTTGTTCCTTCAGGATTTAGTACTAACTTATAAGGTATCCATTCTATTTCATTTTGTAGCTCCATAGATATACTTACTAAGTGCTCATGGATCTGTGTAGATCCTAATTGTATAAATAGATCGGATGCTAGATTGTACGTACGAGAGGACGCGGAAGTCCGCAGAACTGTGATACTTTCAGCAGCAAATTCTGTAGCTTGTCCGGTTAGGAGCTTTGATGCTTGGCCAGATATGCTTAAACTCAGAGGTCGCAATCTCTCGATATTGATCGTCCCATTTGTTATAACGCATTTTTCTAGTTTAAAAACATCACTTTCTGTTGAAATGTATAGATGAAAAGATTGTACATCTAATAACCTATTAAAAAGTATCTCTAAATCATCTTCAAGAAGTAGATTAACTGTCATCTCGAAGTTTGCAGGATTTGCCGTATTAATAGCAGATCCTTCAAATAGATTATTCTGGTTGTGCAGAGTTTTTACAGTACGAGTCTCTTCTGTAAAGGTTTGACTGAAGCTGATAGAACTCATATCTAGTTGGAGCTTGGTGCTTCCGTAGACTATATAAGCCTTTGCTTCCTTTAAAAAACTATAATTTGCCATATTATCCCAGATATAACGAGGGGCTCCGAAAAGCCCCTGTCTTTTGTACTACATATTATATGTTAATCAACCAAAATTGTCAAGAACTTTTTTTGGTGTGGTTGAATATTACAATGCAATACCAGTATAAGTTATGGTTGCTTCATCCGTGCCATCAATACTAGAAGGTAGGGCATTAAACGCAGTCTCTACTGCAATTACATCTTCAATAGAGTGCGTAGGAATATCCAAGTGACAGGTAGGCATAGATACTGCTAGCTTTGGTACTCCACTTCCTGTACCTCCAATATTAAAAGTCAGAGCAAAAGAGTTAGTAACAACAGTATCAATACTCTTCAAGTCTTCCCACAAGTCCGCAGAAGCGTTAGGTGTAGTAGTATCTCTATTCAGATAACAAGTCATGCTACCGGAAATTGATCTAGTACCTGTAACGTGTCCGATAGGAACATTTACAAGTCCCAGTTCTTCAGGAGTAATAAAAGTAATATTATTACTCATAGTAATATTACCACCTGTTAACGTTAAAGCATAGGATGCTGCAAGTTCATTACTTCCATCTCCTGTAGGATTTTGAGTAGTAGGAACAACACTAAGAGTAGTGAGACGATTACGAATAAAGTTATTTGTAGCAGTAATACCTTCTGCAACTGTAGAAGTAGGCTCACTTCCTTCTACAATTTCAGATCCCATACCAGACCAGTTAATTGTTGCGATACCATCAATATCAAAATCAATAGATGCTTCATTAATTACACATTCTTTCATTTGATAAATCTTCTTGTTTGCATTGCCTAATACAAAGAATATATCTGCGGTACCTAGTGCTGACTTGTTAGACTCACTAAAATCGATATTTAAGTCAGTAGCGTCTGCAACAAATTGATCTGTAAAAGTATGAGAAGCATAAGTAGCAGGGCCCGAAAACAATGCCCATAAAACTTCCTCTACTGCGTGGTGGTTTGCGGCATCATCGGCTGCTTTAGAGCCTGAGCCTGCTGAAATAAACGGACGAACATACGTTGAAAACGACCATTCAGCAGGTGCTAAAGAGTCATTAAACTGTCTACGTCCTCGTCTACTTACACCACCAGTAGACTCCATTTCTGCGAGAGTAATCTCGCTTGAGTTTGTAGCCTGAGAAAAGCTGAACCCATCAAGTACAGGTACTTCCCATACTGCTGATCCTACCTTAATAAACACTTTCGTGTCGCGGCTAAAATATAATTGTTGTGCCATAGTTTATCTCCTATGTTATCTTGAAAAGACTTGGACGTGAATTTTTATTCGTGCCAGTATTTTCTAGTAGCGAACCTCTATAAGTATCTCTCCGATACCTAACGGCTCAAGTACACCTTCGTCAGTGTCAATACTAACTATAGTGATTTGTTGAGTGCTATACTGTTTATTTTGTGCGTCTACATACTCTAAAGAGGAGTTTTGTTCTATAACGGTTTCTACATCTTCCATCAGAGCATTTAGACCTCTTTGTGCATCTTCTTCATTTACATAACATCGTATAGTCACAGATAAGTACCTGTCTTTGTAACCCCCGGCTTGATACTCCCGAGTTTCAGATCCTGCATTTAGGTGAATTGCAGGAAATTCTTCAATTTCATCCCAGAACTGTAATCGAGGATGAACATTTTCATTAACGTCCATCAAGTAGGCACCAGACCCATCAATGTCTTTTAATTTTCTAACAAGAGATTCTATAATATTCATCCTTCGAGACGTATATAGCCTTTCTGTTGTCATTATACTCTCCTCGTAAAGAATCGTCCTATTGCCATCTCTGCAGCAATCTCTCTAATTGATTTATTGATTAGCCTTCGCGGATCTCTTTCTCCAGATCCTTGAGCATACCCTTCTTCAAATGTTTGATAGGGAAATTTATCATATGTGTATCCAATGCTCGGGTACCCTTTGGGGGTTGTAACTACATCAGTAACCCTAACTGAAGCTGCCAATCTGCCTGTCTGATACTGTAGTGCAGGAGATTGCATATTTTGGGCAACAACCTGAGGTAACTTTTTATTAATTGCTACTATCATGTGTAAAGGGCTTGAAGCTGGATTATTATCTTTTCTCCGCTTAGTTACAGCAGGTTTAGGCAGTTTTCCTACTGATAACTTCTCAGTACCCTTACTTTTCTTTTGAGTTATGGTCTTTACCACCGCCTTGGCTTTGCTTTTTTTCAGTTTTACTTCTTTGCCTTTAATCTTTATATTTTTTCTTTTACTTGCTATACGTTTAAAAGGGTCTTCTAAGCTTTTCTGTACTTGCTTCTCTTTTCTCATTTTTGGAGTATCAGAGCCTGGCTGCAGCATTAGGTCCATTCTATTTGTTAGTGCCTGTCTTAGTGCTTTAAGTAAGTTTTTCTTCTGGTTGCCAGTAAAACCCCCTGCACTTAAATTAGAACCCTTTGACTCAATCTTTACTTCCATACTGTCTTTGTCGTCCATACGCTTATAAGAAAGATCTATGCCAAAATGGCTAAGCATATTAGTAATATTGCCATGCTCCTGCAAAGGTACGCTAGCGAATGCTGTTGCTAGGCCATCTCTTAGTTGCGTTTCTGCGACTCCCATACCTGCTAAGTGTCCTAAATGAAAAAACTTTCCTACTTGAGATTCCTTACCAAACTTACCCGTTTTTTTACTGGCTTTATTTTTTCTTATTGCATTATCTGTTATTAGTTGTAAGTCTTTAAAGTATGCGCCTAAAGCTAGTTTGTACACTTTTTTTATCCTGTCAAAAGTAATACTAGGATCTAATTGGGCAGGGTATACTTTTTCTATACGTTCACCAAATGTAGTAAAAACTAAGCGCAGTCTTTCGTTATTCATATAGGTAGTGTTACGATCTATATCTACCCCAGGACTTGCTTTTATTACCTTTATTTCGTCTAGTATTACTTTATAGCACTTAGAAGCAGCGTCGTCTATAGAGGTGAGCTGCTCTGCATTCGGTATAATGTTTCTATGTTTAAACTCTATCATAGTCTGGGCTTTTATGTTTGCCCTGCTTACTTTAAAAGTATGCCATCTAAGATCAACAACTAATTGCCGATAGTCTTTACTTGACACACTTAACTCTTGATGAAGCTTTGTCAAAAATGCATGACTAGCTGCAGTACTCATTAGTAAACTTTATACAAGTCTAAGACTCGCTTAATGTGGTCCGGAAAAGCAACATTATTCGCTTGACTTGTAGAAGCAGAGTTCTGTATACTTGCTCCCGCCATTACCTTTCGTTCTTTATACTCATCTTTATGATAGTAAGTAATTAAATCAATTACTGCCAATTTTAAATCTGCAGGGCATGTATCATATCCTGCCTTATAAGTAATCTTTACAGAAGCCGGACCGCCTGGCCAGTTTTTAGCTCCACCAGTTGTGCTAACCCTATAGATTGCATCTAAGGTTGTATCTGCAAAGTACTCAGTGATAGGTACAGTAGTATAACTAGAACTGTAATCATCCCTTTCCTCTACAGACACGATTGAAACTAAAGGTGTTTCTGTAAGTTGTACTAAATTAGTATTCCAATTAATACTAAAGGTTTCTATCTTGTTTGAAGAGTAGTGGTCTACAAAAGAGGTACCACAATAAGTTTTTACTAATTGACTCACGGACGGAATCAAAGCAGATAATTTCAAGTCGTCTTTAGGATTTGAAATTCCTTCCGCTTCTTTATAATCTTCCAGTGTTATTAAGTCTGCCATATTCTATAAGTCCATTAGTAAAAACTTGGGGGAGATGAACTCCCCCTCGTTTCTATACTTTTTCAGTATTAAGCAGTGAAATCAATCTTCACTACAGGCTGGTCAGCACCAGAGCCGGCATTGATTTCTTCGAAACCAAGAGACTGGCTAGCGACGATTACTCGACGCTGGTTCATAACTTCGTAGTCCTGCTCAACGGTTACACCGCGAAGACGAGGAGTTACATAGTTACGAGTGTAACATGCAAATGCAGCTGGTCCAGCCGCAGTTTCTGCTGCAAACTGATCAGATACAACTACTGGAGTACCGTAAACGGCTCCGATAGTACCAGTTACACGTGCTGCAAGATCAGATCCTACTTCATCCAGAGTCTGGAAGCTAGCATCTTCTAACAGATCGTAGTAGCTGTTCTGGCTTACGATGTAGGCCAAATCAGTTGGGTTAAGACCGTACTTACCCATGCCCTGACGAGCACCAAGCAACATAGCTGAAGTCATCTTAGCAGAGTTACCTGCAGCGACACTAGCGCCATCGAGGTCAATCTTGCCAGAGTGAGTAGCTGCGTAGCCGTCAAGACCAGTGATAGAACCACCACCCATGAGGATAGCAGATTCAACAGCTTTTGCGTGAGCACGAGCTACTGATTCAACAATCATAGGCATCAAGTTAATGAGTACTTGCTCGTCAACGTCGTTGTCCATGAAAGAACTAGAAACGAGACGGTAAGCATTCAAGATTACTTGCTTAGGCTGGAACTTATTGGCTGAACCGCCAGAGTTACCTTGGTTCTGCAAGTTTCCGCCAGTAGCGGCAGTTGCCCATGCAGCTGCGTCAACGTCAGGCTGGATAGGAAGTACAGTTGCTGCACCATTAACTGGGATTTCACGGAACAAACGAGCTACTTTCAGCTCATTCATGATTTCTTTCTCGATGAGATTAGAAACTTCCTGATCAATGTCTGCTGCGTTAGTAGTATAATCGATACCAGCTTTTTCTTGAAGGTCTTGAGCAAAAGAAGTATTGAAACCTTTCTGCGTCATAACACCCAAAAGGTGAGCCTTCATAAAGTCCTGGCCCCACTTAGAGATATCACCCTTAGAAGAACGGTCAGTGAAAGACTTCTTGCTATTTTTCATAGCATCGATCTCTGCTGATTTCTCTTCCAACTCAGACTTGTACTGCTTAAGTACTTCGTCAATTTTTGCGTCTTTTTCAGCTAGCTTAGCTTCAACGTCTGCCATAAGAGCTTCAACGCCAGTTTGTACGCCAGTTTTAACGCGGATTTCTTCGGCTTCAACAGCCTGTGCTTTTTCAACGTCTGCTTCGGCTACTGCCTTTGCTTCTGCTTCATCAGCTGCTTTTTGCTCGGCTTGCTTCATAGCAATCTTAGCAGCTGTATCTTCAGCTACCTTCTTTGCAAAAGCTTCCAAGTCGATGTTTTGATTATCCATCTTGATCTCCTGATCTGCGGATTGAATATCCGCGCTTTGAGGTGTGTCACTAGCTATTCCCGAAGTAATAACTTCATCCTTAGCCAGAGACTGACCTGCTAGATCTACACGATTTGTGAAAGTTTTTTTGAATTCTTCGTACTCAGCAGTTGAGTCAAAAGACTTCGCGAGCGAAAAAGTAGCTGACTGATTGCATGGTACAGATACTACCGATACCTCAAACAGTTCAGCGTCCTTAATCATTAGTCCGTCGGTTTCCTTAATATAATCAGCATCCTTGACTCGGAAACCTACGGAAAAGGCCCCAAGAACACCGTCTTTAACTAGTTGCGCAACATTAGCAGGCGCAGCCTTACTAATTTTACATTCCAGCTCCAAGCCGTTTGGTCCAGACTTCAGACCTGTAGCTCGACCAATTGGTTTATCATAGTCATGATTAAACAGGATAATTGGATTCTTTTCAAAGTTCTTTAGTCCACCTTTCTGCCATGCTTCTGCTGAAATGGAGTCACCCGCGCGATCAAAGTCAGCCGTGCTTGCCATCCCACGAATCATGACAGAACCATCATCCTGTTCATGAGTCTTGAAAGTAGACGTCAGATTAAAGATTTTATTCATCATCTTTATCCTTTTTTACTGCTGGTTTAACAGCAGGCTTGACCGCAGCCTTAGGTGCTGGCGTAGGTACTTTAGGTGGAGCAGGTTTTGGCTTAGGAGGAGGATTTTCCTTCTTCTTAATTTCTGCCCACACTTCTGGAAGAGAGTTCTCCATAATACTTAACATACGAGTCCAACTTCCAAAAAAGTTCAGTACAAGGCCTGCTCGAATAGGTGTGCGTGTTTCAATATGTTCATACTCACGCTTACTAAGTACCTTACCTTCTTCTAGCATTACCATTGATACTGCTTCGAGGACTTTGCCTCTTTTTCTTAAACTTCCCATTATTCCTCCGATTCTTCGACGGGGCGTCCACCCTCGTCTGGGTTTGCTGCTGAACCTGCTATATTTGCAGGAACTCTTATTTCTTCTGTACCGTCTATGGGGTCGAAACCTAATTTATCTCTTGCTTCTGCGGCTGTGATTATACCTCCATTTACTAGTGAAGTATAGTACGCAGATGCGTCTCGTAGTTCTGGCTGTAAAGCGGGAATATTAGTAATGTCCTCACTTAACTCAAAACCAAAAAATCTTTCGAGTCCATAATTAATTTTTCGAACTATAGGAAGTATAGTCTCCAAATAGTATAGTCGCATATTTGGGCGAATGTTAGCGTTGTTACCAGAATCCATCAAAATTGGAGGGATTCCGAGCGCCTTTAAAATTATCTTTTCATTTTCTGAAATTGCAGATTGAAAATCTAATTCTTTAAAATTTACATTTGAAATCTTATCGACTTCAATTCCACCATCTAAGATGAGAGGTCGTCGACCTCCTGCATCCGGACGGTATCGAGCTTGCCAAGAAACCATCATTCGTTCTTTGATTTTCTCAGAAAGCGTATTAGGTGATTTAAGTACCAAACCTGGTACTGCTCCGTTCTTAAAGAAGTTATCCTGAAAAGTTCGCATACTCTTCATAAGAATCATAGTACGCAATGCAGGCTTTAGACGAGGAACACCTCGATAAATAGAGTGAAAAGAGTTTTCTTTAATATGAATGATTTCATTTGGTCTAAAGGTAGTATCAAACATTGTAAACTTTTCAATATAAGTTTCTTTGTCGGAATGTATCCTTACATCTGTAGCAGGTAAGTGATAGAGGTGTGCCCCATCAAAGTACATGAAGATGTTTCCATCAAGTAAAAAATCAGTAATAAGATTACGTTTAAAAGTATTAATATCTTGGTAAGGATTTGGAGACTTGTTTAAAAGATTTTCTACTTTAGAGGCTTTAATGCCTGGAACTACACCTTTAAAAGCATTCTCTCGGGAAACTAAAGTATGAATCTCAGCTACATCATCAACGATCATATTTACGCCGCGATTAACGACTTCTAAGTCTTCATATGCTTTTTCATAACTAAAACTTGGCTCCCTTGAGGAGTTAATATCATTACCTAAATGAAGCTGTGCAGGATTTAACTTTTCCTCAACTTCTTCAGGTTTTGTACTAAAAATATTATACCATGCCATTATGTTTTTCTCTTTGAATCTCTACCCAGCGCATTTGTTTTTTCGCGGTACCTAATCCAGGGTCTTTGCCATAAATTGAGTGAAGTTTTAAATGATGAGTATGACATAGTGTTACTGTGTAGTCATACAGCTCAGCATGATGCTCTTCTATAAAGTCATCCCGGAGTGCTTGTATATACTCGGGATTGTGTTTGTTCTTTGTTAACCATTGATTTAACAATGGTGTTAAACTGTAAAAGTGGTGAAAGTCAAGCTGCTCTGTCTCATTACAAATCTCGCAAGCGTTCCCTTTCTCATACTTGGATTTTGCCTTGTCTCGTACATACTTTACAGCATCGCGTTTTAACTTAGGCATTTTCCAACGGTTCCTCAATTTTTATCTAAAGAATTATATCGGCTTTAGGGTAACTTGTCAATAACTATTTTTCAGCAGGTATCGCTAGAAGGACACTTGTGCGGTTTGAAATGAATATAATCCATACCTCAAACCATCTCCCATGTGCGAAGCCATGTTGTGCTTTGGCTTTTCCTTCAACAGATTAGGGTTAGGGTCCCACTGATAAGAGTCTAGACAGAGGAGCGATTGTTTGCATTCTTGGTCGACATAAAGTTTGTCGTTGTCGATAATACCTGATACATGTCCAATTCCGTCCAATACAGACTTCTTAGCGTTAATGGTGGAGATGTCATAATTCTGCGCGAGATCGAACCGTGTTTGTTGAGCAGCTGAATCAATATAAATATAATCAATGTCCCAACGATCAATAAGTTTTTGTATTTCAATAGCATGTTGTTCTGTCGTTCTCTCCGAATTAAAGTACTCATCAACTAAGTAGTATTTATCCTCATCCCAGTCATATGCAATTACACATAACGCTGTAGGATCCTTGTATCCTACGTCCAGTCCTGCAAAGACATCCATTTTACTAGTGTCTAACTGAGACAAGTCTTTTACTTGGGTCTCAAAGTTAAACTTCCATATCTGACCTTCATAAGTATTAAAGTCAGCTTCGTACTCTTGTCGAAATTCGGCTTCTGACATAGACTTTCGTGCTTCGTCAATGTCAGTCTGGGACATACGTGGATTGTCTTTATAAGTTGCTCGTATAGATACCCACTCAGGAAATTCCTCTGTGAAACCTCTATAAAAGAATTCAGAAAACCAGTTGTTGCGACCCCGTGGCGTGGATATAAATATTGCTTTAGAATTCTCTTTATCAAGAGTAGGACGAAGTGCTACATTGAAAGCATCTTTGCCATCAGCAAGCGCCGCCTCGTCAAAGATAATTAAATCATAAGAACGGCCAACACAAGAATCAACTTGGTTAACCGAACCCATTCTTACAGTAGAGCCATTAGATATTTCAATTACTTTATCTTTTGCATTGTCTTTTGTCACTTCTAGATCAAAGTGTTTAATCAGACTTCTTTGTAGATCAAAAGAAATCTGAGACAAGGAATAGTTAGGAGACATAATTAGAATATTGGAGCCTGGCACTAGAGACACAAGTTGTCCAATAATATTAGCTATATATGTTTTGCCTTGACGCCGGGAGACGGCTGCTGAAACAAAACGATATTTTGGGTTGTTTATCGCATTGATAATTGCTATCTGCGATGGTAAGGGTTTGACGTTCAATAGCTCTAAATAAGGAGCTATTGGAAGTTTTAGAAACCTTGCCTCAGATTGTAATTCGACTATATCTTCGGAGATTATATCTCTCCGACTTATTTCTACTGTCATATATTAATCTTCTTTTTTAACGAGTGTCCATATTCCATAGCCTAAACCAATCCAGGCTAGTATTTTTGCTAATCCGCCGAACAATATAACTGAACCGCAGATTCCAATAAGCATTGCACCATCCCAAGATGTGCGCTCTCCAACAAGTCTTTTAACTAAGTTCATACGTGTGTGCCTCTCTTTTTGTGACTATTCCAAGCCACAAAGCCTGCCACTGCTAATGCCCAGTAAGCAAGATAATTTAAAAACTTAAATCCATTTACTTCAATGCAGATATCACGAAAGAGCTTATCTGCTTGACTTTGGTTCATTCGAGCTGTGTTTGTTCCATCTTTCTTTTTTAGACAAGCAAACTTATAAACATAATCGTGAACAAGACCACCCATCAGTAATACTCCTGTAGGAGACAACCACATAGCTAGAAACTTTGGTACTGATGCACCGTCAAACTCAAAACCTTTAGGAACTACATACTCTTCTCCACCAAGTTTAAAATGAAAGTCATCACAAATCTCCCACTGACGAACACCAATTAACCAGTGCCAAATTCCTTTAAAAAAGCCTTTATCTTTTGTTGAGATAGATAAAGGTTTCATGTGAGGCATTTCATTATACTCAAAACCTACACGATAGTCGCCTTGTCCGTCAAACTTAGTAAAGATAAAACCAATTACTACTAATACTGCAAATACTGTCCACTGCCAAAAAGTTACTGCTAAATCAAGTAACATTTCCATTATTACTTACCCTTACTAAACGCTTGAGCTCCAAAAAATGCGGCTACAATACCTGCTACGGCTACAAAGTATGTTGGTGCCATATCTCCTAGTGTTGCCTGTGCTTCACTTAGTCCTACCAAACTGGCAGTAACTACTGCGAATGGATATAATAACATACCAAACAATGAGAACCATGCCATCTTACGTTGTGCATCTCTCATTGCATCTGCATCTTCTAATTCTTTTCTCTTGAATTCTAAATGCATTTCCATTTCGCCGTTTGATATATGACCATCTCCATTGAGGTCTACATCTTCCATCCCTTCTACTGTTTTGAAACCTCGTTTATCATAGCGTGGTCCGTCGCCAGCAGGAGCATCGCCTGCCGCTTTTGCCTTAAGTGCATCGTATTCTTTACGGCTCATACTTACTTCTGCTTTATCTTCTGCCATTGTTTATCCTCCTACAACTGCTTTAGTATTTTTTTCATCTCAATATTCGTTGATTCGCCTTTTGGAACACCTGCGAGATGAAACCCTGTTTTTTCATCTACCATTTAACTTTGTCCGCCCAATATGCTGCGGACATCTTGCCCTTAGCGATATTCTTGGCGTGTCGTGCTTTAAAAGACGCCCTCTTTTTTCTCATTGCCGTAGACTCACCGGCCTTCGGCTTCCCTGCCGTTTTAGCTCCCTGCTGGCCGAAACGAATTGTTTTAATCTTAGTACCAACCTTAGCTACTACGATGTGTGACTTTTTTGCATGACCTGGAGTGCGTCTTGGCTTGTTAAAACCTGAAACCTTCGCTCTCTTTAATCGAGAGTCTTTTTTCTTTGCTTTTCTTTTTGCTGGCATAGTTTATCTCTTCTTTCGCTTCATAGTAGCTTTACGCTTTCTTTTTACGAAAGTCTTAACCATAGTAGGTTTGCCTCCTGGATTGCCTGCTTTTCTTTTTCTACTTATTGCAGACTTCTTTTGAGCTGCGGACATACGAGCTGCTTTAGCTTTTGGAACGCACTTAGGGTACTTACTACTTTTTGCTTTACTTCTCCCGCACTTAGCGTAACCACCTCCTTTCTTAGGACGAGAGATATCTACCCAGTCTTCTTTAAACCATTTAGTAAGACTCACTTAAATAGTCTCACTATTTTACTGATAATCATTTTGATGGCTGTCATATATGCCCAACCATGTCCAAACCACCAATGAAACTGATGATTCTTCTCAATAGCAGACTTAGGTCCGAACTTATGAGTCCAGTTATCTACATAGTCTCCTTTATAACGAAGGACTGCGTGAGAAATCTTTCTCTTGCTTGGACCAACTAAACAGATACCTGCTTGATGAGTAAGAAGCATCCACCACATCTTTAAGTGGCTTTCTCCGCAGAGTCTGTAAAGAACTGACAAAGAATAGTCTTCGCAGTCTCCTACAAACTTTCCCTTACCGTCTTCTGAATAGATAATTTTCCATGCATCCGCCATGCCATACTGAGTACTATCTAGTCTGTACTCCCACTTTGCTGTAAAGTCTGCGACGATTTTATCTCGCTTAGCTACTTTTTCTTTTGTCACTTCTTAACTCCCATTCGGTACTTGCCGCCTCTTCGCTTATATTCTTTTACTAGAAACGCATTTGCATATGCGGAGGGGTATACTTTAAACTTTCGTTTTACTGAAGCTTTTACAGAGGCATACAACCTTTTATTCGTCGGTACTGGCTTCTTCTTCGCAATCTTCCTCTTCTTCACCGCCATCTAAAATCTCCTCTACTGGAGGAATCCAGCCTGCGGCTTTTTTGGCTTCTGCTTCAGAGTCAAAAGTTTGATAGTCTTCTCCCTCTTGAACTAAATACCAAGTGCCTCTCTTTTCAAAAATTTGCATACTATTTACCTCTCTTCTTCGGCTTCTTCTTTTTTGGTCGACCGACTGTTGATCCATATGTTCCTTTACCTTTTGGCATAATGTTCTCCTACATCTTGGTGGCTAGAGTAACTAGCACACCTGCTAGGAACATAATCACTGTTCCACCCATTACTAGCATACGAGATTCAATACGCAAAAGACCTTTTTCAACATCCTCTAGGCGTTGAAAACAGGTCTTCCATCGTTCATCGCACTGAACCTCGTGCATTGCTTGTTTCTTTTCAAGTTCATCTACTTGATCCGAAGTTCTTAAAAATCTTTGAATAGTGTCATTCTGTTCCATTGAGTAGTTTTTCCATCAGCTTACCATAATTACCTTGACCGAAGGGCACTGATTCATTAATCTGCACATTAGTCTGGTTTTTGATATTGCTGCTTTCGGCTTTGGCGAGATCAGTTTGAGCTTTGATTTCGTCGATACGCATCTTATGAGCCATTTGTAGTAAATCTGCTAAGTCTTTACTAGAGTAGACACCAGACTCCTGGGCTTCGTCTAGTTTGGAGGCAATCATTTCATCCAACAAGGAACCTATGTTATTCTTATTTCGGTAGCCCATATCCAAGTACACTGTGTCAATGTACTTCTTTACTTCACGCTTATTTAGGACTTCAACTACCTGCTGTTCAGGTACCTGTAGATACTCGCACACACCGCGAATATTGCCGTATTGCAGATAACTATTCGCTATCTCCAGTCCCTCAGGAGAAATTGTGGTTAATTCTTTTGCCATGGTTCAAATTATACTTAGTTAGGGTTGTTTTGTCAAGAAATTTTTTTCTTAGGTATCGGACAGCGGATTGTCTAGGGCTCTTTGCAACTTGGCTTCGAGTCTCTCCTCCAGCTCTTTCATGTCTCTGTCGGTATCAGATTTTAAGGAGTCTCGTTTTGCTTCGAACCTTTCATTTGCCTTATCAATCATTACTCGTACTTTTTCTTCAGAGTCTCGTACTTGATCTTCAACACGGTCTGCTTGTTTTTCAATAGAGATAATATCATCCCGTAGTCCAGACTTAATGTCACGAGTATATTCAATAGCATCGTCTAACTTCTGTATAATTTGAGTGTTTCGTGCTTCGATAGCATCTGTATCAATATTAGCTATGACTTCTTTCATATCCATGTAATCGTCATAAAACTGAAAGCCTGCCCATGCGGCACCGCCAAGAGTTGAAAGCGCTGTAAGTACTACAGCCATCTTACCGCCTTTAAATGTCATACCAGCAAATTCAAATTCTGCCATTTATTCCTCCTTTATCGGTGTAGGCCGTTCTACGTTGTCTATAAACTGTAAGTTTCTTAAATTGGATATTTCTTGTTTTAATTTTATTACTTCCATTCTTTTAACTTCCAGCTCTAGTTCGTATAGTGTGTTGCAGTTAATTCGCTCCCTCGGTCCACCTATAGGAATATTTATTTTTGCATATACTCCTACATCTTGTGGTGACATACTAGGAATTGAGTAATCTTGTTGGTTATAGTACTGTTGAGAATATGGATCTTCATTATTAAGAAAACCTACTACACCGAACTCTACGTTAGAAGCTGCTCCGATAGCATTTTGGCACTCAAAAGTACCTGCACGGATTCTATCATAGGCATAGGTTTGCCCCATACCTGGCAAATTCATGTTTAACGACGTATTCTCACCCCAAGCATAGGAACCTACTAACAATAGTAGTATAACTAGATATTTCATAAACTCACTTTTTAATTTTTGAACAAATCCTCGATGCAATAATAGACGGATCTTTAACCGTACTCAGTATTTTTGATTTAGAGCATATATAGTGTGCCCTCTTCAAGTCTGATTTTTTAATATAAATATCTGAATAATGATGAGATAAGTAATTAGCTCTTACTAGACTTGGTGCTGCTGCGAACGGGACAACATCCCAATCTTTATCAAATACCCTTATTGAATAGTAGCTGATTTCTTTTCTACTATTAAATAAATGCATTTCTGTAGTATACAATCCTTGAATATGAGAAGGTCTCATCTCAGGATGAGTAGGTGTCCATTGGTGAGCATTCACATACCCACCAATGGTAGCCAACAATATAATAATCAATCTCATTTACTGAGCAATACACTCCGCAGTTACTACCGCTGAGTAGTTTCCAGCAGGAAAAGCCTTCTCGTAACCATATTCAGCTTCAGAGGTGACTTCAAACCAGACACTACCTGCAACAGATAGATCAAATTCAGTAGTATTGTTATACTCTACTTTGCTAGTGTTAAATGCTGACATAGTTGAGTCAGACATTTGTCCTGCTTCAGTACCTCCAGTCCAAGTAACCGTGTCTGTAAGGGAGGGGCTAGAAGAAAAGGAATCTGGGTAAGTTATCTTCGCTACATAAGCATCTGCAGTGACGATGTCGTAACGAACTATAGGTGTTACTCCACCATCTGTAGGCTTAGTACTTAGAGCCTCGCCTGAGGGGTTGCCATATACGCCATTTGTATCAGTAGTAATAATACATTTAGACTCTACAGTTCCATTAATAGAGGTTGTGTTGGCATACGCTCCTGCACACGCCATAAGCGCCGTTAGTAATATTAGTGGTTGTTTCATAATTTAAAGTTTCCTAGTGCGAAGCACTCTTTGATAATTAATTATCGTATTGTTGCTGTACCATTTCTTCATGCAATAATTGCTGAGCAAATGTAACCCGCTTTGCCTTCTTATTGTCTTGTAGTTCCTTATCTTTAAAAGCTAGTACATCATTGTAAACGCCGCCATCTAAAGCGGTCTTATAAGCAACAGGAATAAAGTTCATTGAAAATAGGGCTTGTTCCTGTAGTTGGGCTGCATCTGATAGTGCCGAAATATTTAAACCACCGAGCATCTTCTCTAAATTTACTTTAATTTTATCAGTGCGTTTCTTTCTATCATACTCTTCCTGCTCTTTATCGGCCTGTTCTGCTTTCTTTTCCATCTCTAAGCGAACAAGCTCATCTTGTAGAGGGTCCTTGTATTCCACTACAGGAATTATATCTTCGAGATTGTAGGGTATTTTATAATCTGGACAATCCGGGCTGCTTTGAGGGTCGAAACAAGTATCATACTGGTAAGTATAAATCACAGAAGGGTCTATGACGGAGCCTTCTCCTTCGATTTCGATTGAACCATCTCCCCAGTATTCTATACCAATACGACCTACAGGTACGGCTTTATAAATTGTGTTTCCTTCGAGACCTGACCAGTCATCTGTCTCGCGAAAGATGTAACCATCTCCTAAAGCATTCTCATTCTGTACATGGACTAACATATCTGCATCGATATCTTTGACTGCAGTATACCTATACACAACATTGCCCACAGTAAGACCGGCTTGCTGTGGGAGAACGTTTGTCATTACCCAGTTTAGGCCAAAAGCTGCTGCATTACTCGTACTGCCATATACATCATCAGAGGAAGAGTAAGAGGCCGAGCAAGCTAGCAATACCGCCAATACCGAGTAAGGTATCTTTCGTAGTTTCATCCATTTTCTCCGATTCTTCTTCCTCAACAGGTACTTGGTCTGAGTGAGCTAACCAGCCTGCTTTTGCTTCTTCGCCTATCATGCCATCGTAAGGGCAAGGTGTTCCTGCCATCAGCATTGCATCAAACACTCGCTGATCTTGACACATTACAGAAACTGCTGCTACTTTCATACCCATGTCATACAGAGTTTTTGCATTCTTCAATTTCTCACAATTCATGTCTCTTACAGTAGTTCCCATGGAAATACCAAGTATCTGGGTTTGCACTGCACCCGCAACTCCTACCGTACACAAGTCAGAATTGGATATATTCATCGTTGGTGTAATTGCTGACGGGGGTGGTGATTTTAACGTCGTAGTAGTTTCTGACGTTATATCACTCTTTACTGTACTATCAGTTGTAACTACGTCTCCGGGCGCTACTGTGTCGTCTTGAGCAAAGATAGTCGAAGAGACTAGGAGTAAGGAAATTAATATCTTTTTCATCTGTTACCTATTAGTTTTATTTTTAATTCAACCATTATACCTCACCACGAAAATTTTGTCAAGAACTATTTTCGAGGTGCTATACATAAATGTCTAGACGAGTACCTAAACGAGTTAGCGGAAAGCCATATTTTTTATAGAGCCAGCTTGGGTACACCACTATATGCAGCTTGGTTTTGTGGGCCAAGATACATCATCAAGTAGTCCGCTGGCTGGCATAGTAGTTGTTGTAATATCTCTTAGGGCTGTGCGATACGCAATAACTTCGCTTTTCTCGGAGTCGTTAAGAGGGCTGTCTGTGACCATGGACCAGTCGCAAGCAAACAGTAAAGCAGACCTTTGGTCTCGTACAATAGTTAAAAAGTTTTCCGCTGTCCATACCCAACCATCTGTTGTCCATGTTGCTGCGTCATTTGGTCGAGCATCTCTAGTTGCCCATGCTGACCCTGAAAAATTATAATACTTTGTATTCATAAAATCAATAAGATTACTTATATCATCCATTACATGAATTATATGCCCTCCGTACCCTTCGTTAACTCCTTCGTTCGGATTATTTGCACCTTTTGCTAGTCTCATAGAAATCGGGTTGCCTGTGATAGGCTCTACTACAGCTAAAAATTTAATACTCATTATACGCTTCCTCCTCTTACGGTAATACAATCTGTACCGTTTCTCCAGTACGTGGTACCTCCACCAGGACCAGGTATTACGGTTTTTGCTTCCCACCAAATACCTGTATAGGTTGAGCCACCTGAACTATAATTGTTATAATATCTATAACTCCCATAGTGTCTATGGGAATTCCAAAATCCTGCATCCATGCAAACATACTCTGATGTGTCTGTGCTTATTGGATTAGATAAGTCTGATACAGGATTGCCATGTTGATCTCCTGAAGGTGCTATTGATGCCACACTAACTCCTCCTTGATTTGTATACTTTCCGGAATCGTATTGAAGATCTAGGTCCTCGTTCCATACCTGTATTCCATATCCGGAAGAGGCAGTTAGATCAGCAGCTCTAGCACAGACTAAATAGTCTACGTTCTTTGCTGATTGCAGAGGTCCAGCTGCATGAAACGTACGTGTGGTTCCGCTTTGTTGCATGTGACATATATCTGTAGTTCCTGTTCCATACCGTGCAAATACTAATTCATTCGACTGAACATTTGAAATACTGGAACCTGTACCACCCTGTACTACAATAAGACCACTCATATCTAGCTTCGTGCTATCAAGTTGCAAGTTGTTGTTCTCCGAAAAAGATTGAAATCCGTATGCCATATTAGTACCTAACGACCACAACAGTACCAGTTATAGTCTTGCCTGAGGGTGCTGTAATTTTGAACCCTGTAGTTACTCTAGTAATAACACCTTGTGCTGAGCTACCTTCTACTTGTCCAAATATGGTGCAACTAGAGTTACTAGTAGTAAGTCCTGTCATATCTACAGGCACGGTTACATTTGCACCATTACTTATATTGATTGCTTGAATTGCTAAAACTGAAGGCAGACGAGTGCTGGGCGATAGGACTGTGGCAGTACCTGCGGAGTCTCTTACTTCTATACCATAAGCCGTTGAAGTACTGGCTATGGCTGACAGGCTGGAACCATCTACGCCCGGGTTAGTATCTGTCCACCCTAACGCCCAGTAGTAATAAGTGACTCCGGCTGTTGCAGAAAAAGAGGCGCTAGCTTGCCAGCCCGAAGGAGGAGTATCTGCACCTTGGTCTCTCCAAGCAGTTTCTGACGACATTGCAGATGCAGAAGTTGATTGGTAGTAGTAAACAGTTGTAATACCATCACTAGTAGGATTGTTTGAAAGATTAACTGTGTGAGTATTTGAAGCAGAAGTAACGTTGCTTATTATAGGAGTAGTAGGTACTCTTTCTGTTACTCCACCTACGGCGCCTGAAGATTGGTTGATAGTACGACCGACTGCTTGAGTATTAGTTGCTGCGTCATACCGTCTTGAGTAGTATACCATCGAAGTGCCACGATCCTGAAAGAAATTTACACTCGCGCTAGAATTGGAGGCAACTGGAATAGCAGAACCCCAATTAGGGTCATTTATAGGAGGACTGTAGCTAGTCGGCCTCTGCATTACGTTGAGCACGCCACCAGATCCGGTGTTGCTTAAGTTAAACGATACAGTAACCGAGCCTGAAGTGGTCTCATCTGCTACTGTTGCACCGTTTGATACTGGTTGAGATAAAGCCATTAGTCAGCATGCCTCGTTATAAAGTTAACTCGCATTTTTTCTGGAGCGAAGTACTGCTGCACGATTTTCTGCGCTAGATCAATATCATACTCTTTACAGCTAAAGATGTCGAAGTATGCTGTACCGTCTAAATCCATGAAATGTGCACAGATGTTCGAAGTTGTAATCAATTGCATCAGGCTGTACCCTTGTTTAGGGTCTCCAGGCAACAGATGCTCGATTATCGGCTCTCCAGCAGCAACCATGTCTATTTGTTCCACTAAGTCTTTAATGAAAGTGTATATAACAGATCGCTCGGATATATTATCATTACACCCACTACAATCTAGCATTAAATGGTAACCCCAATATGAACTCATGTTTTTTCTCCTTTTATGACGCCAAGTATACAACAATTTTCAAAAATTGTCAACAATTTTTTTCAAGTTGGGGTATGGGGGGAATGGTTTGGGCAAGTCTTTTGATACACCTATTTGACTTTTGAAATTTACTTGAGTAGTACGTGTGGGGGAGCGCGGCCGGTCGGCGCTATGCATAGTCGCATAACCGCCCCCTCCTGGAGGCCCCGCCCTGCCTGGCTTTGCGGCCTGCTATTCACTATCCTATTAATTTCTATGCATGTCGCAAATAGATAACTGGATGTCGCATATAGGTTGACAGCTTGCCCGAATATGCTATAATATCCCCACATTAGACAGATAAGGAAGGGCTTCACCATGGCATTATTTACAATCGTTTTAAATGTTCTTTTAATTCTTTGCGCGGTGGTTGCGTTCGTTGTTTCGTTTCTTGGTGGCGTGGGCTGGCTGGCTCTGGTTATGGTTCCAGTTATGGCCGCGCTAATTTTTTCTTTAAATTCTTTAATTAGGGCTTGCTAATGCTTGCGCTCTATGATAAGATAGCATCTCTTTACAATTACTTACTAGGATATAAAATTATGACTGATATTAACTACACTCCCGAAATGGTCGCAACTATCGAAGCGGCTCAACCTCTTGATCTGGCTAAAGCCAAAGCACTAGGCGCGGAACTAAATCGCGGTTATCGCTCAATCATTGCCAAAGCCAAACGCGAAGGATTCGACTATATCTCGAAGCCGGCTCCGGCTAAGAAAAAAGCGGCTCCATCAAAGGCCGATATGGTCGCGGCAATCTGCGCGGCCGTTTCTACTGACTCGCTCGATGGGCTAGAAAAGGCCACTGGCTCGGCTTTAAATAAATTACTTTCTAACCTTGCATAAACTGGAAAAGCCCTGTATAATCAGGGCTTAACCACTGGAGGATTTTATGATTGAGATTATTGGATGGATAGGCGCGGCAACTATGGTTGGCGCATCCTTTAAGATGGGGCAGCCTTTGGGTTTGAAGATGGCTATCGTTGGCCTTTCACTGCTAACGATTCAGGCATACTCGAACGAAACATATAACTTGCTAACCCTGAACCTATGCTCTATAATAGGTTTTACACTTTCACTAATTAGGAAATAAAAAATGATTAATTATATTTTTGATCTCGACCACACCGTTATTGATTCAAGTCACAGACAACACACCAGACCGGACGGCTCGCTCGATCTTGATAACTGGCGCGAGAATTGCACCAGAGAAAAAATCATGGCTGATAAAATTCTGCCCCTAGCTGATCTCATGCGCTCGGCATATACCAAAGGCGATAAGGTAATTATCTGCACGGCTCGCGTTCTTTCGGTGTGGGATCATGTATTCTTAGCGGCTCACAATTTGCGCTCTCATGCGATACTCTCACGCGCTGAAGGCGATACTCGGAAAGATGACGTTATGAAACGCGCTTTATTACTAAAGCACTTTAAAGATCTGGGCATTCCTTTTGCTCGATGGACTCGAAGCGCTGTCTTTTATGACGATAACAAAAACGT
>ERZ1039804.494-NODE-494-length-25383-cov-6.713992_pt1 | contig 25383 bp, 23 predicted proteins | sample MGYA00383089_ERZ1039804 | MGnify/ENA primary metagenome ERZ1039804 (study PRJEB29581, sample SAMEA5548359) | metagenome | biome: marine; feature: coastal; material: water | depth 1 m | study: Short-term variability in the microbial, nano- and picoplankton dynamics...
AGCATCAGCATCAGCATCAGCATCAGCATCAGCATCAGCATCAGCATCAGCATCGAAATAATGGTCGGATAATTAAAATAACATTTTCAATAATTAAGAAAAGAATTAACAATTAAACTTAATTTTTTTTTCCAATCATCTGCTGGAATATTAAAAGCAAGAAGTAATTTATTGCAGTCCAGCCTGGAATTGGCTGGCCTTTTGGTAGAAGTTGTAAATATATCAGATGTAACCTTATCAACAATGGGTGGCTTATAATATAAATTTGTTTCTACTGCTTGCTTATAAATTTCTACTGCAAAATCATGCCAATTGGTATAAGACGAACCACTAAAATGGTAAATACCCCATCGATCTTCATTTTTTGACCGAATTTTGAGCTGATTGGCAATTTCAATACAACAATTTGCAATGCCCTCAGCGCTAGTAGGTGCGCCATACTGATCACCCACAACACTTATTTTTTCTTGTTTAGCTCCTAAGTTGAGCATTTTTTTTACAAAATTATTTCCATACTCACCAAAAACCCAAGCTGTACGTAAAATAATATGTTCTTTAAGAACTTCTCTAATTGCGATTTCTCCAGCTAGTTTGGATGCTCCATAGACACTGCTTGGATTCGTAATATCGGTTTCAATGTAGGCATTTTTATTGTCGCCACTAAAAACATAATCGGAAGAAATGTGTATCAAGGCAATCCCAATTTTCTGACAAACTATGGCTATATTTCTTGCTCCCTCATCATTTATTTTAAAAGCAGATTCAGGGTCTATCTCAGCTTTATCTACTGCAGTATATGCTGCGCAATTAATCAAAAGCTGCGGACTTTCTTTTGCAATTAAAAATTCGACCTTTTTTAAATCAGTAATATCCAAGTCATTACGATTAAAGCAAACAATATCATGGTTGCTATGGATATCATTAAAGTGGATTTTTTTGATATGCTCAAACTCTTGGCCCACTTGACCACCAGAGCCTGTAACTACTATCTTCATTACACCGGCCTTTTATCAGAAGTGCTTACAACATGTTTAGGTAAGAAGTCTGAGTCTATATCTTTCAAAGGTTTAGCGTTAGAATCTTTAGTTGAGAGGATAGGGAAAGAAATTGGCCATTCAATATTAAGATCAGGATCATTCCACAATACAGTGTATTGATCCCCAGGGTAGTAGTAGTCTGTACATTTATACTCAAAATCTGCATAGTCACTAGTGACTACAAAACCATGAGCAAACCCAGGTGGTATATAAAGCTGACGCTTATTATGCTCGCTCAGCTCAACACCTACAGCTTGCCCAAAGGTGGGTGATCCACAACGGATATCAACCGCCACATCGTAAACTGTGCCTCTCACAACACGAACCAGCTTACCCTGAGGGTGATTCAACTGGAAGTGCAATCCACGAAGTACTCCTCTAGAGGAGCGTGAATGATTATCTTGGACAAAAAACAATGGAATACCAGATTTTTTATAGCGTGCCTCAGAGTAAGTCTCAACAAAAAATCCTCTCTCATCACCAAATACTTTTGGCTCAATGATCAACACCTCCGACAATTCTGTTTCTTTAATATTCATATTTTTACCTAATTTTCAACGAATGTCATATTTTAGGATTTCACTCAAATAACGCCCATAATCATTCTTTTTCAACATATTAGCCAAATGCAACAGCTGGGTGTCATTAATCCACCCTTTGCGCCATGAAATTTCTTCAGGGCAGCATACCTTTAGACCCTGACGTTTTTCAATAGTCTGAACAAAAGAAGCAGCCTCAATAAGTGACTCATGTGTACCAGTATCAAGCCATGCGATTCCTCGACCCATGATTTCGACATTAAGTGAACCGCGTTGTAGATAGAAGTTGTTGATATCTGAAATTTCAAGCTCACCGCGAGCTGAGGGTTTTACATTCTTGGCAATCTCTACAACATCAGAATCATAAAAATACAATCCTGTAATGGCATATCTTGAGTCTGGATTAGAAGGCTTTTCTTCAATTTTTTGTGCTATACCATCTGCATTAAATGAAACTACTCCATAACGTTTAGGATCATTTACAGGATAGGCAAAGATTGTCGCACCTTGATTGTTTATTGCCGAAGTTTCCAGTGAACTTTGTAAATCATGACCAAAAAATAGATTATCACCAAGAACCAAGGCGCATTTATCGCCATTAATAAAATTTTCACCAATTATAAATGCTTGAGCAAGGCCATCTGGAGTAGGTTGAATAGCATAGCTGAGAGAAATCCCCCAAGCTGTTCCATCACCCAATAATTCCTTAAAGCGAGGAGTGTCTTTAGGTGTAGCAATAATAAGAATTTCTTTAATACCCGCTAACATTAACGTACTTAGGGGATAATAAATCATAGGCTTATCATAAACTGGGAGAAGCTGTTTCGACATCGCCCGAGTTACCGGGTGTAACCGAGAGCCCGAACCTCCGGCAAGGATTATACCTTTCATATATTTATCTTTTAATAATGAGAATTTATTGGTTAATCAAGCCATGCCAAGATCGATCTAATAGGAAAACTTTTTTTCCTGATAGCTACCATCAAGAACTCGAGACCACCAAATTTGATTATTTAAATACCACTCTACTGTTTTGCGAATTCCTGATTCAAAGCTCTCTTTAGGCGTCCAACCAAGTTCTTGTTTTATTTTACTGGCATCGATTGCATAACGAAAGTCGTGTCCAGGACGATCATTTACATGATTAATTAAATTTCTGTATTTTGTAACCCCTTTAGGTTTCTGAGGTAATAACTCCTCAAGAATATCACAAATCGTGTAAACAACATCAAGGTTATGTTTTTCATTATGGCCGCCAATGTTATATGTTTGACCAATTTCACCCTCAAACAATACCTTTGCCAAAGCTTCTGCATGGTCCTCAACAAAAAGCCAATCTCGGATTTGTTTACCCTCACCATAAACCGGTAAAGATTTTCCATGTATAGCATTCAAAATAACCAATGGAACAAGCTTTTCGGGAAACTGGTAGGGGCCATAATTGTTAGAACAATTACTTAGAATCACTGGCAAGCCATAAGTTCGATGCCAAGAACGAACTAAGTGATCAGAACCGGCTTTAGAAGCAGAGTATGGAGAGCTTGGCATATAAGGTGTTGTTTCTGTAAACAGCTCATCGGTTCCATCTAGATCACCAAAGACTTCATCAGTAGAGATATGATGGAATCTAAAAAGAGCTTTACTCTTTGGATCAAGTTTTTCCCAATAAATGCGAGAAGCCTCAAGTAAGCAGCATGTGCCAACCATATTCGTCTCAACAAAAGCTGAAGGGCCACTAATTGATCGATCTACATGAGATTCTGCAGCAAGGTGCATTACTTTGTGTGGTTTATGTTTCTCAAAAATAATATTCAAATCATCAATATTACAAATGTCAGCCCTTTCAAAGGCATACAGTGGGCTTTCACTAACCTCAGTTAAGGACTCAAGATTACCAGCATAAGTCAATTTATCAACATTTACTACTTCATATCCCATATCACTAATAAGATGACGAATAACTGCCGACCCAATAAAACCAGCTCCACCTGTGACTAGAATTTTTACCACAAAAATACTCCTGAGATATAAAAATAATTCAAATTTTTAATCATAATTACCACCTGAAATACACCAATAATTAACTTCTTAGATGTTATAAGTTAGCTTTTTTAAAGTAAAATGTTACCCCCCCCCTTTTTTCTAATTATATTTTTGCCTATAGACTCTCAGAACAAGTCATCGTAGTTCACTCTACTAAAGCAATTCAAATTACCACCAATACCAGCGTTGTATATTTTACCCTTCAGATTCTTCTGAGATAACCGCTCAAAAGCAAGAGACATTCGTTCAGGATTGGGCACATGCCATCGTAAACCTGCTCCAAAGTATCCCGTCTTGTAATGATTAGGATCATCTTCTGTAGATATCAGTACAGAACCATTTTTAATTACAGTATCTGGAATAACATATGACAAATCCACTCCAATAAAAAATACTTCTTCAAAACCTAACCACATTGCAAGTTGTAACCCAAAGTATGCAACTGTTCCCCCCCAATAAAATATTGGGTACTCCGCCTCAATATCAACAAAAGGGGGCCATTCTTTTTTTCTTTCGGAGAAGCCGCGATGAAACTCAGTCACTATCGGGTTATCACCATTTATTAGGTGTAAAAGATCACTTGGCAAGAATACATTTCCGCTTAAAGAGTTTATTGCTTCTTTGTGATCCTCGAGAACCAGTCTGTCTTCAACCACATGGAACAGATTTTCCTGTTGAAAGTACTCTCTTAGTTCAAAAGCACCATTAAAAACAATACCATATTCATTTTTTAATACTCCAAGATCCATTTTATTTAAAGACGGACCATTTCCAACAATAAAACATCTCTCACCCGAACATGAATTTTTCAGCTGGGACAAGCGATCAAATGATTTGTTAGGTAATCTTTTATACGTAGTCTTTAAATTAGAGGAACGATAAAACTCTATGAGACGTTTCTTCAATAGGCCCAGGGAATATCGAATTTTGTATATCATTTTGTATGCTCACCAAATAAATAAAGTCTCGTCATTCCTTCAACTAAAATATCTTCGCCATCAGATTTTTCGTCATTATTTCTTTTGTCACTTAATAAACGAGACTGAAGCTTATAAACTAGCCAATCAGGCATGAAAAATGAGTTCAAAATTCCAAGTAAAATGTTTTTTAGAAAAGATTCAAAGTAGTTATTAACATTTTTTGAGTATGACGCCTTTTTGCTAATCAGCTTCTCAAAATTCAATTTTTTATCATACATTTCATCTGAAAGTGTTTTAACTCCATTTAAAGATGCATCAACAACATGCTGCGCAACAGACTGTCGTGTTATAATCTTCAATTTGGATCCTGCATTGATGCAAGGAATTACAACTTTGTCAGACAAGCTACATTTATGCAAAAAATCTTGCCAACCGCCCTCATCCAAAACGATAGAAGGTCTTAAACATGTAATATTTTTTCTTCCAAATGACATTTTTTCAATACTTTTCTTTTCCCTTATGTAGGCGTCACCTTTAAAAAAGTACGAAAGAAAATCACTTCTTGGCTTTGCCAAAACACAATTACTAGAAATATTTATTAAGCGAACATTAGTTTGCAAGAAATCGCACAAATACTTATTAAAGCTAATATTAAATTGATAATCTGATGATCTTGCACAGTTTATAACAACATCGACTCTATTGAATATTTCAGGTGGCTTACTTGTGAAATTCCAAAAAACACTTTCCTCTTCAATCAATGCAGTATCCCTCACCACCTTAATCACGTTCGTCTCTCTAGTTTTACATAACTCCTCATAAACTGCAGAGCCAAGACCACCAGTTGCACCCAATAATAACACCTTATACATCAGATAAATAATTTCCTAATCTAGCGGCAAGTGCCATACATGTCATTGTTGGATTTGCATTACCAGATGTTGGAAAAACTGACCCATCACATACAAATACATTATCAATGCCATGTAATTTTAAATTACTATCCACACATCCAGTTTTGGTGTCAGCTGACATCCTAACTGTACCCAAATGGTGTGCAGCTGACGCAAGCCTATTCTTCCAATTTAATTTTGAATATCCTGATGTTGGTAGCGCGCCATTTACCAACATCAGTTTGCGATCAAGAACATCAACTATATCTGATACCTCTCTCAAATCCTCATTATTAATTATCCACCTTACACTTGTACTTTGATTGCCAAACTTATTAATTGAACCGTTTAGTTCAACTGAGCTTTTTTCAGACGGCCGCTGCTCAGTAACAAACATAATATCAGTCAACTTGTGAGATGATAGAAAACCTGTTTTATATTGAATAATCTGACGGACCGTATTGAAATCCATCAACAATTCTAAGGTCTCATTTAAAGGAAATACAAATTTTTTAAGCTTGGCCCGAACAGTCAATAGTTTATTTTTAAGCTCTTCAGATTTGTTGTTTACGCCTTCAGAAAAAGATGGCCTTAAGTAGAATACACTATTTGCTAACTTTCTTTCTTTTCTTAAATCTCTATTTAATTTTAACGCAATTTTCATATTTGTAGCTTTATTTAAGGCAACACCTGAGAATATTTTAGCTTTCTTTTTCTCTGAATACTTGTATTGGTAAAAATTTCCCATTGGGTGATCCATCAAAAACTTGCCCACTAGTGGCAATTTTTCTTGAATACCTCTGCTGTTAAGCAATATTTCAGGATTGTTCAATGCCCCGCAACACAGTACGATTTTTTTAGCTTGAATTAACCCTTTTTCATTAGATTTTCGATTGAAAATGTTTATATTTTTTTTTGGCCCCTCTCCCTCAAGTGACAGAGCTACGATACCATCATGAAAATCAAGCCCCTCATAGTTATTTACAAGAGATTTGAACTCCTCATCAGATCTAAGATATCTCTTTGGATGAACAAATATCTTATAATCAAAAATATCTGAGTCAACCAATATTTTTTTAAACTCCCTATCAAAATCTATGAATTCCTCTGGTTCATCAAATACATTAAACTTAAAACCAAAGTAATCACATACCTGAGAATAAAAAGGATCTAGGTCCGATTTTTTGATAGGCCATCCTGAATTTTGCACCCATGATTTCTCATGAAAATCCTCATCATCTAGTGGTGCTAGAACGTTATGCCAAAGCTGAGAAGTCCCTCCTTTTCCAATATTAATTGTTGGAGAAAGTTTGAATGATTGATTCAAAGAGGGTCGCGTAGATAATGAAGTTGAACGATCTATTTGACCTAATCCTGCTTCAACCACGATTACTCTACTCCTCGGGTTCTTCTCAAGAAAAGTTTTCACCAAAAAAAATGCTGAAGGACCACTCCCACAAACACAGAGGTCATATAGATTATTCATTATTATTCTCTATCAAATCCGCAAACAGCAACTCAAATCTATGATTCCATAAATTTTTTTTTGCAAAACTTATCTGATCATCGCGAATGCGTCTATGAGAAATTAATCTTTCAGAAAGTTGCTCTTTTAGATTTCTTGAGCCAATATTTACTTTAAAAATAAAATCATGAAATCCCGGTAAGTGACTCATATCAGCACATGTAATAACTAAAGAACCTGTCGCTAAGGCTTCAAAATATTTAGCCGGAGCGATTGTTTTGCTAAAATCTGAATTATTATATGGAAGTAACAAGATATTGTAGTTCTTTATCACTTGAAAAATTGCCTCTCCATTAAAATTACCCAAATACTTAGCCCGCCCAATTTCATTGGTAACAGACGGATCAACAAGTCCAATAATGTCGAGACCAAGACATTTGCTTACAATTTTAACTAAATTAAGATCAGAATTTCTTCTTAAATTACCAAAGAATAAAGCTTTTGGGACTAAACTTTCGCTACTGCAATGCAACCAGTCATAGGTAACTCCCGGAAGCATAAGCATATGAAAACACTGCTCTTTCTCAAGTTTGGCTGAAATGTGTGGAGAGTCAGTCACAATTTTTTCGTAACATGTTAGGCATTTACCTACTAATCTTATATGTGACTTTGCATTCCAAGGAAAAGACCACCAATTATGAATAATATCGAAAACTGATGTTTTGAATAAACTATATTTACTACCATTACCCACTATATATGGGTTATCAATAAAACTGTATACAATAGTGTTGCGTTGCCTTTTTCTCTCCAAAATAAACCAAATAATAAGATTAAACATCGAGCTCAAAACTGTAGTTGAGGGCAAAAAGAGAGATCGACGCAGAACAATATTTTGTGGAATATTTTTTGTGTTAAAAGAGTTTTTTACAGTCTTAATTTTAAAGCGAAAAAATCTGTAGAATATATCTTTAAAAGATGGAAAACGACTGTATACACGTGATACAAATTCAACCGACCAACCAGCACTAGCCGCATACCTTGCAAGGTGATGATGACGCTGCTCTAAAAAGTTCCATGAAACTTCACTATATATAATAATTTTTTTCAAAAAAACACCTGTTTCCACAAACAATCAAATATCTAAAATAATATAACTCTAAACATAAATCGCTTTCTTAAAAGCTTCAAGATATTCAGTACCGTTTTTTCGGTCAGGCTCTAAGTAATTTCCTTCAGCCCATTCATTCCAACTTTTTACAAATATCAAATTTTCGTCGCTCGGAATATGATTAGATCTTTTCACAACTTCACTTACATGTTTATAAAAAAGATCGGGGGAACGCTTTGTTAAGATAAACGCTTTTCTGCCCAATCGAGGGGTTGTATCCCATCCAGTTATAATACTAGGGTGCTCTCGCAACTCAATAGCGCCATCTTTCAAAAAATACTTAGATGCATCTTTATATTTGTGAACTTTTAGACCACGCTCACCAAATAATTTTTTGTATGCAAATGCCAAATATTTATTGTTAATTTTGCCACCCTCTAAATGACGGTGCCTAGTATATGAAACTGCATCAAGACCTAAACCTTCCTTATCTTTTAAATTAACCCCCTCGCCCACAAAATAAAAATCTGGTAAAGAGTTTTGTCTGGCTAGTTCACGCCAACGTTCAATAAACTCAATGCAATTAGGAATCTTTTTAGGCAAATATATATAGAAAACATTTTTGCTTTTTAGTTTAAAATAGCGAGTATCTTTTAGTGCAGGCAAAATAGCATAAAAATGAGCATCATAGTCGGAAATACCCAGATATTTTTGCTGTAAAAGACATTTATTTTTAGCTCCAAAAAAAACACCTTTCCAGTCATGATTAGCCCAGCCAAGGCAAAATTTCTGTTTCACGCCTCTATTAGCCAACATAATCTCAAGTGGCTTTTCAAGAATTCTTCGACCCTCACCAAGCCAATAATGCCAGTAACAAAAAGCATCAATTCCATACTCAATAGACAAATCACTTTGTTTAATTTGATCCTCAGGATTAGTAAGATTATAAAAACCAAGACGCTCAGGTATATTGGGTTGAAAATGTCCTGGGAAAAGTGGCCTTGCTTGGGCTGTCGAGACCCATTCAGTGAACCCAGCCCCCCACCATTCATCATTTTCTCTAACCTGATGATACTGTGGCAAATAAAATGCAACAAAAAGACCACGTTTATTTTTCATTATTTACATCCTTAATTTTTGAGGCGGGATTACCAGCAATGATACTATTCTTAGCAAATGACTTTGTGACGACGGAACCTGCTCCTATAATAGAATTTTCGCCTATAGTAACATTTGGTAAGATACATACACTATCTCCTATCCAAACATTTTTTTGGATACAAACTGGTCCTTTGGAAAATAATGGCATTTCCTTGTAGGGCGTGTCTAAACCCTCGGTATAGTGTCCATGATCAGTAATTAATACATTAGAGCCAATTAAGCAATTTTCACCTATTTCAACTTTATTAATCGCACCGATATGAACATTATTATTAATTGAAATGTTATCGCCAAGATAAATTCTTGGATTAAATTTGTAACCATAGTAAGAATCTATTGCTTCGACTCTGAAATTATTACCCACTTTAAGATTGCGACCAAAATTTATTGACTTTTTTCCTTTGATAGTTAGCGGCGGTGCCACAATACCATCGAAACCTACGGGATCAAAAAAATACTGTTTAAGTAATAATCTAAGAGTTCTTAACATTTTGAATGATTTCATATAGAAAACCCTTTAACTTGATATATATTTGGCTTATTTTTGTGGGGATAATAATTTCTGGAAACACCCAAATCCAAAATTCATGGTATGAATAACAATGCTTTATTAGGAATATAACATCACTCAACTTAAATAACCTATCGACTTTAGCTATGCGAACACAAGCAGGTAAAAAATATTTAACGGTTTTTTTAAAAACAACTTTTCCCGTATTTTTTAATTCAAAAAGATCTATGCTTTGAATTAAAAAATCTTGCCAGCTTTTAGCAAATGCATTAAAAAGCCTAAAACTTCCAGTGTACATCGGATTTGCAACAATAGAATTAAAGGTGCATATATAAATTTTATTACGATCATTTTTAATAATTTCAGCCATAGCGTGACAGAGCAATATATCAGTACCGTGATATCTTTTAATTTTATATTCTCGAGCACACCAAAAATCTCGAGAGACAACATAAGACGAAACAAAAGTAAGCCAATGGCCAATAATCAGAAATAACTCATCTACACTTACATGATGAAATTTGTTTTTACTTAAAGTTGAGACCGATGCGGTAATTCCCTTTCCATGATTAGTGAATCGCTTAGGGTCGAGAAATAGAAAAGAAACAGAGTTAGCTTTTAAAAAATTAATTAGGATTGAATAAAATTGCCTGTCAACAAAATCGTCATCTGATAATATATGGACATATTCAGAGCTAGAATTAAGCACAGCTTTGTGAATATTTCCATCGATCCCAATATTAGATTGATTCTTAAAAATTTTGATATCAATTTGACGGTGAGTATTTTTGAAATTAATTAAACTTTCAAAAGTAGCATCTGAAGAAGAATTATCAGTAATAACTATCTCGACAAAATCAATTAAATTGTCAGCAATAATAATTTGATACAGTTGTTCTAACTGATTGATTACAATATCATTTCGATTGTAAGTTGGGATGGATATTGATAATAATTTCAAATTTTCACCATGATCCTTTTCAAAAGCAATGGTATCCCAAGCAATATGGCCAAAAACATTGGCAAAATTAATGTGAATGATTGCAGTGAATTAACTAATACTACAGAAAGGATAACAACAACTAACAGCTGATAGGTTGCAATTCTTTTTAAATGTTTATCATGACCTAAAACTGCTGCATATGAAGCAATACCATCGCTAAGAAATCTAACTATTAAATAACCAATAAACATAATTAAAGTTGGATATTCTATGGTTAATTTTGGAAAAAAATTATAAAACAACGAATCATCTAAAATAAAGAATAAAAGCATACAAATTAGGGTTACTATTGCAAATATACCGCTATATAAAAAAATGTAATTTAAGCCCTTTCTTACACTTTTTAAATGGTAAAGCTCTCTAAGTCTCGGCATAATCAATTGAATTCCCATTAAATAGAAACTCAAAAGAAACATCAGTATTCTTGACAATAACAAATAAAAATCGATGTCATGCTCCCTCAGGGAAATGAAATATTTATCCAATTGTGTGACAAGGACGCCAATCATCATGAATTGAAAGTAGTCTTTTGTTTTTGTAAAAAATCGCGAAAATCTTATCTTTTTTTTCGAGGGAGAAACATTATTTCTTATGTAAATTAAATATATGCAACTATTCAAGATTATTAAGGGCAAATATAAAAAAAGTAGTAAAACAGAAAGATCATTGCTTTGGTGAATATTTATTAAAAATAGAGAAAGTAGGGCACTTGAAAAACTTAATATTGGTATTAAATAAGCCTTTCCTGCTCCCACTAGATATCTATAAATAATTGAAGAGCCAGAACTTGCAAATAACAAAGCCATGCCGAGTAAAAAAACAGAGTAGTCAACAAAAAAAATGTATGCTATCAATACTAGGGCTATAGAAAAATTAACTATCATAATATTTCTGATAATAGTTAACAGATAATCCAACATACGATTCTTTTTATACAGTAACGATGTAGTTACTTGATTCTGCAAATAAAAACCAGCACCAAACTCCGTTAAAACAAAATAACCAAGTAAAGCACTTATGTATAGGTAAATTGTTAAACTATCACCTACTAGTCTCTTCGACACAAGTAGGAACAATAAAACTTGCAACAATAGAGCTCCTAACCTGAAAACCCAAGAAAGCACGATTTGCTTTATAAACATTTTTTCCTTTAAAAATTCTAATTCCACAAAGTTAACATATCTTTATTAAAGAAGTTGGTAATTATGTTTTCTGAAAATTAATGATAGGGCTGATGAAATAAGAAATTACAGATTTTTTTAACTTCCTAAACAAACATCAGCTACCAGAGTAGAGTTTAACCGAATAGCATTAGCGATCTATTCACTAAAGTAATAACTTGAATCAATAGTTTATTTCATAACATTTCAAGAAAAAAATAAAACCTTTATCAATTTTCTTTTATGTAATTTTTTAATTACTCTGAACCCAATCAATCATTTTTAAAACCCCTTCCTCTTTGGAAATCGATGGTTTCCATGAGAGAAGGTTTATGGTTTTTGACAAATCAGCTACGAAAACTCTTTGATCAGATTCTCTTACTGGAAGGTGATGATAATCAAGCTTTACATCTAAATTTTTTTCAAGGAAATTAAAAAGCTCAAGTAATGAAAATGAATTAACCATACCTCCACCAATATTAAAGGCCTGACCTTTAATTTTATCTATTAAAAGATTTGCTTTTAAATACAAATCCACCATGTCACTGGCATAAACTAAATCTCTAACTTGCTTGCCTGTTCCTGATATTGTGAAGGGCTTTTTTTGAACGTTACTTTTAACATTAACAGCTTGCTGCGTGAACCAACCGATCCAACCCTGATCTACCGTTGCATATTGGCGTCCCCCGTACATTGAAGAATGCCTAAAAACAACAGTTTTAAGGCCGTAAATCCTTGCAAAGTCAAGCATGTATTGATCGGCACTACCTTTGGATGCTCCATAGGGTGAGTGAAAATCTAAATTTACACTTTCATCAAAACCATTTGGCTTCTCAATACACTCGTAACGTGTGGAAGTTTCACGATAGTCAAATTGCTCTAAGTCTCCATAGACTTTGTTAGTTGAGGAGTAAATGACAGTGCTATCTGGTGAGTATAACCTAACAGCATCAAGCAAATTAAAACTACCACCTATATTAACTTCATAATCCATCCTTGGATCTACAATTGAAGTCGTCATCGCCACTTGACCAGCAAGATGATAAATGACATCTGGTTTGTGTACTTTGATAAGTCTTTGGACATCATTTGTGTTACGAATATCTCCATGTATAAACTCAAACTGACCTTGGCTTTTTAACCATTCAAGGTTTTGATAGCTTCCATATCGGTATAGACTGTCAAAAATAACTAATTCGTGGTCTTGCTTCAAAATTTCACTGGATATATTGGATCCTAAAAATCCACAACCGCCAGTTATAAGAAACTTCATTGTTGCTCCTTTATGGTTCTTTTTATGCCGATTTTCGCATTCACTAATGGCTTCCATCCTAGATCAATTAAACCTTGATTATTAAGCGAAATTGACATTATTTCTCCATCGCGATATGGAATTGCACCGAAGTTTAATTTTGTTTCGCTCACGCCAAAACTCAACTCATAGGTTTTCTTTAAATTTTGTAAGAAGGTTTTTACGGTAATTAAGTTCCCAGTACCAACATCAAATTCATTGTAACTTGCTAGACTAGTTGCGTGTTCGAGTACGGTTAAATAAGCTGAAACAACATCATCAATATAAATAAAGTCTCTTTTTTGCTCACCTAATGTAAGTTTAATCTCTGGAACTCTACTTTTTAACTGTGTAAAAAACCATGGTACTAATTTTTTATCATCATCTTTAGGTCCATACATATGTTCAATTTTAAGATTTATTATCTTAATTTTGTCCGATGCTTTTATCAAAAAATCTACAAAGTGCTTTTTTGATAAGGTGTAAATATTAAGATCTCTTTCTAACAATGTGTCTGTGTTCAAAAAGTATTTAGTTTGAAATTTTATACATGCATCCAAAACTTGTAATCCAAGAATTAAGTTACTATCTACAATTTCAACTACTGATTCATTATTTCGCCCATAGCAGCAAGCTGTGTGAAGGACTATATCTATATTATGATCCTCAAAAGCTTTTTCTATGGGCTGGATGTCAACATCGTAACAAACACAATTTTCTATGAGTCCTTCTATTCTCCATGTATTTGATGTTGAGCGCTTAAGAATTATTACATTAAATCCATTTGAAACTAACGACTTAAGCAAATGACTACCCAAAAAACCTGTTACACCTGTGAGTAAGATAGTTTGCAATTTTTTCATTAAAAATTGACGCCAAAAAACTCTTCCATTTTTTCAACTACAAAATCATAGTGTTCTTCATCGAGTGAAGGTTGAACACCTAGCCAAAATGTTTGGTTCATTGTTCTATCTGTATTTTCAAGCGAACCAGAAACCCGATACTCAACTCCCTCAAAATATGGCTGGCTAGTTAAGTTACCTGCAAACAACAACCTTGTACCGATTTTATACTGATCGAGATATCTAACAATTTCAACTCGTTTAATTCCAGAGGATTCTTTAATTGTAATTGGAAACCCAAACCATGACGGATTGCTATTTTCAGTCGGTGAAGCAAGATCAATAAATTCTGATAATGAACTCAACCTGTCCTTTAAATAATTAAAGTTTTTTCTCCTTTTGGCAATAAAAAGATCAAGACTATCTAATTGAGCTAGACCACAAGCTGCCTGCATATCAGTAATCTTTAAATTATATCCAAGATGAGAATAAACATATTTATGATCATAACCATCAGGTAACATCCCGAATTTTTGACTAAACCGCTTACCACAAGTGTCATCACAACCAGGTGCACAGTAACAATCTCGTCCCCAGTCTCTAAATGACTCTGCTATGAGCTTTAAGAGTGGATCATTCATAAACACCGCGCCCCCTTCTCCCATTGTCATATGGTGTGCAGGATAGAAACTTAAGGTAGAAATATCGCCCCAAGTGCCTACCATTCTTCCATCATATGTGGCGCCAAGAGCATCACAACAATCTTCAACCAACCAAAGATTATACTTTTCACAAATTGCTTTAATTTTTGCACAGTTAAATGGATTACCCAGTGTATGGGCGAGCATGATAGCTTTTGTTTTTGGTGTTATGGCTTGCTCTATGAGGTCTGCATTAATGTTATGAGTTCCCATTTCTACATCTACAAACACAGGAACGGCCCCAAATTGAACAATTGGATTCACTGTGGTTGGAAATCCTGCTGCTACACCAATGACTTCATCACCTTTTTTAATCGCTTTGTCACCAAGCATTGGTGATGTTAGCGCGCTAAAAGCAACAAGATTTGCAGATGAACCTGAGTTAACAGTAATCAAATGATTAATGCCAATAAAATTTGCAAGCCTTTTCTCAAATGCCTCATTAAATCTTCCTGTCGTAAGCCATCCATCTAATGACGCATCAACCATATTTTGTAACTCTTTTATTCCGAGCTTTTTACCTGAAGGTGGTATTACAGTTTCACCGCCAACAAATATTTTTTCAGCAAATTCAAGTTTTGCATACTTTGCTACCAACTCGGATATTTCAGCTCTTAACTGTTGTTTGTTCACTAATATTTCCTCGATAAATTTTCAAATTCATGTATTTGCTTAAGTGTAATTGCTTTTATGTCACCGCCCTTCAGACATTCTTTGTGCCACTCAATAATACTATCCAAGGCTAAAAAAAGATTTGATCTTGGCTCCCAACCCAATATTTTTTTAGCTTTTGAAATATCTAGCTTGAGCAATTGAGCCTCATGTGGCTGCTCAGAATCATCATGAATCCATCTCGCACCTTCTCCCCATTTTGCAACTAAGTATTCTATGATAGTTTTAACTTGCTTTACACTTTCCTCTTCAGGGCCAAAGTTCCAAGCATCAGAATATTCGTCCCCATCAACATAAAGACGCTCTGCTAAAACCAAATAGCCTGATAAAGGCTCTAAAACATGCTGCCATGGTCTAGTTGCGAATGGATTTCTAATCTCAGCAGGTTTGTTGCTTTCAAAAGATTTTAAAACATCAGGTATCAACCGATCTTCAGACCAATCTCCACCTCCAATTACATTTCCGGCCCGACCGGACGCAACTTTTGCCGAACTTAAATAATTAAAAAAGGACTTTCTATAGGCATTAGTAATAAGTTCAGAGCAACCTTTGCTGCTACTGTATGGATCATGACCACCCATAGGCTCATCTTCACGATAACCCCAAAACCATTCTTTATTTTCATAACATTTGTCAGTAGTAACATTAACAACGGCCTTTACGGAGGCGGTTCTTCTGACTGCCTCAAACAAATTTACCGTTCCCATAACATTGGTACTATAGGTTTCTAAGGGATTTTTATATGAATGTCTAACCAATGGTTGTGCAGCCATATGAATTATTATGTCAGGTGAGAAGTCAATAATAGTTTTGGTAAGTTTTTCAAGATCCCTGATATCACCAATTATTGACTTCATACCGTCAGCGACTGAAGCCAAATTAAACAAATTTGGAGTTGTATTTGGTGCTTGCGAATAACCAGTCAAGTTTGCGCCGCAATCTTGTAACCACAAACTTAGCCATGCTCCCTTAAAGCCAGTATGACCGGTAATGAATACCTTTTTATCCTTCCAAAATAAACGATTCATTATTATAGATCCCAGGTTTTCCAGGGAGCATTATTTGACGTCCATAACCCTTCCAAGTTAACTCTATCCCTTAATGTATCCATTGGCTGCCAAAATCCACCATGCTTATATGTCATTAATTCACCTTTTTCTGCAATCTTTTCTAGAGGGTGTTGCTCCCATACAGTATTGGCTCCTTCGATAAATTTTAATACTTCTGGCGAAAGAACAAAAAATCCAGCATTTACTAATCCACCATCACCCTTTGGCTTTTCCATAAAACCTTTAACTAATGAGCCCTCTGTCTCAAGCGCACCAAATCTGCCTGGAGGAAACACTGATGTTACTGTTGCAAGCTTGCCATGCTCTTCATGAAATGCAATTAATGCAGCAATATCAATATCACTGACACCGTCGCCATAAGTTAAACAAAACGCTTCTTCATTTTCGATATATTTAGACACAGCCAGCAGTCTCCCTCCTGTTTGAGCATGCTCACCTGTGTCAACTAAGGTAACTTTCCAAGGCTCGGCTCTGACATTGTGAACTTCCATTTGATTTTCACTCATATGAAAGGTGACATCAGACTGATGAAGATAGTAATTTGCGAAATACTCCTTGATAACATAACCTTTGTAACCACAACATATAATAAATTCATTAACTCCATACTTTGAATACATCTTCATTATGTGCCAGAGAACTGGTTTTCCTCCGATCTCTATCATAGGTTTTGGCTTTATATGTGTTTCCTCGCTAATTCGTGTTCCAAAACCACCTGCCAGGATTACTGCCTTCATATATTCCCCTCTCGATTAATTGAAGGGCTTGATGGAACAAATGCATCTGAATAAAAAGACCCTTCTGATAAACCCGATTTGACTAGTAAATCACGTGCACTTCTAATCATTGCATCTGAACCACAAGCATATACCTCTGTTTTGTTGAAATTTGAGTTTTCACTAAGAAAAACATTTTGCACATAACCAACCTTACCCAACCAATCAGGATCAGGTCTTGACAATACAGGTACAAAATTAAACCTAAAGGGAAATTCAAATTCCGAAAATTTAAAATATATATCACTGCGCGTACGACCACCCCAATAGAAATCTACTGATGCTGGCAGCTCCGAATTAGGAATATTCATCAAGCCCTCTAACATTGCCTTTACCGGTGCGGCACCAGTTCCTGTAGCAAAAAATATCAATTTTTTTTCCGCTAAATCTCTTAAAAAGAAAGTTCCTAGAGCACCTCTAACACGAAGAAGGTCACCTTCTCTTGCATCATTAAACCAATACTCACTCATAATACCATTTGGAACTTTCTTTATATGCAACTCTACACGATTTCTATCATCAGATGCATTCGCAATAGAGTAACTTCGACTCTCAATATTCTTTCCGATAACATCAACATATTGACCTGGATGGTATTCTATTTTGCTTGCAGGTGGGAACCTTAAACAAACTCTAATTACGTCTTGTGCCAAAAAAGTCATGCTATCAATTTTACAAGGAAGAGTTCTAATTTGAAAAAGATCAAACTTACCAATATCTGTAACCTCAATTGTTATGTCACTTAATGCCCTTCTAACACATCCAAGGATCCACCCTGATTTTTTCTGTTTCTGTGAAAGACCAAGCTCCTCACCAATGACCTCAGTTTGACCATCTATTACTCTACATTTGCAACTGCTACAACGTCCGTTAAGGCAGCTATATGGAAAGCTAAAACCAGCCATTTCAGATGACTTTAAGATTGACTCTCCATCAGTCTGGGAAAACGATAGTCCATTAGTTGTTTTAATCATTACCATAACATTATTTCTCAAAAATTTTTCCTTCAGGATCATGAAGACAACTAGCTATACCACCATTAAAATCTATTACGCTTCCAGTCAAAAAACCTCCTCTTTGCTCAGCAACAGATTTCACAAAAATTGCTAATTGCTCTGGCGTACCTATAATTCCCGCCGGATGGTAACTTTCAAGCTCTTCAAGTTTCTCAGGTGACTCAGCAAATCCATCTTTTAACATTTGTGTAGCTATGGCTGCTGGCGCTATCGCGTTTACCGAAATACCATTTACTGATAATTCTAGCGCTAATGATCTTGTTAAAGCTTCTAGAGCTGCTTTTGATGAAGCATAACAACTGAAACTTTCTTTGGTTAGCCTAGAATGAATACTAGATATATTGATAACATGACCATGTGTTTTTATTAACTGCTCCAAAAATCCTTGGACTAAGAAGAATGGTGCAACAGCATTAACAGTGAGTGTTTTATTCCAATCACTCCAGTTCAACTTTGAGACTGGATTAAGAATTTGTACGGCAGCATTATTGATAAGAACAAAATCGTCTAATCGCTCTGGCAGATGATTCTTTATTTGATTGAGTATTTGTTCACGATAATTTTCATTTTTGGCAAATTCAAACAAATCAGCATTAATTTCCACAAATCCTACAGAATTTCGCCCCGAGTCAGTGGTATCTATCCCAACTACAGAATAATTATCACTTAAAAAAGCATCAACTAAGGCACTACCTATTCCCCCGCTTGAACCTGTAATTACAGCAAAATTTGACATAATTTAACTCTCTTTTTTGAGCATACCATGAAGTAGGTTTACAGCCTCATCACTTGCTCGAATAACCGCATCAATGGTGTTAGATGCATTATGTGAGCCGAAAATACAGCGGTCATGTGCCAAAATTGGGTGGCTTTGCTTTAAGGGCTCATCTTCAAATACATCTAAAGCGGCAGATGCGATCACCCCGCTAGTTAGGCCATCTAAGAGCGCTATCTCGTCTATCAAAGGCCCGCGAGATACATTAACGACCCTAACACCTGACTTTAGCTTTTCTAATATACCTTGATTGAATAAATGTTGCGTCTTCTCTGTTAGCGCACAGGCAAAAACTATAAAATCACACCTCTCAATACCTGTAGGCCAATTATTTTGTAATTCAATATAATCCGGAAGCATATCGGCATAAGGATCCCAGCCTATGATATTCAAATCATGTGCATTGGCACGCTTGGCAATATTCCTACCAATATCGCCAAGACCCACAATACCAATAGTTTTATCACCAAGTGAAATTCCAGCTGGTTTTGGCCAATTTCCAGATCTTACTTCACGGTCAATGAAAAAAGCATCACGCGCCAAACCCAGTATGTAGCACATAGCTAAGTCAGCAACCTCAGCTCCAAACATTCCAGGTGTATTAGTAATTGGAATACCAAGCCTATCGCAGGCTGTAAAATCGACATTATCAACACCAATACCCCATTTCACAGCTACCTTAAGCTGGCCAGCTTTACCGGCTTCAAAAACCTCAAAAGTAGCTGGGTCATCGCCGATGATCCAGCCATCGTGTTGTGGAACGATATCTATTAGCTCTTCAACAGTTAATGTTTGCACAACATCAGGTGTTGTTATATCAATATCCAACCCCTCAAACTTTTCCCTAAATTGATCGATCTGCCTCAACATTGGTGGGCAGGTAATCAGAACCTTGTATGTCATAAAAATAATCCTTTTTTCTTGTGGTACTCAACCATTACCTCAGCCAAATCCCAATCATCTGGCGTATCAATATCTGTAGATTCAAATGGCTCTGTTTCTAACATCATTGGTTTTTTGCCAATTCTGGCTTTGCTCCGACTAAAACTTTTCTTAGTAAAAAGGTACAAATTAGAGTTTTCTTGATACCAAGGCTTAAGATCCTGTGTTCGTATAAGGTTATTAGGATCATGGTTTAATGCATTAACATTAACATCATAAAATCTCTCTTGAACCTTGTTCACTGTGAATAATGAGTCAGCCTCTCCAGATTTCAATGCGGTTTTAAATTGTGATATCGCTGCTTCGACAGACTTTTTACTTAGCAATGGATTTGTTGTATGAGTCATCAGATAAATATCTGCATCAATATTTTGTATATCATCGTCTATGATTACATTCATTGACACAAAATCACCGCATATCTCTGCTTTCCTGTCTCTAATGATGACACGCTCACCCTCAATAAGTCCGTTCTCTGCTAGTATTTCCCGTGCATCAGTATTAATAATCACGGCATCAATCGCGGGTACACTTTTCAGGGTGTCAAGCATCCAACGAAATAGCGGTTTACCACCAAAATCTCTAAAATTTTTTCCTCTAACACGCTCACTATTGGCCTTCATAGGCATCAGTGCAACCACTTTCATAAATTAATCCTGTAGTGTTTTTGCTGGATAAAAGTAATTTTCTTTACGCTTCTTAGATAATGCACGGTGATCGTGATTACCCCTGTAAGAGCCTGTAAATTGGGCAATTCTAAACTTTATAATGCCTGTAAACTCTTTGGTAAAACATCCTTCAGTAACCGCTGTTTTACAATCAGAAATCACAGAAACCCATATATAACGTAGCATATCGAAGAACCCTATTTGCACCTCTGGCATAATAAGCTGTAAGGCAATAGCCTCTCGCTCATACCTTCTACGAGTTTGACTCCAAGTTTCATTGTGAATATGGTACACGCAAGCCTCTGAGACATAAGCGACCTCACCTTTCTGGTCACAATAACGCTTTGCTAGCTCCATATCTTCAAGGCCAGTCACCTGTTCATCAAATTTATATTCTGACCAAATTTTTCTATCAATTGCGGAATTAGCGTTATTACAAAAGAAACCTTTCTGTGGAGTCTTTGACTCGAACGGGAAGTATTTCTCAAATATTTTTTCTTCGGAATATTTCGTTGTATCCCTTCCAATTTGACGGCCATATGTATAACCAGCAGTGCCATCAAAAATCGGCTTAATAAGTTTCATTAGCCAGGTATTCTCAGTCGGAATACAATGGCCCGAAACATAAACAAGTATATCTCCTCTGGCAAAGTCAGAACCCATATTCAACGAACGACCAAAAGTAAATTGCTCTTTTGTTATAAAGGTTATTCTGCAACCATGACTTTCTGCAATACTAAGAGTTCCGTCTGTTGAACCCGAGTCGATTATTACAACCTCAACGTCAAAATTATCTTTAATTTGCGAGCCAATAACTCGTAACAGCTCATCAAGATAAGTGACTTCATTCAATGTTCTTATAACAACAGAAACTAACATTAAGATCCTAACTCCAAATTATAACCAAAAGTATTTCCAGACAAGGGATAACGACTCAACTGCTCCTTACTCAAACCTTCACGGGCGCTAGTGACCCACAGCTGAGAGCGAACTGCGTCATATTTGCAGTTAGTGGGTCTAATAACGGGCAGTGGCAGATTTTTAATCAATTTACCGCTTTTATCAAATACTGCAATAGAGCTGCCATCCCACAAGGCGACAAAAACAAAATCCCCTACCAAGCAACCACCATCTGGCGCTATACCCTTATCCAATTGCGTCCATAGAGTCTTTTTAACAAGGTTTCCTGTGTCATCAAGCTGATACAACCAAATCTGACCTTTTAAAGAATCGCTAATAAGTATTTTTGAGGGCTCTATTTCTATAAAAGAATTAGGTATATGTAAGCTATCATCTATAAGGCAGAATGACTCATCTTTGACTAGATAAACAAAACCCAAATTTTTAACTGGATCATTTCTATGCATAAAGCCAAGTAACTGATGATCTGCGCAAAACCCACCATCATTACTTCTATACTTTTGACGGTTATGATTAAAATTTTCGAGATTTAATAATCGTTCATCACCTGAGTTTATATCTAGGTAACAGATTCCTGCATCAGAACCGAAAACTAATTCATCCTTTTCAATACTAAAAATTACTGAAGGCTTAAATTGGGTTTTAAATGTACCTAATCTGTCATTTCTAAAAATAAATATAGTATCTTGATTTATATCAACCCAAGCAACAGAGTCACACCCAATTGCGAGACCTTCCCCGAGATCACAATTGCACTCAATTGCATTATCAAAATCAAACATTTTCATCTAAAAAATTAGTTACCAAAATTGAAGCTTCAATTTTGGTAACTAATTTTTTAGATGAAAATGTTTGATTTTGATAATGCAATTGAGTGCAATTGTGATCTCGGGGAAGGTCTCGCAATTGGGTGTGACTCTGTTGCTTGGGTTGATATAAATCAAGATACTATATTTATTTTTAGAAATGACAGATTAGGTACATTTAAAACCCAATTTAAGCCTTCAGTAATTTTTAGTATTGAAAAGGATGAATTAGTTTTCGGTTCTGATGCAGGAATCTGTTACCTAGATATAAACTCAGGTGATGAACGATTATTAAATCTCGAAAATTTTAATCATAACCGTCAAAAGTATAGAAGTAATGATGGTGGGTTTTGCGCAGATCATCAGTTACTTGGCTTTATGCATAGAAATGATCCAGTTAAAAATTTGGGTTTTGTTTATCTAGTCAAAGATGAGTCATTCTGCCTTATAGATGATAGCTTACATATACCTAATTCTTTTATAGAAATAGAGCCCTCAAAAATACTTATTAGCGATTCTTTAAAAGGTCAGATTTGGTTGTATCAGCTTGATGACACAGGAAACCTTGTTAAAAAGACTCTATGGACGCAATTGGATAAGGGTATAGCGCCAGATGGTGGTTGCTTGGTAGGGGATTTTGTTTTTGTCGCCTTGTGGGATGGCAGCTCTATTGCAGTATTTGATAAAAGCGGTAAATTGATTAAAAATCTGCCACTGCCCGTTATTAGACCCACTAACTGCAAATATGACGCAGTTCGCTCTCAGCTGTGGGTCACTAGCGCCCGTGAAGGTTTGAGTAAGGAGCAGTTGAGTCGTTATCCCTTGTCTGGAAATACTTTTGGTTATAATTTGGAGTTAGGATCTTAATGTTAGTTTCTGTTGTTATAAGAACATTGAATGAAGTCACTTATCTTGATGAGCTGTTACGAGTTATTGGCTCGCAAATTAAAGATAATTTTGACGTTGAGGTTGTAATAATCGACTCGGGTTCAACAGACGGAACTCTTAGTATTGCAGAAAGTCATGGTTGCAGAATAACCTTTATAACAAAAGAGCAATTTACTTTTGGTCGTTCGTTGAATATGGGTTCTGACTTTGCCAGAGGAGATATACTTGTTTATGTTTCGGGCCATTGTATTCCGACTGAGAATACCTGGCTAATGAAACTTATTAAGCCGATTTTTGATGGCACTGCTGGTTATACATATGGCCGTCAAATTGGAAGGGATACAACGAAATATTCCGAAGAAAAAATATTTGAGAAATACTTCCCGTTCGAGTCAAAGACTCCACAGAAAGGTTTCTTTTGTAATAACGCTAATTCCGCAATTGATAGAAAAATTTGGTCAGAATATAAATTTGATGAACAGGTGACTGGCCTTGAAGATATGGAGCTAGCAAAGCGTTATTGTGACCAGAAAGGTGAGGTCGCTTATGTCTCAGAGGCTTGCGTGTACCATATTCACAATGAAACTTGGAGTCAAACTCGTAGAAGGTATGAGCGAGAGGCTATTGCCTTACAGCTTATTATGCCAGAGGTGCAAATAGGGTTCTTCGATATGCTACGTTATATATGGGTTTCTGTGATTTCTGATTGTAAAACAGCGGTTACTGAAGGATGTTTTACCAAAGAGTTTACAGGCATTATAAAGTTTAGAATTGCCCAATTTACAGGCTCTTACAGGGGTAATCACGATCACCGTGCATTATCTAAGAAGCGTAAAGAAAATTACTTTTATCCAGCAAAAACACTACAGGATTAATTTATGAAAGTGGTTGCACTGATGCCTATGAAGGCCAATAGTGAGCGTGTTAGAGGAAAAAATTTTAGAGATTTTGGTGGTAAACCGCTATTTCGTTGGATGCTTGACACCCTGAAAAGTGTACCCGCGATTGATGCCGTGATTATTAATACTGATGCACGGGAAATACTAGCAGAGAACGGACTTATTGAGGGTGAGCGTGTCATCATTAGAGACAGGAAAGCAGAGATATGCGGTGATTTTGTGTCAATGAATGTAATCATAGACGATGATATACAAAATATTGATGCAGATATTTATCTGATGACTCATACAACAAATCCATTGCTAAGTAAAAAGTCTGTCGAAGCAGCGATATCACAATTTAAAACCGCATTGAAATCTGGAGAGGCTGACTCATTATTCACAGTGAACAAGGTTCAAGAGAGATTTTATGATGTTAATGTTAATGCATTAAACCATGATCCTAATAACCTTATACGAACACAGGATCTTAAGCCTTGGTATCAAGAAAACTCTAATTTGTACCTTTTTACTAAGAAAAGTTTTAGTCGGAGCAAAGCCAGAATTGGCAAAAAACCAATGATGTTAGAAACAGAGCCATTTGAATCTACAGATATTGATACGCCAGATGATTGGGATTTGGCTGAGGTAATGGTTGAGTACCACAAGAAAAAAGGATTATTTTTATGACATACAAGGTTCTGATTACCTGCCCACCAATGTTGAGGCAGATCGATCAATTTAGGGAAAAGTTTGAGGGGTTGGATATTGATATAACAACACCTGATGTTGTGCAAACATTAACTGTTGAAGAGCTAATAGATATCGTTCCACAACACGATGGCTGGATCATCGGCGATGACCCAGCTACTTTTGAGGTTTTTGAAGCCGGTAAAGCTGGCCAGCTTAAGGTAGCTGTGAAATGGGGTATTGGTGTTGATAATGTCGATTTTACAGCCTGCGATAGGCTTGGTATTCCAATTACTAATACACCTGGAATGTTTGGAGCTGAGGTTGCTGACTTAGCTATGTGCTACATACTGGGTTTGGCGCGTGATGCTTTTTTCATTGACCGTGAAGTAAGATCTGGAAATTGGCCAAAACCAGCTGGAATTTCACTTGGTGATAAAACTATTGGTATTGTGGGTCTTGGCGATATTGGTAGGAATATTGCCAAGCGTGCCAATGCACATGATTTGAATATCATAGGCTGGGATCCTTATGCCGATATGCTTCCGGATTATATTGAATTACAAAATAATTGGCCTACAGGTATTGAGAGGTGTGATTTTAT
>ERZ1039804.495-NODE-495-length-25361-cov-15.131589_pt1 | contig 25361 bp, 41 predicted proteins | sample MGYA00383089_ERZ1039804 | MGnify/ENA primary metagenome ERZ1039804 (study PRJEB29581, sample SAMEA5548359) | metagenome | biome: marine; feature: coastal; material: water | depth 1 m | study: Short-term variability in the microbial, nano- and picoplankton...
TGTGCGGCCTGTTTATAATATACGAGGCCGAAAATAAATGCTACCCTCAAAAAACACTACAACCAATCCTCCTCTTTATCAGGCTCACTATCTTGTATACTGAAGTCTGACGCAAGTGGCTCAATCGCATTCACGCTCGCATAACACGCTGAACACAAGTCTATAAACTCGCCCCTATCAATGCCCGCATCCGGTGCGTACCTTCTAGTGGCTTCGTAATCATTCAGCAACACGTCACACGCTAGGCACCTCATTTAGTACTCCGATGCTTGCATTGCTTGCTGATTTAATAGCTCATTTTCTTCGGCTTTCATTATCTCAAACCTCAGTGTGCGTATGCTCTTGGTATGATTGGGCAACGCTTCAAGCTGTAGCATAGCGCTGTATATTTTCCAGTCTTCAAATAATGCCTGCAGTTTTTCGCTATCGTTCATCGTCTAAATTACCTCTGTGATTAATTATTAACCGCTTTATTTCGGTTATAATTCTAGCACGTTGTGCCTCATTAGTATATATTAACGCCGTGTCAAGTCGTGCGGCTGTCTCCGCATCCGATTTGTTGAACGTTATCTGCCAGCCAGCCAACATGCTAGCCAGCTTTTTTTCGTCATCATTCATTAGTTTGTCCGTAGTATTCTTTAGCTTCTCTAGCTGCGTCTTCTATGTTTTCAAAAACACCTATATGAATTTGTTTGCAATCAACGCAAACATACGCACAGTATTTACCAAGAAATTTATAAAAACTTACTCCAGTATGCCCAGAAGTGTTATTAGCAGCCATATCTTTATAAGCGTTGTCATTCATAGCTCTGTGACCTCTTGAGAGATACTGTAACCCAGCCTTTTTATTAGGTCTATGGTAGCCCTTGTTAAAGTTTTATGTCCGCTTATACGGGCGAATAGCTTAGCCTGAGGGCATACAGGGTAGATGCGTTCATTACCAAATACATTCTTAATTTTAACCGTTATTGTATTCATTCCCTTACGCGCCCCCTTTACCCTTACGCATTTGTACGTAGCTTTGTTCATGTAACTCTTTACCAGTCTTAATAATGGTGAGTGCTACCGCTTTGCTTATCTCATTATCTTCTGCAAATTTATCCACCGTCAAATAGTTAAAGAAGTAATCTACAAACATAGCGCGCAGTTGCTCATTGATTGTGGTCATTATAATCTCCCTCTGTGTCTAGTGTACATAGTGGCGCGATAAGTAGCGCATCGTTTTCTGCATTGCTTACTGATATAACATGCGCGCGGCCTCTCAACCAATTAGTTGCGGCAGCATAACCGCTAGGGCAATCGGGAAAACTTATTCTAATCTGCTTTATATTGCTGTAACGTTTAAAATCCCTCCAAATAGTGAACAAGTCTAAGTCAATTTCTCTACCTAAACGCTTTTCCTCCCTATTGAAATAGTTTGCCAGTGCATAGGCTTCATCATGTGTCCAGTTTGATTTATGATAAGACAACAAACAATTGACGGTCTCTTCAACAGTTAGTTTAATTATTCTCATATTATCTCCATTACCCATAGCATGTTAGCTATAAGTAAACTAGTTGACATGATAGCGAGGCCAGCCCAAAAAACGTAGGCTAGTGTCTCGCTTTTCTCGCTTTTATCTGTGTTCGCGTAGTCCTGTTTGATTTTATAGCCCATGCTTAACACCCTGTATTAGTTTAGCCTGCCCAGTGCTTTTCATTGCGCCCATGAATTCCAAAAAGTCTATAAATGGAAGCTCTCCGCTTTTATACAAGTCTAAAATCTTAGTCATTGCTATGCCGCCATCTCTTAGCGCTTGGCTCGCTTCAGTGTAAGCCTTGTCTAGTTGTTGTTCTGTTTTATTGCTCATTATGCCACCTCTAGTTGTAGTCGGATTACTTTATTCATTTTAACCCCATGCGCTGGATAGGCGATGGTTTTAACATCTTTAGACCAACACTTGCGGCATCCGTTGCAATTGCCTTCATTCGCGTAGGCCTCGCATACTGTCGCACCTACTGGCGCATCTGCTGGCGTTGGTATAATGGTGCTAGTATGCTGGCCATCAATCGTTCCGCCCGTCACGCTGTCACTTGATAAGCGTACCACTACGTTAGGCAAGGCCTCCATCTGTGCGATAACCTCCGAAAACTTGGCGAATTTATGCATACGCGTAGGCAGCCAGTGGTTACAGTGCGGCGTTGCTTTCATCACCTCCAGCATCTTGTTAGCAAGACCTAGTGAGTACATATCGCCGCTATCGAACCAACGAAAATATCTATCACTGTCTAACTCTTGCACCATATCGGCCACCCATTCGCCACGCTTCCAGTCCTTCTGGTTGTGTTCTCGCGGCGCTTTAACATTTTTAAATCTATAGTTGCCAGTGGTCGCGTAACACCCCTTACAAGCCGCTACTAATTCGCCGTTTTTGTCCTTACTTGCGGGGCAAGTGGTGAGAGCTTGTAGCGACCATGAGCGGGCGTTTAACTTTTTCGTTTTAGATAGCTTAATCATTTTTATTATCTCCGGTTTTTTATATAATATTTTCTAACTCAGTTTGGGCTTCACCGATTTCGCTACTCAAAATATCGATAAGCTCAAGGGCTTCTTCCAGTGTCTCGATACTATTAATTATAGTGTTGTACTGGAAAGCGGCGTTAGCTAATACTGTGTCAATTCTTTCTAGTCGCTCTACTGTTTTCATATCTGTTCTCCATCAACTGTGATTTCGTTGTCGCAATCTTCCACACTTTCGCCATCTTCTAATAGCCCCATTTCGCGGGCTTCTTTGTTAGCTGCTGCAATAAATGTTTGATAATGTTCAAACTCACCGCCGAAATCTGCAGCGCCAAATTCTGTATCATAAATAATCCCATAAAATTTCATGCCTATTCTCCCTCGTCTTCTGCTATTAATTCGTGTACTTCTTCAAGCGTATAGCCCATTGTGATGCTTTTATCGCAATCAAGGACACTCTCGCCTTCTTCGATTAGGCCAGCTTCCAAAGCGGCTTTTTCAACAGCGTCAAAAAATAAATCATAATCATCATAATAGCCCTCAAACATAGCTTCGCCGTGCTCAGTGTTATATATAATGTGATAATAACAATACTCATTCATAACTAAACCTATAATTTATTTATTTATCGTGCGTTAAGACTAGAGAAACCCTGCAAGCTACACCATATCCATAAAGAGATAGACAGCAAGTTAATTGCATTTATATACATATGGGGTGGCATTACTTGGAAAGTATGGGTGGCACCTTATTGGTCAATTGTTTATTTATGCTACCACCTAGACACACACCTTCACTCCCTTGGAAAATTTCCTTGGCAAGTTTAATAGTTCATTCCTTGGACTATGTACGGTAGGGGCGGGGGGAGGGTCTGGCAGGCGCCAATATGGTGTGGTGCCCCCTAGATACAAAAAAGTGGGTTTTTAGGGTAAATTTCCCCGTTAATTGCCCGTAAAAGTGTTAAGCCGAAGTATTGGTTAATTTCCTTTACTATCAATTACTTGTCAAAGACAGGGGCTGTACAAACCGTAAGCCGAATAATGCCGAAAACGGACAGTCGGATGCGGAGCATAAAGTGTACCCCACGTAACACGTTCCGTCCGTTATGTATTAGTTATTTACGGCTAGTAAAGTGTTGCGTATATGATACAAGTGTTGTATTTAAACAACAATACCCAATAGTTCTTGACAAAGCCGAAAAGATATGCTATAATATACTCCTAGTATAGTTTATTCGGATTAAGTCAATCGGGAGAGCGAGAGTTAATAAGCCTAGAAAGTTACCGAATTTCGGTCAGAACAGAATGATTTACAATAAGAAGAAAGATAATTATAAAGGGGAAAGCTATACCCTTAAGAAATGTAGGTATAAAAAGAAAGAAGACTTAGGTAATGACTAATGGCCGTTAAAAAGAAAGCTAAATCTAAAGTCAATCAGGCTGGTAACTATACTAAGCCCACTATGCGTAAGAACCTGTTTAATAAAATCAAAGCAGGTACTAAGGGTGGTAATGCTGGTCAATGGTCTGCTCGTAAAGCCCAGATGTTAGCCAAAGAGTACAAGGCTAAGGGTGGGGGTTACAAGTAATGGCCTTAAAAAAATCACAGAAATCCCTGAAGAGTTGGACTAAGCAGGACTGGGGTACTAAGTCAGGTAAAAAATCAGCTAAGACTGGTGAACGTTATTTACCGAAGAAAGCTAGAGAGGCTTTATCGGCTAAAGAGTATGCAGCTACTACTCGTAAAAAGAGGGCTGATACTAAAAAAGGCAAACAGGTTAGTAAACAACCTAAGAAGATAGCAAATAAAACTCGACAATACAGGAAGAAATAATATGCCAATGGGTAAAGGTACATACGGTTCTAAGGTGGGACGTCCACCAAAGATGAAGTCCAACAAGAAAGCTATGCCGAAAGCAAAGGCCAAGCCTAAGAAGAAGTGAAGATTGCTATAGTAGTGGTATTGATACTAAACCTTAACGGTGAGGTACAACACAAGACTACTATTGCTGATGAGTGTCCTGATGTAGCGGCTATTGCCAATGAACTTGAGGACATGAAGAAGAAGGAAATGATAAAGGACTACGGTGCAGTATGTCTGCCCGCAGAGTTCAATTATGTTGAAGGGATACCATTATGAAGAAACTACTGATTAACTTACGTTACTTGTTAGCACCCGCCTCGATTAGTCTGGCACTCTATGGAGTAGTACAGGGAGGTGTATTGTCTTGGCTGGGTGTCTTTATGCTAGGTGTAGCCATTATTGTGGATACACTCGTGAAGAAGCAAACAGTAGGAGCAGGTTTTGACGAGAACGGAGAAACTAACGGCGTGGCATGGTTTCAGAACCTAACCATGTACGTGATGCTACCACTGTTTATCTGCCTACAAATTGCACTGGCCTTTCAGGTTAGTGGGTTTATGGCAGGCGCAACATCACTAACTGAGTTAATCGGCGCAACGCTGTCCACTGGTATCTTTCTTGGTATCGGTATTATTTACGGCCACGAGCTGGCGCACACAAAGGGCTTCTCCTTCGTTATCGCTAGAATGATGATGGCTCTGAGTGGCAAGGCACACTTCTGCTATGCACATGTCTACAACCACCACTTAGAGTTGGGGCATGAAGATGACCCAGCAACATCACCTCGTGGACGTACCCTATATAAGCACTACCCATTATCGGGCTTAGGACAATCCAAGTTCCTATTCATGATGGAGAAGCAACGCTTAGAGCGTCTGGATAAGTCCTTCCTTTCGTTCGACAACCGTTGGATACGTGGATACCTAATGGCCTTACCAACAGTATTGTTGTTCTGGGCAGTAGGTGGTTGGGTAGGTATGGCTGTACTAGCTGTCATGTGGCTAGTCAGTAACTTTGAATTAGAAACATTAAACTACTTAGAGCATTATGGTCTTTACAGAGAAAAAGGTCAGCCTATTGATTACCGCCATTCTTGGGATAACGCTACTGCTTTCTCAAGCTGGTTCTTTATCGAGATTGGCCGTCAAGGAGACCATCACGACAGAGGTGAGACGCACTTCTGGGAATTAGATGAAGTGGGTAGCCCAAATACAGGACATGGATACTTCCAACTGTTTGCCTTAGCTTTAGTCCCACCAGTATTCTTTCAGATGATTAACGAGTACTTGACTATCTGGGACAAAGAGATGGCATCGGAAGGTGAAATTAAAATTGCGGAAAAGATTAAATGAAAGATTGTTTAAACAGTAACGGTGACTGGTGCTTCCTTGCACTAGCCGTAACCTACTTGGTAGCGGCGTTTGCCTTACCTTTATTTTTATTAACTTAGGAAAAAAAAATGGCATCAAGAGACCCCTACGCAAATACTGCTAAAGGAAACAAAACTAAAGTTTCTAAAGAAGAAAGCGCAGCAAATATGAAGAAATTTTTAACTGGTTTAAGTTATGTTGTACCAGTTGGTTTTGGCCTCAATGCGCTTCGTCTAGCTTACAGAGCAGCTAAATTAGGTAAAAAAGCTGTTGGATTACAAAAACAAGCTAAAGCTACAAACAATGCAAACAGAACAAACGCAGCAAAACAAGTAAAAACAAAAGGTGAGAGAGCTGCAGAAAATAAACTTGCTAGTGACCGCGCTAAAGTAGCAGCTAATAGAGCAGCAGCCGCAAAAACAAAAGCAAAAACAAATGCTAAGATGGCTGGTGCAGCAGGTGCTACAGCTTTAGTAGCTGGTGCTGGTAAGTCAAAAACTACTACTACCTCTAAAAAACCTACTAGCACTAAAACAAAAACTACTGGTTCCGGTGCAGCAACAGTAGTACCCCCTAAGAAAAAAGCATACGTACCTGCCTCTAAGAAATCAAAGCAAGGCAATATTGGACGTACTACAACTAAGTATGATACACCAAAGGGTAAAGCTAAGGTAGCAGCTAAGCCTAAAGAGACTAAGCGTAAGGTGGGTACTTCAGGTATGGGAATGAACTCTTACCAGAACTTGAACTTTAAGCGTAGAAAGTAATGATACTATAATGAACATGCAAGCCGTTATAACTTCACTGATACCAGTGTTGTTAGCAGCAATTGGCTTTCTTATTACCAGTATCAATGGTATTGAAAATCGTATGTATCAAGTTGAAAGTAAGATGATGCAGTTGATTAGTCCAGATGGTCAGGTAGTACCAAGTCCAGAAAATGCTTTCCAACGTCAGATTATTCGTGAAGAATTTATGATGAAGCACATGGAAACTATTGGCCGCTTAACATTACTTGAAGAAAAAGTAAAAGACCACAAGAAGGCGAAACATCAATGATAGGATTGTTACTAGCACCAATAGCTGAAGTAGCTAAGACTTGGATAGGAGGCAAAGTAGCTGTAAGTAAGGCTAACTCCGAAGCCAAGTTAGAAACTACTAAAGCTAAAGCAGAAGTTATGAAGAAGGTTGCAGCAGGTGAGCTGGACTGGAACCAGACAATGGCTGAGGCTAGTAACAAATCTTGGAAGGACGAGTGGCTTACTATATTAGTTAGTATACCACTCGTTCTAGCTTTTACAGGGCATGAAGATGTAGTTATGAAAGGCTTTACTGCACTGGAAGCTATGCCTGACTTTTACAAGACAGCAGTAGGTGTGGTATTCGCTGCATCATTCGGTATTCAATCAATTAAGAATATGATGAACAAGAAGTAATATATGACTGACAAAACTGAGACGGTTCCCAAAAAACGTAGGGGCAGACCGCCGAAGAAGGATATAGCAGCTAAAAAGGAAGGCAATCGAAAAGCAGTAGGCAGACCTAAAGGTGACGCTGATGCTATTCGTGAATACAAAGCCCGACTACTTGCGTCCCCTAAGTCTCGCAAGGTTATGGATAGTATTCTTAATGCTGCGTTAGACGATGAGCATAAGAACCAAGCAGCAGCATGGAAGCTATTAGTAGATAGGCTTATGCCCTTGTCTTACTTCGATGAAGCTAAGAACACAGGTGGTAAAGCAGCAGTAAACATTACAATCACTGGTGTAGGTGGTGAAACAACTATTATCGGTGAACAAGAAGACGCGCTAGATGGTGACTTTATTAACTTAAACCCTGGAGCAAATGAAGATGAATAAAGACACTACTGATGATGATACTACTAAAAACTTGCCTAGCGACAAAGTTGTTCTCTATGGGCAAGATGCTGTGGATAGAGTAAAAGAAATGGAAGGTGATAGAGAACTATCTTTAGCAGAAGAACTTGTTATTCGTGAAGAAGGCTTTGTTAATAAACCATACGAAGATACTAAGGGTATACGAACATACGGGGTAGGGCAGACTGGAAAGTATATGACCATGCCTTTTGGTAAAGTTTTTAAGATACACGAAGACGATGCTAGAAAGTATATTCCAGACTACGACAATTTAAATGACAAGGGCAAGGCTGCTATTATGTCTGCCGCATATAGGGGTGATTTACAACAGTCCCCTACATTTAGGAAGTTGTTTAATAAAAAGAAATACAAAGAAGCTGCTAAAGAATTTTTAAACAATGATGATTACAGAAAAAGCCTACTAACAAAATCAGGTGTAGCAGGTAGGTTTGAAAGAATTGCTAATATAGTTAGTAATCTATAGTAGTGAGTACAGACCTAAACATCAAACTGTTACCGTGGCAACAAAGTGTCTGGGACAGTAAGGCTAGATTTAAAGTAGTAGCAGCAGGTAGACGAACAGGTAAGTCACGCCTAGCTGCATACCTACTAATCTTCTACGGCCTACAGGTTAAAGCTGGTCATGTGTTCTATGTAGCACCTACACAAGGACAGGCTCGTGACATTATGTGGCAAGCATTACTTGAGGTAGGACACCCAGTAATCAAAAGCAGTCACATCAACAACCTACAAATTACACTTATCAATGGTGCAACCATATCATTGAAGGGTGCTGACAGACCAGAGACTATGCGTGGTGTGTCACTAAAGTATCTAGTAATGGACGAGTACGCGGATATGAAGCCCGAAGTTTGGGAACAAATCCTAAGACCTGCTCTTGCTGACCAAAAAGGTGGAGCTTTGTTTATTGGTACACCTATGGGGCGCAACCACTTCTACGAACTGTATACCTATGCAGGTTTGGAAGAAGATGAGACATACGAAGCATGGCATTTTACTTCATACGATAACCCGTTACTAGACCCAGAAGAAATAGATATGGCTAAGAAATCTATGTCTAGTTATGCGTTTAGGCAAGAGTTCTTAGCGTCCTTTGAAGCTATGGGTTCCGACATCTTTAAGGAAGAGTGGATTAAAGTAGCTACAGAGGAGCCTGAGTTTGGCAGCTACTACTTAGCTATTGATATGGCTGGCTTTGAAGATGTTGGTAAGAAAAAGAAAAAGAGCAGACTGGATAACACATCGATAGCTTGTGTAAAAGTTAGTGAGACTGGTTGGTTTGTAGATGAGATTATTTACGGACGTTGGACTTTTGAGGAAACTGCCGAAAGAATATTTGAAGCAGTTGAGTACTACCAACCTGCTGCTGTAGGAATTGAGAAGGGTATTGCAAAGCAAGCTATTATGTCACCGCTTACCGATATGATGAAACAACGAGGTAGGTTTTTTAGAATAGAAGAACTAACACACGGCAATAAGAAAAAGACTGACCGTATTGTAGCTGCATTACAGGGTCGTTTTGAACATGGTGGTATTACTATTAACGAAGGCGAGTGGAATGTAGAGTTCCTAGACGAGCTGTTCCAATTCCCTAACCCACAGGTACATGATGATTTAATTGACGCATTAGCATACATTGACCAACTAGCTAAAGTAACTTACTACTATGACTTTGAAGAAGATAACTTTGAAGCAATGGACTTAATTGCAGGATATTAATATGAAAAATGATGACATGATGGACGAGCAAACATTAGAAGCATGGGTAATTAACAAGTGTGATAACTGGCGCGACCACTATCAGACTAACTACGCTGAAACTCATGACGAATACTATCGTATCTGGCGTGGTATCTGGGACAAGTCAGACACCATGCGTGAAAGCGAACGCTCTCGTTTAATCTCTCCTGCTACACAACAAGCAGTGGAAAGCTCCGTTGCAGAGATTGAGGAAGCTACGTTTGGCCGTGGTAAGTTCTTTGATATTAAAGATGACCTACAAGACCCAAACCCACGAGACATTGGTTTCCTACGTAATCAACTAGATGAAGACATGCACTTTGCTAAGGTGCGTACTTCGGTGGCTGAGTGTCTTATTAATGCTGCTGTATTCGGTACAGGCATTGCAGAGTTAGTATTAGAAGAAGTAAAAGAGTTTGTCCCTGCAACGGAAGACAACGAAGAAATGGGCATGAAGGCATTTGGCGTGTACGAGAAAGACCGCTTCCTAGTTAAGCTAGACCCAATCATGCCACAAAACTTCTTAATTGACCCACTAGCCACTAACATTGATGATGCGTTAGGTGTGGCTATTGATAAGATGGTTCCCTATCATCAGGTTAAACAGGGTATTGATAACGGTATCTACTTTGACGTAGAGGTAAGTACCACTGCTTACGACACCGACCTAGAAGACGCTAGTAAAATTACACAGGTGTACGAAGATGACATGGTACGCCTAACTAAGTACTACGGCCTAGTACCTACTAGCATGTTGTCTAAGGTGGACGATGATGGTGAAGTAGAAGAAATTGTAGCTACAGACAAAGATGCTAGCTATACGGAAGTAATTTTAGTTATTGCTAATGGCGATACCTTACTAAAAGCGGAAGCTAACCCGTACATGAAACAAGACCGACCAGTGGTTGCTTTTTCTTGGGACTTAGTACCATTTAAATTCTGGGGTCGTGGCATCTGCGAGAAGGCCTACAACAGCCAGAAAGCACTAGACACTGAGCTACGCGCACGTATTGATGCTTTAGCTCTTACAGTACATCCTATGATGGCTGTGGACGCTAGCCGTATGCCTCGTGGTTCTAAGCTAGATGTAAGGCCGGGAAAAACTTTCCTAACAAATGGCAACCCTGCTGAAATCCTACAGCCATTTAAGTTCGGCTCGCTAGACCAAGTAACATTTATGCAAGCAAACCAGCTTCAGAACATGGTACAGCAATCTACGGGAGCTGTTGATAGTGCTGGAATGCAGGGGCAAATCAACGGTGAAGCTACTGCGGCTGGTATTAGTATGGGCTTAGGTGCAATTATTAAACGACATAAGCGCACCTTAAACAACTTTCAGGAAAACTTTTTAATTCCTTTTGTAGAGAAGGCAGCTTGCCGTTACATGCAGTTTTCGCCAGACTTGTACCCTATCAAAGATTACAAGTTTGTAGCTTCTAGTACATTAGGTATTGTTGCCCGTGAGTACGAAGTAACACAGTTAGTACAACTACTACAAACTATGTCTCCTGATAGTCCTAGCTACCCTATGCTAATTGAAAGCATTGTAGATAACATGGGTATCTCAAACCGCGAAGAGATTATTGAGCAGCTACGACAGGCTAATCAACCTAATCCAGAAGAGCAACAAGCCGCGCAAATGAAACAGCAGCTTGAAATGGCGGCAGCGCAAGCCACGGTAGAAAACTTAAAAGCTCAAACAGCAGAGATTGTATCTCGCGTACAACAAAATCAAGTTGAAACTCAGCTACTTCCTATTGAGGAAGAAACTAGACGTATTGCGGCTATGGCTAAAAATATGCCACTTGATGAGTTTAAACAGGTTATTGAAGTAGCTAAGTTAGAGCTAAAGGAAAAGGAAATTAGTAGCCGAGAAGAAATTGTCAAGCTCCAAATGGCAAATCAAAAATAAAATCCTTGACAAACGCTAGACAATATGGTATAATATATTAAGTATATAAATATAACTAACTTCACCACTAGGGAGAATGAATGTTAGAGCCAGAAGTAGAACAATACTATAACACCTATTTTGAATTGTTTATGCAGGAGGGTTGGGAGCAGTTTATGGCTGATGTCCAATCCGCAGCAGATACAATTCAATTACTTGCACTACAAGATGCTAAAGAGTTACATGTAGCTCAAGGTCAAATGCAAGTATTTCAAAGACTTCTTAACTGGCAAGACAGTATAACCAATGGTTATGAGCTTGTCAAGGAAGAGGCAGAGGTATCGGATGGCATTTAAAATATTCGATTACCAATGCGCTAACGACCATATAACTGAACACATGACTAGCTCCGATGAAAGAACAGTCTTGTGTCCTGAGTGTGGTCACATATCGAACCGCATAATCTCACCCGTTCCCGCTCACTTTAAGGGCTTTGGTTGGCCTGATAAAGATACCAAGTGGATAAAAGAGCATGAGAAAGCTGGTTCTAACAATCAATACTAATCCCCACAATACTTTTTATAAGTACGGAGAATTAATTAAATGGCTAGAGTAATAGACCCTCTTAATGAACAAGAGTTAAATTTACAGGAAGATGAAGAGCTTGTCAATGTTTTTGACGATGCTGATACTGCTGAGGTTGAAGAAGAAGAAACACAACCTGAGATAACGGAGGAAGCAAATGAACCAGTAATACCTGAAAAGTATAGCGGCAAATCCATTGAGGATATTGTGCAGATGCACCAAGAAGCTGAAAAGCTAGTTGGTCGTCAGGGTGCTGAAGTAGGAGAACTTCGTAAAATTGTAGATGACTTTATTAAGAACAAGGCAAGCGAAGCTAAACAATCAACACAACAAATAGAACCGGAAGTAGATTTCTTTGAGAACCCAAAGGAAGCTGTAGCTAATGCAGTTGCAAGCAGCGCAGAAGTTAAGCAGATGCAAGAATTGCTTGCTAAAAATCAACAGCAAGAAGTACTAGCTAAACTTAATTCTAAGCACCCAGACTTTATGAAGACTATTGAAGAGCCTTCATTTGCAGAATGGGTAAAAGCCTCAGTAGTACGAACTGAGTTATTACAACGAGCTGACAAGTATGACTTTAACGCTGCTGACGAACTATTAACAGTTTGGGCAGAACGTAAAGGTGATGTGCAAGCAGTTAAAGAAGTAAATGACAAAGACCGTAAGCAACAACGTAAGGCTGCAACGACTGGCGGTAAAGGTTCAGGAGAACCAATATCTCGTAAAATCTACAGACGTTCTGACATAGTCAATTTAATGATGACAGACCCAGACCGATACAAACGTAATGTCGAAGAGTTTGACAGAGCTTATGCAGAAGGTCGGGTTAAATAAACTCTTAAACTTATAAAAGGTATTTTAAAATGGCACTAGGAACTAATCACGTTACCAACACTACGGCGGCAACGTTTATCCCAGAAATTTGGTCGGACGAAATTATAGCAGCATATAAAAATAATTTAGTCCTAGCCAATGTAGTAAACAAGATGTCACACGCAGGTAAGAAAGGCGATACTATTCATATCCCTAAGCCTACTCGTGGCTCTGCTTCTGCTAAATCCGCTTCAACTCAAGTAACATTGATTGCAGCTACTGAAAGCGAAGTACAGGTATCTATCGACAAGCACTACGAGTACTCTCGTTTAATTGAAGATATTACAGACGTACAATCACAACCATCACTACGTTCTTTCTACACTGATGACGCTGGCTATGCACTAGCGAAACAAGTAGACGCTGACCTTGGCCTATTGGCTAAGTCTTTCGGTGATGACAATGGTTCAGGCTCTGACTTCATTCACTCTAACAGCTTCTACGTTGATGGTAGTAATGGTATTGCTGCTTATGCTGTTGATACTGTTGCTGTAACTGACGTATTTACTGACCTTGCTTTCCGTGAGTTGGTGAAAGAGTTAGACGACAACGATACTCCTATGGACAATCGTTTTTTAGTTATTCCTCCATCAGTACGTAGTCAGTTAATGGGTATTGACCGTTACGTATCTTCTGACTTTGTAAGCAGTCAGGGTGTGCAGAATGGCTTAATTGGTCAGTTATATGGTGTAGATATTTTTGTATCTAACAACCTACCTGTAGTTGAAACTGCTGGTGATAACAGTGCTTCTGCTGTTGACACAGTTGGTGCAATTATGGCGCAACGTGACGCAATGGTTCTTGTTGAGCAAATGGGTGTTCGTACTCAAACTCAATACAAGCAAGAGTGGTTGGGTGACTTGATGACTGCCGATACACTGTATGGTGTTAAGACAGTACGTCCAGAAAGCGGTTTGGTAATCGCAGTATCTAAGTAATTAGGTACAGGATTGGGAGGCTGCTTAGGTGGCCTCCTTTTCTTTTTATAGAATTTTAAGCGAGAAAGTATAATATGGCTATATATAGAGGTGATGGTGGTGCTGGCGATGCTAACACTGACATTACAATTAATGCTGTAACGGCAAAAGCTACAGAAGCCGCTACTTCCGCTAACGAAGCTGCAAGTTCTGCATCGAGTGCATCTACCTCTGCGACCTCAGCTACTAACTCCGCTTCAACTGCTACTACAAAAGCAAGTGAAGCATCTTCAAGTGCAACAGCAGCAGCTTCTTCAGCAAGTTCTGCAAGCACATCAGCGTCAACTGCTAGTACAGCAGCAACTAACGCACAGACAGCTCAGACAGCAGCAGAGACAGCAGAGACTAATGCTGAAACTGCTGAAACTAACGCTGCTGGTTCAGCTACCGCAGCCGCTTCATCTGCAACTAGTGCTGCTTCTTCGGCCACTACTGCAACAACTAAAGCTAGTGAGGCAGCCGCTTCCGCTAGTGCCGCAGCAAGCTCTGCCAGTGCTGCATCAACAAGTGCTAGTTCCGCTAGTACATCAGCCACTAACGCTGCTACAAGTGAAACCAATGCTGGTAACAGTGCAACTGCTGCTGCTTCCAGTGCATCAAGTGCATCTACTTCAGCAAGCACAGCAACTACTAAGGCAAGCGAAGCATCTACCTCAGCTACTAATGCAGCTACGAGTGAGACTAACGCAGCAACTTCAGAAACTAATGCTGCCACTTCAGAAACCAATGCAGCTAGTTCTGCAAGTAGTGCATCTACATCTGCTTCCACAGCTACTACACAAGCAAGCAACGCAGCTACAAGCGCGAGTAATGCTTCTACGTCTGCTACCAATGCCGCTACTAGTGCATCAGCAGCCAGTACGTCAGAGACTAATGCAAGCAACAGTGCTAGTGCAGCAAGTACCAGCGAGACTAATGCAGCCAGTTCAGCTACTGCTGCCGCAGCTAGTGCAGTAACTGCTGCTAGTTATACACCAAGTCAGACAGGCAATGCAGGAAAGTATTTAACTACAGATGGCAGTGTTACTTCTTGGGGTGTTGTTAGTGGAGGTGGTGACGTAGTAGATGATACTACTCCACAGCTAGGTGGTGACTTAGACTTAAACTCTAATGACATTACTGGTACTGGTAATATAGACATAACAGGTACTGTCACCTCTGACGGCTTGACTGTTGATACAAATACGTTACACGTTGATGCAACGAATAATCGTGTAGGTATTGGTACTAGTTCACCTTCGCAACCTCTACACTTAGTAGGTAGTTCTGTTAGGTTTGAAAACACTCAAGACACATACTTTCAAATAAATACTACTGACACTCACTTATATACAGCAGGTTCTCACCCATTACGCTTTGGTACTAATTCCACAGAACGTGGTCGTTTTACTGAAACAGGTGATTTTCAGTTTAACTCAGGATATGGCTCTGTTGCAACTGCTTATGGTTGTAGAGCATGGGTTAACTTTAATGGAACTGGTACAGTAGCTATAAGAGCAAGTGGTAATGTAAGTAGTATTACTGACAATGGTGTAGGAAACTATACTGTAAACTTTACAACAGCTATGCCTGATACTAACTACGTTGGTGTAGGACAAGGTTCTGCAACAGGTACAGATGGAAGATTTCAAATTGAAGCTTTTTCAGCAAGAACTACTTCAACATACAGAGTAGCTTCGCTTAATGCAGGACAAGGACTATCAGATGGTACTTATGTTTCAATGAGCTTTTTTAGATAAGGATAAACAAATGAGCGAACGAATTATATATGAAACAGAAGAAGGTGGTGTAGCGGTTATAGTACCTGCACCTGAATGTGATTTAACTATTGAAGAAATTGCAGCTAAGGACGTACCTGAAGGTGTTAGCTATCACATTGTAGACGTATCAGAAGTACCATCAGACAGAACATTTCGTGGAGCATGGTCATGGGAATAGTAGTAAACGTAGATAAAGCTAAAGACATTACTAAGGACAGACTACGTCAAGAGCGTGAGCCTTTATTAGCAACTCTTGACGTTCAGTACATGCAAGCGCAGGAAGCAGGTTCTGATACTTCAGCTATCGTAACTAAGAAACAACAACTACGCGATGCACCAGCACAGGTAGACAGTATGACTACTGTAGACGAACTAAAGGCAGCAGCGTTACCAGACGTAGGTATATAATGAGCCAAGAAGACAACAGGTATTTAACGGAAGCAGACATAGACACTATAGCCGAGAAAGCTGCTGAGAAAGCCTTAGAGAAGGTCTACGCAGACGTTGGTAAGAGTGTTGTAAAGAAGTTTCTGTGGATTAGTGGGGCTGTAGCTATTGGTTTAGCTCTGTGGCTATCTGGCAATGGTGGACTACCAAAGGTATAACAATGGCAGCTAAGAAGAAAGACCCACGACTAGCAAGGGCTGGTGTATCAGGTTACAACAAACCTAAGCGTACACCTAACCACCCAAAGAAGTCACACGTAGTAGTGGCTAAAGAAGGTGACAAGGTTAAGACTATCCGTTACGGAGAGCAAGGAGCTAAGACAGCAGGTAAGCCTAAAGCAGGTGAAGGCGCACGTATGAAAGCTAAACGCAAGTCTTTTAAAGCACGGCATGGTAAGAACATAGCTAAAGGTAAGATGTCAGCAGCTTACTGGGCTAACAAATCTAAATGGTAGTACTTTACATTACCTCCAAAATATGGTATAATATTCTATGACTTACTTAGAAGTAGTAAACAATATATTAAAACGTTTGAGAGAACGTACTGTATCGACAGTAGAAGAAAACACCTACTCTTCTTTGATAGGAGTATTAGTTAATGATGCGCTACGTGATGTAGAAAACGCATGGTCTTGGTCTGGTCTTCGTACTACTCTTTCGGCTACAACTACAGCAAACGTATTTAACTATGAGCTAAACGGCTCACAGAATAACCTAACAGTACTTGACGTTATTAACGAGAGTGACAACTTCTTCCTTAAAGAGAAAGATGCTCACACTTTTAACAGCTACTTTTTAAACAGTACACCACAGACAGGCTCACCTTACTACTATTCCTTTAACGGCATTAGCCCAGATGGTGATACTCAGGTCGACTTGTTTCCAATCCCAGATAAAGCGTACACTATTTACTTTAACTGTATCTTACGCTCACCAGAATTAGCCTCAGACGCTACTGTATTTAACGTACCCACTAAGCCCATTGAGCTACTAGCTTACGCACTAGCCGTAGAGGAACGTGGTGAAGATGGTGGTGCTAGTCCTGTTAGTGCATTTGCTAGGGCGCAGAACGCACTACAAGACGCAATAGCCTTAGACGCAGCGAAGCATTCAGACGAGACTATTTTCTATGAAAGCTAAGACTATACTAATTGATAACCTACCTACAACTAATGGTGTTCTGTATACAGTACCGCCTAATACTAGAGCAAAGTGGATACTAGCTTTTGTGTCTAATGGTACAGGCTCTACAGTTAGTGACGTACATATTAAGATTGAGAATGGTTCTACTATTACAGTATTAGGTTCAAAGTCTTTAGGTTCGGGTGATTATATTGAACTAGAAATGAATGGTGGCTATGTAATGTTAGAGGCTGGTTATGAGATTACAGGTGATGCAGGCTCTACAGGCATATCATGTATCTTAACTGTTGAAGAAACACCATTCCTAGTGAGTACAGCATAATGGCAAAACCTTTAGTAACCGCATCACTAGTAGCACCAGCTTTCTTAGGTTTAAATACTCAAGAGAGTAGTGTAGCTAACGACCCAAGATTTGCACTAGAAGCTAACAACTGCGTGATAGATGAGTTTGGTAGACTAGGTGCTAGGAAAGGCTGGTCTTATCGTACTACGTCAGGTGGTACTAGCACTAACCTTTTGGGTATGCACCCATTCCTAGATATTACTGGTGTAAATACTCTAGTATCATGGAGTGTTGATACGTTTTACACAGGCTTAGCTACACTAACGGAACGTACACCAACTACCACTGACACTATTACTGCTGGTAACTGGCAAGGCGTTACATTAAATGACAGAGCGTACTTCTTTCAGCGTGGCTACAAGCCGTTGTACTACACCAATGAAACTACGCCTAATGAATTTAAATCCATAGACCAACACGCTGACTATGATGGCACAGCACCACTAGCTAACATTGTTTTATCTGCTTATGGCCGTCTGTGGGCTGCTGACACTACAACTAATAAAACTACAGTATACTTCTCAGACCTCCTCAATGGAGCTAAATGGGGTTCTGGTAGCGCAGGTAGCCTAAACATATCAGGTGTCCTTCCTAAAGGCTCTGACGTGATTACAGGGCTTGCTGCACACAATGGTTTCTTAATTGTATTCTGTAAAGACAATATAATTATTTACCAAGATGAAGATAGTTTCCAAGGTAGCTTTGACGTAAACACCTTGCGCCTTGTAGAGGTTATTAAAGGTGTGGGCTGTATAGCAAGAGATAGTATACAAAGCACTGGTATTGATATAGGGTTTTTATCAGCAACAGGTATAAGGGCGTTAGGTCGTACAATCCAAGAGAAGTCTGCACCTATGAATGACCTGACTAAGAATGTCAGAGACACATTCATGGATATTGTAAACAGAGAGGCTAGTCTTGACTTAGTTAAGTCTTGTTACTTCCCAGATGAAGCTATCTACATAATTAGTTTACCTGAAGCTAAGACACAGTTTGTCTTTGATACAAGGACTACACTGGAAGATGCTTCTTTACGTTGCACTACTTGGAATAACTTAGACCATACGGACTACGTTTATGATGCAACTAACAAGGCTATGTACTTAACACAGGTCGATGGCATAGCTGAATACAGAAGTTATCAAGATAATGGCTCTGGTTATCCTATGTCTTACTTTACTAACCATTTTGATTTAGGTGCTGCTAACGTAAATAAAATGTTAAAGAAGGCAGCAATTACAGCTATAGGTAGTAGTGGTCAAGACTTTTCGCTAAAAGTAGGATACGACTACAATACGTCATACTTTAGTACACCATTTACGTTAAAGGAATTAAACGTAGCAGAGTACGGCATAGCAGAGTACGGAGCTAATGCAGCAACAGTAGCTGAGTATAATTTAGGAGTATCACTAGACAGGTTAGCAGCTTCAGTGTCTGGCTCTGGTGACATAGTACAAATAGGTATTGAAACACACATAGATGGCGCACCACTAAGCGTCCAAAAACTAGACGTTTACGCTAAACAAGGTAGGATTATCTAATGAGTAACTATTCTAAAACCACAGACTTTGCAGCTAAAGATGCACTGACTACTGGTAACGCTAACAAGATTGTCAAAGGTACAGAGATTGACGATGAGTTTGACAGTATTCAAACTGCTGTAAACTCTAAGGCAGACACAAACGATGCTGCACTAACTGGTACACCAACTGCACCTACAGCTAGTTTTGGTACAGACAGTACGCAACTATCTACCACTGCTTTCGTACAAGCTGCTATGGCTGCTGTGTATCCAGTAGGCTCTATCTACAGTAACGCAGCAGTAGCTACTAACCCAGCTACTTTACTAGGCTTTGGTACATGGACAGCATACGCTGCTGGTCGAGTACTAGTAGGTTTAGATAGTGGTAACACAGCATTTGATGCACTAGAAGAAACTGGTGGTAGTGCTGACCAAGCTAACCTAGCTCACACTCATAGCATTAGTGCCACTACAAGTTCTGAAAATGCTCACAGACATAATCAGTACGCTGATGGAACTGGTAACGTACAAGGCGCATTAGTAACTAGCACACAGTCGGCAGCCGTTGCAGCAGAAGATGGCACTTCTTCTTCCACTCAAATGGTTCCTGCTACTAATGAAGCGGACGCTACACTTGGTCAAAGTAGTGAAGTAGCTGCTCATACTCACAGTGTATCTGGTACTACTGGTAGTCAAGGCACTGGTGATGGCACTAATGCTAACTTGCAACCATACATTACGGTATACATGTGGAAGCGCACAGCTTAATGAAAACTGTATCTAAAACAGATAAATTTAATATGAGTTTAGAAGAAGTAGATGGCAAACAGTTTATACACTGCACAGTTTATAACTGGAGCAAGACTACAAAGAAACAAATAGCTAAAGAAGTAAATAAATTAATTAATAAATATGAGATTTTATATGTACTTCGTAATGTTGAGAATAACGAAAGACCAAGTGAGAGGTTTTTAGAAATGTACGGTTTTAATTATTATAAAACTATAGAGTGTCTTGACGGTGTAGATAGACCTATATGGATTAAGGAGAGTAAGTAATGGGTGGTGTAGTAAAAAGTGTAACAGGCGCGTTAGGCGGTAAAGCCCCTAAAGCAGCATCGCAAAATCCAAATGCTTTTATGAAGCCTTTTGGTTTTACTAGCCCTTTGTACGATACGCAAATTAGTATTGATAAAGACCAAAGTAATTTTGACGTAGAAAATACTGGCGACCCTCGCCTATCTGGAATAATGAATACACAGCTAGATGCTGTTGACCCATTATTACAACTACAGCTACAAGAACTACAGAACCGACCTGCTGATTTTAATTATAGCTTTGACCCTGCACAGGCTACGCAAAGTTATTTTAATGCAGGTATGGACGTACTAAACCCAGTATTTGCACAGCAACAGCAACAGCTACAGAATAACTTATTCGGCTCAGGTCGTATGGGTCTAATGCTAGCTAATGCAAGTGCTGGTGCTGGTACAGGTGGGGGCATGGTTAATCCTGATGCCTTTGGTTTAGCAAGGGGGCAAGGCCAAGCTATGACTGACTTGTACTCTGGGTCTAGAGCTGCTGCCATGCAAGAAGGCAATCAGTTGTTTAATCAATCATTACAGGCTTTCCAACAAAACGAAGCTAACCGACAAAACTACCTACAGCAATTAGGTGTTGGTCAGTCTGGTATGTTAAACCAAGCGTTAGGACTAGACCAAAACGCGCGTGATGCTGCGTTAGCTGCCATACAGATGGAACAAATACGTGGTGGCATGGTTGCTGGTACACCTTACGGTGGTGCTACTGCTGGGAGTAAGGGTTTACTACAATCTGGCGCGGAGGCGTACTTAGCAGGTGGTGGAACTTTTAGTAACCCGTTTGCTGCTGGTGGTTTTTTTAACTCTGGAGCTGCGTAATGGCACAAAATATACCAATGGGTTTACTACAAACTGCACAGCAGCAATACTCACAGGGTACTGCTACCCCTATTGTTGCCCCCACTAATAGTACGGAAGATAATACTACTATGGGGTTGGCTAAGGCTATGGTTGGCAAGGGCGCAATGGCACAAAAACTAGCTAAAGAACGCACCGCAGAAAATAAAGATAGGTTTCAAACCATGTTTGCTGACAGTGGTGTTGGTTTTCAGGGTTTATTAAACACTCTTGCAATTGGTTTAGGAGATAAAATAGCTAAACCAAGTGGTGATGGTGCAGTGGACGCTGAAATGGAAGCTGCAATAGCTGGAGATACTGCACTAACTACAATACAAGAGGGTATTCTTACGGCTAATACACCAGAAGACTTTGCTTTTCTAAAACAACTTGCCGCCACTAACCCAGCTACTTTTGATATGGTTGCTACTATTGACGCTTTGCAAGAAGGTGCTATTGATAAACAAAATAAACAAAATGCAGCAGACTTCCTACTTGAAAATCCAAACGGTATAAAAGTTGACCCTGTGACAAATAAAGAGGGATTAGTGATTACTAATAAAATTATTTATGTAGACGAAAATGGTGATTTACAAAGTACATTAAATAGTGGTTCCCTAGACCAAATAAAAGCGCTGACAAATAGTATCATGAGCAACAGGGGCAATACGGGAAGTAATGATACTACTACTTCACCTAGTGGTAGTTCATCTCTAGATTTTAACGTGCTTTAATAGGGTATTTATGGCTACATACAATGTAAAAATGCCCGATGGGACAGTAATAGAAAATGTACCCGAAGGCACTTCCAAAGAAGAACTATTAGAAAAATACACAAAGTATACCAGCACTAAAGAAAGTGACGAGCCAGAGCTTAGTGAAGTGGCTACGGGTTTTGTTGCTGATGTAGCTATTAGTACTGCGGGTAATGTTGCAGGGGCTGCTCTTGCCCCTGTTACTTTAGGTTTGTCTTACCCTATACTATCTTTTGCTTCTGGTGTGGCTGGAAATCTTGCAGCCCAAGAACTAGAGGGAAGAGATAGTTATTCTTGGGGTCGTGCCCTTGTTGGTGGTATAGCTAACGTACTTCCCGCAGGCAAAGCAGCACAGAAAGCTGCATCTGGTGCTAAGATAACTAAAGAGCTAGTTAAACAGTCCGTAAAGGAAGAGGCTAAACGTGGTGCAGCACTTGGTGCAGGCGAAGCGGTTGCTACATCTGTTATTGACGAGGGTGATTTACCTAGTGTTGAAAAGTTTGTTACTTACACGGCAGGCGGTACAGTTCTTGGTGGCGCTCTTGGTAGGTATACACCAAAAATGTCTCAAGTTTTATCCAGAAAAACACCAGCAGAAGTTGATGCTTATGTAGCCACTGGAAGTCCTGATGCACAAGAAGAAGTAGCAGATGCTTTATCTGCTGGCATTCCTAAAGCAAAGGCTGAGATTAGCCGTAAGATGAGTAATCAAGTAAACGAAACTGAGACTGAAAAATCTGTTGGTATGTTGACGGAGCCTTTATTAAATGCTTCTAAATTTCTTTCGGAGAAAACCAAACAATCTTTAAATCAAGTGCTACCCCAGTTTACTACAGGTCGCGCTGTAAATGATATTGCTTTTATTGGGCAAAAGTCTATTAATGCTACTAGGCAATCCGCAGAAGTTTTAGCACAAAAAGTAGATAATGCAATTAAGGCAGACCCTACTATTGAAAAAGATGTTACTAATTTTTTAAATGATAAAGTCCTTACTTCCAAGATAACAGACAATCCTGACTTACATGGAGCATTGCTTTCTTTTGATGATAACTTAAAAAACTTGCAAGGTAGGCTAGTTGAGGTAATTGACACAGGGCATATTAAGTTTAAGACAGAAAAACAAAAAGTTAAATTGCTTGATACAATTAATAAATCTATACGGGAAGGATACACTACTACCCAGTATAAGATATTTACTGACCCTAACTTTAAACGTGACCCCAAGCAAAGGGCTTTAGCTATTGAGGAAATGGCAAGGGCAGCAAAAACAAAAACAATTACTATGGAGCAAGCGCGAGTTAAAGCGCAAGAACATCTAGCCTCCCTAGAAGCTAACAGTGCCCAGTCACTAAAAGAAAAACAAGTAAACTATACTCCTAAACTAGTTGATGGTATTTTAAAAACTAAAAAGTTTGTAGGGGTAGAAGAAGCAAAGTACTTAGGCAGATTAGATAAACCAGCCGATAGAATACAAGGTACTTTATCTCACTTAGGTGACTTAGTAATTGGTCATGAGAACGACAGGGATATAATTAATGCCTTATTAAAATCTGGCCAAGCTACTAATAGGGCTTCGGCTGATTTAGTACCACTAAACTTAAAGTATCAAACGCCAGAGCAGACACAAGTTTTTGTTTCTCCAGAATTAGCAACAGCAGTAAACACATCTTACACAAACTATGGCCGTAATAAGATAGAGGATGTTAATTTAAAAGCTGCTGCTGATTTATATAATAATGTTAATACCGCAGCAAAGGGTACTAAAGTACTCTTAAACCCATCATCATACCCTATTAATTTCTACGGCTCTTTATTTACTGCAATGTCTGCGGGCATGGCTATGCCGTTAACAAAGGGCTGGGCAAAAGGAGGTAGGTTTGCTCTGTCTGATTTTAAATGGTTTGACGATGGCTTCAATAAAGGCACTGCTAAAGAAAGGGCAGCTTTTAGAGCTGATATATTAGAGATGCAATCGCTAGGTCTTGGTGACGGTAACGTATTAATTGATGATGTTAGGAATGGTTTAAACAATAGTCAATTATCAAAAGGGTTGGACAAAGTTGTAAATCCGTTGTCTAAAGCATACCAAGTAACTGATACGGCTATGCGTTACAGCGTCTTCAAACATCAGCAATCCGTAATAAGTAAGTTTTACCCAGACCTTGGGGAAGATGAAATTAAAAGAGTAGCTGCTTTAGTTACTAATGATGTGTACCAACAATACGCTAAGATACCATCTGTTTTTAGGCTTTTATCTAAGGCTGGTGGTTTAAATCCTTTTGTTGCTTTCTCGTTAGAGTTCTCACGTAATATGTGGCACCAGTCTAGGTACGCAAAGCAAATGACGTTGGGTACTTTTGGTAAAGAGTTTGGCCTAGACCCTAGTAAGATGTCGGCTGACCAAAAGGGTGCTATGAGAAGGGAAGGTTTTAAACGGGTAGCTATGTTTGCTGGTGTATCAGCTGGTTCAGTTGCAGCAGTTAAGGCTTGGAACACAGACGCTGCTGAGTACACCCCAGAGCAACAGGATGCTGTCTCTTCTTTCTTAGCACCGTGGGATGAAAACCAACAGGTTGTGTACGTTCCCGACAAAGACAATCCACTCAAGGGTAAATACGCAAACTCTACGTACACAGTCCCACACACTTTAATGGGTAACTTCTGGGATGCAGCGTGGTCTGACAAACCAGTTAGCGAATTAGGCAATGTTTTATCTGATACTTTTGGAGGGACTGGCTCAATAGTTTTAGCGCCACTCTACTCGGCTGTTTTTAACAATGAACTTGAGAATGAAAGAAGTATTACTAATGAAGTAGACGGTACAAAAAGATTTGTTGATAAAGCACAGTTCGTTGCTGAAGAATTATTTAAGCCCGGATTTGTTAGCGACATTGAAAGGTGGAAAAAACTTTCAAGGGAACAAGGGGACTACTCTAAGAGTGAATTACTTGCTCGTGGTGCTGGTTTCCGCATGTATGAGTATGATGTAATAGAAAGCGCACCTTTTAAAGTTAAGCCTTTTATGCAAAGTGCTAGGGGTGATTACTCTAGTTATTTAAGTCAGTTAGAGCGTAATGAAACAAGCCCTATTGAGTTAGAGAAATCCTATCAAGAAGCTAACAGAGTTTACAACGAAAACCTACAAAGTGTTAGGGGTTTAGTACTTAAACTAAACACATTGTTTACTCAGAAGGCAGGGATGAAACAAGATAAATCTATTGACGAGATTACAAAAATCTTAAATGAAAGTGGGGTTAGCGGTAGAGATTACTTTGCTATTATGGAAAACAAAACAGTAACCCTACCAAGACAAAGAAGCGTTAGTATATCCGACAGATATGATGAAGGCCTAACGCAGTACGGTAATTTTTCTAACCTGCTTAAAAACACTGAAGACCCTGCCCTAATGCAAAAGTTTGGGCAAGAGTTTAAAAGGAGAGAGCAAGATAAGATTTTAGGTAAGAGTGAAGCCGATAAGAAATTTGCTAGCATGTCGTCAATAGATAAGGCTTCCCGTATTATGGAAAACCCTAACCTATTTAACACCTACTTAGGGCGTGGTTTAATTACTGACGATGTAATGCTTAACTTAATAAATAATGGGTTCAAACAAACTAACTAGCCTTCACATGCGACACATTCACCACTGCTGCCACGTACACCTGCCTCGCTTCTTAGATAATATAGCGATTTTATCCATTTATCTTTGAACGCGAGCTTGTGTATACGGCTAATCTCTGCTTCAGGTACATCACTAGG
>ERZ1039804.497-NODE-497-length-25327-cov-52.396447_pt1 | contig 25327 bp, 41 predicted proteins | sample MGYA00383089_ERZ1039804 | MGnify/ENA primary metagenome ERZ1039804 (study PRJEB29581, sample SAMEA5548359) | metagenome | biome: marine; feature: coastal; material: water | depth 1 m | study: Short-term variability in the microbial, nano- and picoplankton...
CCTTCTATTAACTCTTTAAATTTGAATTTATGATCTTTTTCTAATCTAGCCATTTTTTAACCCTTTTGCATAGTAAGATGGCTGAGGTATTTCCTCGCCTGTTTCGTGTTGATACCATAATCTAGCATTTTGTATCAATTCATCATATTCAGATATACTTAGATCCCTTGTGTCTTTAATTATCTCAAAAACCTCACCTGATATCTCACAGATAATCTCTTCTTTCAAAAACATAGATTTAATCATACCTTTTACAATATTCTTATGAAAGTTCCCCTTTACATCTCTCCATAGCTTTTTATAATAATCAACTATAACACCATTAAAATAATTTCTTTGTGAATCTGAATGTTTTAGAGGCAACTTATCAAAGGTTATAAGATATTGACCATCTCCAATAGTTTGAAAAGCTCTTTGCACCTTATCCCTATCAATAGCTCTACCATTTTGCATATCTACTTCTAATTGCATCTAAAACCCCACATAAATATCAGTAATATTGTAATCATTTATATGTATCTCACGCTTATTGTAATAATCTAAAGTTAGCTCTAAACATGATCCATGAAATATATATGTAAATATCATCACTTACCTGCCTTGATATCTAAAAGAATATTTCTCATTAGCTTTGAATCAACTCCATGAGCTTGAGAATGGCAAGGACGACACAAAGCGATTAGATTGCTATCTCGGTCATCCCTGCGACCACCGCTCCTGAATATAATATGATGCACATCATGAGCAACCGCACCGCACCTTTCACATAAATCGCTTTTCTCTCGGTATCGGTTATAGTTAGCTATATCCTTGTGGTTTTCTTTCTTTGGCAACATCATTGCATTTCCCTCCCTGTGTATTCGTGATCTTCTTTCCATCCTGCTTGTTGCAAACTACTATATAAATCCTCAACCTTTGCTAAAATCGCATTCCTATTATCAGTCCAAAATTGGCGATACTCTAAAACCCGATCAAAATACACATCACCCTCATAGTCATTAGGTGTACCCATAGAATCAGTTATAACTACTCTTTGCACTGACTTCCATAATGCTGATGGTATGGATTCACTAAAACCTATCTGAGGTCTGTTTTTTCTCTCTTGATCAATTACATCTTTAACATCAAATTGGTACTCAGGAGAATCTAAAGCAGATGCAATAGACTTCCAATCTATCCTGTCACCTCTTTTGCGTATGATTTTAGGCAATAAATGTAAATAGCTTAGTGATAGACTTGGATAGTCTTTAATTAGCTCCTCAGAGATAGCCCTAGCCTGTATCATTATTGCATCTTTATCAATCCGATCAGACCGACCTGCTAAGATCCAATCTTGTGTTATCTCTTGAATTAGAAAATCAGTGAACTTAATTAATTTTTCCAACTTCATCCCCTTCGTACATATTGAGAGTTCTTGCTTGCTGCATCTCTTTGATCCATTCTATATTCTCTCTCACTTTGTCTTTCTTAAAATCATATTCCTGCTCAGCAAATGATTTGCTTTTATTCTGTAAGTTAGAATTATCATTCTTGTTATTTATCCACCTTTTCATTCTTCTTGATGTATCCCATGTTTTCTGCTTGTCTTTTAGCATTTTGCCTTTTTTATCAGGCTCAGTCCAATAATCATAAAAATCATGAGCATCTTGTACCTTGAAACCATCAATACTAGGGAAAAGATTATTTATCTCATTTTTGAATTGATCTTGTGGGGTGAGTTTACTCACTATATCTACTTTAGTAGATATTTCTTGTTTAGGTTTTGTTTTGTTTTGTTTTGTTTTGTTTGCATTAGATTCGCTTTGCTTTTGTTCTGCATTCGCATTGCATTCGCTTTGCGACTGAATGGCATTTGCTTTACTTTTGCTTTCCCAACGCTTTTTAGCAGACTCTTTTGCCTTCCGTGACTTTTCTCGTTTATGGTCTAACCTTCTCTCAAGTGACAACGAAGTTATGCCATTATCAGTATCAACAAATAATTCAATATCAATACAAAACGCAATAAATTCTGCAAGGTATTCTTTGTCTATATGAAGGTTAAAAGCTAAACCTTTAATTTGAGATTCTTGGATAGGTTTATCATTTGAAGATATTATTTCACATAAAGCCCAAAAGATACCATAACCTTCCCAACCATATTTCATTCTTATTTCAACCATCTTCAAGTCTACATGAGCATTGAAGTCATGTGAAAAAAAGTAATTGTTATTCATATAAAAAACTCCTTGGGTGGCTTGATGGAGTCCGACAAGATACACCAAGCCTAAAAGCTTTTAGCTAACCCAAAGATAAAGTTATTAGAGTTGTCGGACTCTGAGTTCAATTATAGCTTATTTTCGCCCTGTTTTAAAGGTCTTTAACATCGCTTTTCTGTTCTTGTAGTCCTTAGTAGTTAAATAGCATTTAACCCAAAAACCACCGACTAATTTATAATTACTTCTCCACTGCATTATTATTCCCTTTTTTAATTATTTCTAAATCCTGTTCAGGTATTATATTATCAATTATTATCGCATGACCGCCACATCTTATAGGGCAATTTACTATATCGCCTCTAAAGTACCTCATGTGCCTTGTGTATGGCTTAAAATCAACTCCGCAAGACTCACATACTAATATCATCTAAAAAACCTCCCAAAGACCTTTCCTAGTCCTCTATTGAATAATCGCTCTGATATGCGACCTCGCTTAATTGCGTTTATGTCGCCTAGTAGCTTTGCTATGGTGTATAGTAATGATCTCATTTTGATGCCTTTCATTTGAATCTTCATATGATATATAAATTAATTGATACATTGGCAACAAAAAAAAGGGAATTAATTAAAATTCCCCTAAGTATTTAAAATGGCATATTATCCTCATAGGAAGGTATCTCTGCTGATGGATAGCCTGTGTTGGGAGCTTGTGAATAAGTTGGATTCTGTGCTTGTGAGTTTTTAGGATAGCCATCAAGGTCTTTTTTTGCCTCTCCTGACTTACCACCTAGCATTTGAAAGTTTGAGCCTACAACCTCTACCTTTGAACGCTTAACACCATTCGGATCATCCCATGTTTGTGTTTGCATTTTGCCTTCTAAATAAATAGATGACCCTTTTCGTAAATACTGCTCACATATTTCAGCCTGTCTTTTCCATAAAACAACATTAACCCATTCTGTGGTTTCTTTCTGCTGACCATTTTTATCTTTAAATCGCTCAGTAACTGCTATTGAAAAACTAGCCACCTTTGACCCTGATGGGGTAGTTCTAACCTCAGGATCACGACCCAAATTTCCTATAACCATCACTTTGTTTAAACTTGCCATTTTATAACCCTTTCAATCCAAGTAGTTCTTCTACTTCTTTGTTTGTTCTTATTACGCATACTTGACCATTCCAATTATTGAAATATTCAACCTGCTTTTCGTTTAATTTACCTTTTGAAGTTTTCACTTCTACCATATAATTCACCCCATTATAACCCACTAAAAGATCAGGAACACCGCCACCGACACTATGCAAGTGAGTTACCGAAGCACCTAAAAACCTAAAATGCTTTACAATAGACTTTTGATTTTTATCAACATTAGCAGCTCTCAAAATAAACCACCCTGCTTAATCTTTTGTGTATTGAACTCATTTATCTCAGCTCTCACTTGTGGCTCTAATTTTTCAATCCGCTTTATATACTTTTTATCTCTCAACTCTGGGCATTCCTCACGAACTTTCCTTATTGTTCTCGTAATACTCTCAAAGCTGAAAGATAGATTATCACCCCACATTGCATTACATATATCAGAACCTGTTAAAAAACCATCATGCTTTGCCATTATTAAAAAAACTTGATTATTCTTGTATTCTTTATTTTCCTGTAATATCTGTTTAACTTTTGGGTAAATATCCTTTATCACTAATAAGCCTCTCCAATAGTTAAATATATTTCTTTAGCATCACCGATAGAGGTCATAAACTCAGTAAAAGCGATCCTTGAAGATAAAACCGCCCAATCACCATTCAACAAGCCCAAAGACTCACCTAGTAAAATGCAACCCTCTGTATTATCATCTAAGTTCCCCCAATGAATCAAAATCTTTGATCTACCTTGTACATTAGTCACCTCAAAAGTATCACCATAGGTAGGGCTATTAACCCTCTCCATGATGTATTGACCTGATGGTATACAAGATATATTCCGCTCATTTTCTCTGTGATATGGCTCTAAAGTCACCGCCATAGGCTGATTATTTAAAAGCCATACACCAAAAGTACCATGATCAGGATGTGAACTTACTCTCACCATTCTTACTTGATTAATCATCTAACTCAGCCACCTTTTTATTTATAGCCTCTTGAACATAATCTGTTAGCCATCCTTTAGCCTGTGCATCTTTCCATCTTTGTCTTAAGGCTTCTTTAGTTCCTGATTGTCTAGGCTTGGTTAGTTGGTCATCAATCCACTCTTTAGCTTTTGTACTAACTAAATCAGACTTGTAAAGGTTAAACTCAGCGATAGCTTCACCCTCACCTGCTTCAATTAGCTCATCTAGTGTAACTACATCACCTTGCTTAGATAATTGCTTGTGTATAGCTACAATCCGCTTATGTAGTTGATTAATTAGATCATCACCAAAAGCAGTAGAAGAAATAGCTGGATCATTTATACCATTATCAAAATCACCACAAGCATCCTCATCCTTGTCAGTAACTAGACCTAAAATAGTAGCTAAAGCATATCTACGATAATAAGTTATTCCACTTCCATAGCTTTGATATGGATTCATGCCTCTTAGCTCTACCTTTGGGATAGTCTCAATAGAATCAATAGACTCACCTGAATCAATATGGAAAATGGTTGTAATTAGCTTGCCTTCATTTAGTCTTTGATTAAAACCAAGATGACAACCTGCTAGAATCGGCTTTATCTTTGTAATAATTTGACCGATAGATGCGTATTTGTAGTTGTGTCCTGTGGTTTCTTGATAGATTACAGGTACTTTTTGTTGAAATTCAGCGAGTGCTTTGTATAGTTCTTTCATTTTGTCCCTTTTATTTTTTGATTGATAAAGTATCTAACATATCTTGATCGTTTTTTTGGTTCATTGCATAATATTAAATTAGGATCAAAGCTAGAAATGGCTAGATGCACATCACCTGCATCATTTTCGTAACCTATATCCTCATAATTTTTAAGCAAATCTCTAACATAGGAGCTTAGTGTATGGTATCCATTGGAAAGAGCTTTCTTTGTCCATGTCTCCCTCTCTTCATCCGTGCAGTGACGAATTTGCAAATTTTTATACTTCCATTTATTCATTTATTCTCCAACTACTTTAATTTTATAACCAAGTTCTTTTTCTATCTGTTCAATGGTCAATTCTTGTACCTGAGTTCTATTATTAAATTCTTGTTCAGTGAGTTCTTCACCATTTAAGTACCATCTTTTATATCCATCTGCATCTTCACAAGCTGCACCATCTTCTCTATGTCTTTTACCATTTAAATACCATGCTTTATATCCATCTTCATATACTTTAACTTTATATTCAATCATCCTATTCTCCTATTCTTTAGGATAAATATAAATTAATTTATACTATATTCATAAATAAAAAGAAAAAAAGGGCTATGAACCCTCTATTTTTTATTCGTTGCGATTTTAATAATATCCTCTTTTAACTCTATAACCACTCTAGTCAATTCCTTTAAAGAATCTTTAATATCACTCATATCGCTTCTTAAATATTGTATTTCTCTATCCATAATTTTATTATCGCTGCTCATATCCCTTAGCTCCTCATAGTTTTTACGCTCTTTTTTCTCAAGATCTACTACTCGTCCCTCTTGGATGTTTATACCTGTTTTTAAATCATTAAACTTATCAACTAAATTTAGCTTTATTTTATCTGTTTTTTTTAGTGTTAAATCAGACTTGTTCTTAAATTGGTTGTAATCATTTAAAAATTCTAAAAAAGCCTCACGATCCTTAGTTATATAATCGTCAAATTTATTGATAGATTCAAATGCTTTAACCTGCTTATCGCCTATTTTATTTATTCTTTTATTAAATTCCTCAAATCTCTTAAATACTTTCTCATATAAGAAGTACGCAACCCAACCTGAAGCACCTACACCACCACCACCCACAAGCCACTCAAGACCCCCTGAGGCTGCTTTTATCTCATCTGCATTTGGTATATCCATAGCATAAAAATAGATTAATTAAATGGTCTAAAATGCCTAATATAATCTCCCCATGGGTTATACTTATTTATCCCTGCAAACAAGATCCTGCAATTTATCACATTTGAGTCATTTTTATATGGTTTGAATCCACCAATCCTGACACCTTGATACATCGCTTTTCTTTTCCACCATGAAATATCTAGACAATTCATAGCTAATAAAAACAACTCATCAGCCTTTTTGCGCCCCTTAGATCCTAATATTTTAGAGCTATAAAACCAATCATGCAATAAGGCTGCTAGGGAATAATCACCCATAGGACGACCTATTAACCACCTAGCTAAAAAAGGAATACTAGCACCATCCCATTCAAAACCACTAGGAACTCTGACTACAACACCATCAGGTAAGATAAAGTCAATTATCGCATTTGTTTCATAATGCTGAATACCTTTTATCTTTCTAGTTTTTTTCCATGGTCTTTTATTCTCATCAAACGGCTCTAATGTGCTAACCTTAGATAAAAAGAAAGTAAAGAGTTTTTCACCCTTTACCCCTCTTATAAAATTTCTATTTGACCGATATTCTTTAGGGTTAAATAGCTTCATCTATATTGTTCTCATTGTCAGGATTTTTATAATCTGCTAAAAGTCCTAGTATTCTTTGCAATTCTAGTAGATCCTTTTCAGATACTACGTTCAAGGCTTCATCCGATGTGAGGAAAAAGTTACCTCTATCACCCATCAGATCATTATAATAAAATAATCTTATAGCCTCAGACTTTGATCTTATTCTTATTTCGCAAGCTCTTGTTATGCTATCGTTTTCAATTCTTTTTGTAATCGCCATTTTTACTCCTCAGGTCTCGTTTTGGTTCCTAATCTATACTGATGCTCATCGGACTCATAAACATCACCCAAAGCGAACCGAATAGCCTCACCTGCACCATTAGGAAAAGCATCCTTAATAGCTTGAGGCACATCAGAGTTCCATGGGATTGGATTAACTAAATCAAAAGGTAGTGAAGTCCGCTCTTTTTGAATACAGCCTGCTGTTGTGGCATTTATATTGTCAAAAGTAAGATGAGCAGATACTAGTTCTAGGTCATCAACTCCTGTGCTACTCCATTGCATCTCAATATTTGTGGTCTTTGCACATATTGGGAAATTTTCTCTTTTAATCATTAATTTGCTCCTTAATCAAACATTAATAAAAAACTGCCATCATCGGATGGGGGTGGGGTTGCTGCTGCTTTAATTTCTACCCTAGAATTTGAAACACTGCTCCAAGTAACTTTAGTCACTACGCTTATGCTGCCTGCTGATAATGGTACTAAACTCAATGCACCGCTTACCTGCTTGTTAGTGTTATGCTGAAATTCTAAAGGTCTAGCTGATCCATCTATATCAATACCTGTAAAAGCATTATTTGAAATACCTGTGGCATAGATGCAAGATCCTGCTGTTACTGATAAAGTTTTACTATTTGGTGTGCTGCTTGCTCCATTCGTTGCAAAATTGCCTGCTCCACCACTTCCTGTAAAACTTGTGGCAAACATTGAAACAGGGGTAAATTGGGCAGCATTAAAAGATACCACAATATTGTTATTCCCTGTCGGTGGATTCAGTAAACCATAACAAGCCCATCTTTGTGACAGACCTCCAAAGTTTTGCGTCTTTATGAGAGTCATAGACTGACCCCCATAAGTGCATCCTGTATAGAACTCACTATTATCCATGATGAAAGAAACAAATAAAAAACCATTTGCCCCTGTATTCTGTGTGTGTGCTCTTGTCAATGATGTGCTCGGCCATGGTGGAGTCTGCACATATTGAGTTTTATTTCCTATTGCTAGTGCCATCTAGTTTTGCTCCACTACGCTAACAACATCCCATGTAGATGTGAACGCATCATAGATCACTCCCACATAGAGAGATTTATTAATTGCTATGGAGGTAGGCAACGCTCCCTTGAGATCCCTAAATCCTGCATTCCATGATAGAGTTGAGGTTGCTGACGCTCTAAATCTATATATCACCTTAGAGCCATCTACTCCATTGGTAGGTAATGGAATGGTGCAAGTTTGAGATAGGTTGTTTGCGCTTATTTGTTTATATACCGATGAATCCACTGCCATGGTAGATGGGTTTGTTGAGGCTTCAACTTTTAAGGATAATTCAGTCCAAGATGTCCATGTAGAGCCACCATTGAATGAATTTCTGATAGCAGTCTTTGACCCAACCGAACCACTTTCACCTACATTATAAGCCACTTGCGTGATGGCTCCGCTTGTAGGCTCGTGTCTGATAACTAATACATGTAAATAATTGATTGACCACCCTAAAGGAATGTTAGTTAGTCCTGAATTAGATGTAACATAGAACCCTGCTAGTGTTAGGGAATTGATATTCGTAATGGTTGAAACGGCTCTGTCTGAGCCAATTAGACCCATATTTCTGCCACTTCTTGTATAAACTAGCTCATCATCTGTGCCTTGATTAAGATCGCCATCAGTAGGGCTTGAGTTATTAAATGGGCTAAAATTAATTGCGTTTAATCCTGTCGCATTGCCCTCGCTTAAAACATCAGATAGTGTATCAACTCCTGGTGTTATATTAACAAAAGACCCCCAAGTATTAGAAGAGGTGATCATTCTAATCCATTGACTACTTGAGTTAGTAGCCGTAAATGTCTGATAACCTGAGTTATTATTTGCTTTAAATGTTTGGTGCGTTCCAAATGTATCGGGAAAGCCACCACTCCCTGCATTCAAGCCATAACTATAACCATCGGGATAGGTGCTAGGTGTGTCGGTTGCTGATTTATTATTAGCAAATTTGTATAGATTAATATTAGGGATGATTGGATTTGTTGCGTCTATTGTAATGTTACCATCACTTGAGGCAATAGAATTAACTTGTCCACCTGATGATGCGCCTTGAATCAATTTTCCTGCTGAGTCATAACCTACTAGCCCGACCTGTGTCCCTGTGGGTAAATTAGTGAGTGTGGTGTCTCCTGCAACTTCTATGTCATTTTGAACATCTACTTTTCCGCTGCTCGCCTGCAAAACAATATCGGCAGAAGAGTCTAATCTCAGATCTCTATTAGCTAGTCCTGTTGTATCGGATGAAATACTTAATAAGTTGCCTGAACTAGAATCAATTATTCTGCCCTGCGCAACACCTGAGGCATTTAGAAATTTAATAACTGAGCCATTTTTATAGTTATGTGTTCCTGTAAAATCTAGTGTACCTGCCAATAAAAATTTAGAATTAATCGCATCCCATCTCATAGAATCAGCACTTACACCATCTAGCATGGTAAATGTGCCATTTGTATTCTTAACTAAGAATGAACCATTTATAGCAGGTGTAGGTATATTCACCGCATTTAGATCTACATAGTTCTTTGTAGCCACTTCTTGAGCTAAAGTAGGATCATTAGCAGTGACAGAAGTAACTGAGGTTAGATCTAAACTTGATGCATCTATTGAAATATCTACACCATTAAAATTTATAGTAAAATTACCACCATCAGCAGTAAGCTTGCCTAGTATTGAACCTGCTGTTTTATCAAAAAATGATACCTCACCCACATCAATATTATCAAATACAAATTGACTACCATCCCAATATTTACCACTACCTATAAAATGAAAATTATTCCCATCCCTCCAAATAGCCTCTTCTGTATCAGTTGCCCAAGCAATTTGCGTATCCTTCAAATCATTCAATAGATTTGCTTGTGTGTCATGTATTCTTAGTATGTGCTTATCAGCCATTTCTAAACCTCATCCTGTATATTTTCATTACTTGGATCACTTGTATCTTGCCAATTCTCTAAAGTGTTATCTACTGAGTCTTGTATTATATCATCAATCCTAATATCTAAATCAAACAATATACCACTTACAGAGATAGTAGGCATGTCTTTTGATACTGACTTTGTAATACTTGTTATCAAAAACTCATAAGGTAAATCATCTGTAATATTTGGAATCTGAACATTTAATCTAGTTCCTAAATCCCAACTTTGACCGAATGCATAAGTAGTCTCAAAATTAAATTTGTTTTTTGGTATTACCCTAGCTTCATTATTATATTCAGCACCTTGAAACCTTAACCACTTCCTTATAAACCAATAAGCACCTTGATCGGTATCTATCCAAGTATGATCAGATAATACTTTAGGAGGCTCATTGATAACACCATAATACAAAAATAAAGCTCTAGCTCTCTCCCATAATATTACCCTGCTTGCATCACTTAAAAAGTCCATGCCCCTACAAGCTGCTACTTTTTCCGCATCAGTTGTTAGATCGCTTGATACATTTGTTATACCAATAGATTTATTGAATTTTTGGCTACCTACATCATAATCATAATTGATAAAAGGCTCACAAAAAATATTTCTAGTATCTTGCTCAACTCTTTTTCCCCATGAGATCATATTAGCTTGAGTTATTGTTGCTAATGAGCTTGAACCTGTTTTCTGTACTACTTGATCAACTCGTTCTTTAAAATCGTCACCAATCCATGACATTAAAAAGAACCGATTACAAATATCCCTAGCCATCGCCTTAGATCCTACACTTTTATTATCTGTTCTTTGCGTAGCTATTTTAACATCGTAAAAATCAAAATCTATCAAGTCTTGAGATACATAAGATCCTTGAGTATTAAAGTCTAAATTGATCACTTCGCTTGGCAATATATTAGGATACTCTTTACCCCAGCCAAGAGAAGGAGAGGAAATATTTAAGCTTGAATAGTTTTGTAAGAACTTAACATGAGCTAGAGCACCAATGGGATCTTGTATAAGGTCATTAGTTTGCCATTCAATAGTGTTTGCTAGGTTATAAAAGTTGTCATCATACAAGCGACCTCTGAAAGGTGTATAAACACCCTTAGAAATTGACTTCTTCTTTTTAAATGCAAAACCTAAAGAGAAGAAGTCTAATGACAAACCAACACTAGAAGGAGCACCATTTTTATCAAATAAGAATTCAAAGGTTATCACTAATTTCTTTAAAGCTATTAGCTCATCTCTTGAAGTAATTGATAGATCAATTTCTCTATAACCTGTTTCAGAGGTATTACCATTTGAAGGTTTCCAAAAATAATCTTTATTTAAGCCATCAGTTGAATAATTAGTTGGAAAATTCCTTATTTGGTTAGATGCAAATGCTTTTTTATTATCGTAAACATCTAATATATCACCATACCATTTATCACTTTGAATATAGACATTTGACTCTAAGTTATTGATTGCTGATTGAGAACTGAATCCCATTAGTGTATTAATGGTTAAATAAACACTATCAAATTCATCAGGGATATTATCAGGTATAGGCAACTCATAAACTTTTGCAAATCCATGGTCATTAGCTATTATGTCAGCTTCAAATCTCCATTCAAAAGGGTCTGACTCGTTTTCTAAGCTAACATCTCCAATAACGTCCACTGAATTTTGTAGAAAAAATGCACCATCTTTATAAAACCCTGATATATTAGAGTCATAAGTCCAATCAGCTGGATTGTCAAAATACGCATCAGTGGTAACATTAGAAAGGTTTACACCTTGTACTATTTCAAATCCTACTAGTTCATCACTATCACCGAATTCTAAATCTTGTTGTATAAGCTCATTATCTTGCAAATCAGCTGAATTAATATCTAGTGAGAATTTAGGTAATTCTTGATAACCCTCGTTATAATTAAACAAGTCAACATTTGCGGCTATAGATTCGCCATCCTCATTAATAAATCCCTCACACCTCCAAAAATCAGCATTATACTCTTTACGAATATCCATGAGTGTAAAAATACAATCAGCAGTTGCTTCAATAGAATAAGGGTGGATTAAATTTAATATAGCTTCATTTTGATTTATGGTTAATGATGTAACCTTGGCGATCTCACCTTGTGCAGTTCCTACAATACATTTTAAATAAAGAAACCCATTATTAAAAACCGCTTGTAAATTATTAGTGAAAGAATTTGAAAGTGTAAGTTTAATAGTAATAGCATCGCCTACTCCCCCGTATTGCCCTGACAACCAAGGAAATGTTCTATTTGCTCCATCAATATCAGAAACGAATATTTCCTTCTCTAGGTCACCTGTTTGAAGAAAAAATGTTTTTTCACTCTCTCCTAATGTAACAGGCAAAACTTGACCGATAGCCTCTGAATCTGTATAGATTTGTGGATCAATAGCAGAATTAGTGACTTTTTTTAAGTCCTCTGTTATATAACCACTTAACATTGAATCTCTTGAGTCTATCTGAGACCTTACAGGTATATTATAGGTGCTTTTATCAAAATTAGGTAGATCACATACACCACTATAAATAGTCTTTTGTAATGATCCTAAACTCCATTCATGAATGGTACATGTGCAACCATGAAATGAAGCATTATCACCATAAGCAAGCAAAAACTTTTTCCAAAATATATCAGTGTTCCTGATCTTAATATTTAAACCGCTTGAATTAGCTATATCACCAAATCTTTCAATCTTTACCGATTTAGTAATTGCAGATATACCATCTCTAGCTAGAATATTGCGACCTGATATAAATGGCTCTGTATTAGGATAATCACCACCATAGAACCACTGAAAAACACCATTTATAAGACCAATAGAGCTATCAGTAGGTGTACTGCTATCATCAACAACTATTCTTACTGAAAAACTATACTTAGACATTGCTCAACCTTTGAAAATTTAACTCTAACTCATATCGCTTATTTTTCACTTGAGTCACTTTTAGCTCTGTATTGAGTAATCTAACTTTAAAATTTGTTACACCGCTATAATTAGCACCAAAAGGATAAACTTCATTAGGTACTACAAAATCCAACTCACCATAACGTACTATTCTTAAATGTTTCAAAAGAGCACTCATTTTGTCATGTAACAACCTGAGTTTAAATTTAGTTTTTTCTGTCCTTTCTGTGAGATCATTGGAGCTATTAAAACTATAAGCAAGACCAACACTATCAGCAAAAGCCGAAACATTAACACTAAAATCATTCACAGGATACCTAATACCTGTGACAGATCCTATTTCTAAATTACCCTCGTCACCACCTGATAAAGGTGTATAGATCGGAGGTGCTTGAGCTTCAAATACATCAAAGCTAACTCTAAAATATTTGTATTTAGTAGAGTTTAATGCGCCTGTTTGCTTAAAGCTTTTAATGTTAAAATAGAAAGACCCTAGATCACCAAAAGCAGGAGAGAAAAGGGCTAGACCTCTGATGCCATTGGTGTCTAGGGTAAAAACACCATCTCTTGAGTTATCGTATATAGTTTGAAGATTAGATAGCTCAGTAGCGTTTAAAATGGCTGTAAATTGAGATCTTAACCTATCATAGGTTGCTCCATCATCAAAAAATTGTGTCTCACCTGTTTCCGATTCAAATTTATGAGCTGACATTAAAATAGATGAGACGAAACCCTCTTCAATCCATTCTATATTAATTGATTCAGCAAGTGAGTTAGATAGTGTAAAAGGCATTATTGAGTCACCAAGTTTAATTCATTCACTAAATCTAGTTCACCACCTCTGATTGAGTCTAATATTTTATTAGCAAACTTCTGTAAAGTATTGTCAAGCCCTTGAATAGTTGAGCTATCAGCATCTCCACTAATATTTATATCACCGATTGAGACTGATGGTGCATTATTCATACCTCCTAAAGCCTTCATTTGATCTTTGGTGAATACTCCCTCCCCTGCATTAACTCTTATCATAGTTTTATCACCTATATCGGATGATGAACCACCTCTGACAATACCACCGCTTGCAAACTTCTGAGATGCAATACTTGAAATACTAGCAGCACCTTGAGAACCTACAATACCTGCATTAATTAAGTTCATTGGTGGAGCAGAGCTAGATAAAGCCTTTGTAACACCTAAAGAGGTATTTATGATAGCTTCACTAAGGGCAATAGTTTTTCTAGCGTTTGCGTTCTTCTTAGAGCTTCCTAGAGCATTTCTAGCTATGGTTGAAAGTGAGCTAGTAACGGACTGAGCAAGAGATAGCTTTGCTAATTGGATGTTTCTCTCTTTATCAAATTGTTTTTTTAGTTCCGCTTGCTTATTTTTTTCAATATCAACCTCTAAATCAGCAGTCTCTTTTTTATGCAACAATAGAACATTGTCAGTTTCTCCAATAAGAGCAATTCTTTCCTCTTGCTTTATTCTTAATTCTTCTCTTCGCCTGTCAGCTTCGGACAATAATGCTAAAGTCACCTCTTGTTCTGTATCTCTCATATTTTGAGATAACTTTTCATAAAAAGCAGCATCATCTGATAATTGCTTTTCATTTGATTTAGCGTTGTTATCTACTCTGTTTTTGTCGGACTTTGTGGCTTCTTTATTGGTCTCAACATATTTTTTACCCTTTACTCTGACTGCACCTGTCATCTTACCCCAAGCAGTCTGCATTTTAGATAAATTATCCAAAGCATTGATTTGCATATCATCTGCACCATCTTGCATATCTTTATATAATAGGTCAAGAGTTTTTTCAGCATGAGACATACCATCAAGCCAAGAATCGGGAACTATTGAATCAGGTAAAAAATTTAAAAACCCATTTACCGCACCAACCATTTCCTTGAGCATTTTAATTGAAGCCTCACCAATTCTCTGAAAACCTAATAAAACAACTTGAGACATTCCCATAAAACCAAATTTCATGTAGTCCCAACCTGCTCCAATCCTTAAAAAAACACCGCTATTGATCCAATCAGTCATCGCACCAACAATAACGGATAAACCTTTCTTAATATCTTCAAAGAACCCTGAGTTAGCTATTTGCCTTAGTACTTCTTGAAATTGATCTTTTAAGGTAGATGATAAGCCTCCAAAGGTTTTAGATAAAGTCTCCATCCCTCCTGATGATTTTTGTAGCTCTTTTTCCAAAACTTTCCATGCGTCTTTGCCTTTAGCTGCTTTTGTCAGGTCTTCTATTTGGTTTCTTGTTTCACCACTAACTAAGCCCAACTCTTGAAGCCTTGCTAAAGACTCTCCAATAGGTCTATTTGCTTGTAAACCACTATAAGCTCTACCAACATGAACCGCTAAATTTTCAAAGCTCTCACCACTAATCGCAGCAGCATCACCTACTAATCTTAAACTTTGCCCTGTGGCTAAAGTAGTACCGCCTAAAGTCTGTAAAACCCTAGATGCATTTGCTATTTCTTTTAGTTGAAATGGTGTAGTTGATGCAAATTTACTTAGCTCCTGCATCCTAGCTTTTGCACTATCAGTATCACCTAGCAAAACCTTAAACTTAGTTTCTAAAGTCTCCATTTCAGCAGCAGCACCCACTAAAGCCTTTGCAAACATACCAATACCACCAACAGCTAAACCTGCTAAAGCTGTTTTCATAAGCATGGCTTTTCCTGTCATACCCCCGAATGATTTTGAAGTCTTATCAGTTCCTTTTGATGTTTTCTTAGCTTGTGCATTAACTTGGCTAAATTCGTTTTTTATCCTAGCTAATTGTGCAGACATTTCATCTTTTAAAATGGCTCTTGTAATTATATCACTCATGAATAACCCTCATTATTTGCTCTAGGCTGACTCCAAAAATTTAGATAAGCCTTGTATGTATTTTTCATCTCAACAAATCTAGAAGGTATTGCATTATAAGAAGGTGCAGAACTAAAGTCATTATAATATTCATATTCATCAAACCACTCAAAAACTGAATCAGGGATAAAATTTTTAGGCTCTTCATAATACATATATATCGCTTCTTCTTCGGTGTCGTCAATCCAAGAGGGCATCAACTTGGATAAATCCGAATTATAATCTACTTTTCTTTTAAAAATAGTAGATTGAATTTGTCCCTTGTGATACCCTGCTAGGACTTTAGCCCGACTTTTTCCTCTTCTGATAATCCACTAATCTCTAAGATTTTATTTGTAACTAAATTAATCATTTCAGGAGGGATTTTATCATACACCTCTTGACTCAATAAACCATCATCATCACTTTTATACTTAAACTCTTTACCACCGATTGAGGGAAAGTTAGACCAACCTAGAATGTATTTTCTAAGGATCTCACCAACCTTTTGACCGCTTTGCTCTAAGTGATCAACCACATCTAAAGAATCAATAGCCTCATCAATAGATTTAAAATCTTTATTCATCTCATATACTTGCTCTGCCATCTTTTGACTAAGCGAAATAACTGCCATTCTCACCTTTGAAAATTTTGCTTTATCTCTTTGAGAAAATTGCTTAATCTTGAATGTAGGTCTGTATTTCTTAGGTATTTGAGATGGTGAAAACTCAATTTCTGAACTATCAACAGGTAAATACTTATATAGATTCTCGGTTGGTTTTACTCTTTTTATTTCTTTTTCCATTTTTTAGCCCTTTATAGAAAAAATGCCCCGATTAAGGGGCTTGTTAGTTTAAGCTATTGCACCTTGAAGAAGCCTGAAAGTAGACTCATCTGCCATAGTAGCATCAGCACCGCTATTCCGATTTAATTTAATTGTTAGCTCATAAGCCATCCGACCATTAGCATCTGTCTCGCCATAAGACAAAATTTGTCCTCTAGGTATTTGTATAGACCAATCACCAAAGGTCAAAGTGATAGCTTCCTCTTGCTCAGTAGTAACTTCTAAAAATGGATTAAAAGTTCCTGCAGGAGGACATAGTAGAGTCATTTCCATTCTAGGTTGTCTATTTATGATAGTAGCTGAACGGATACCTGTGGTCTCACTTGGGCATGGTAAATACTCAATAGTATTACCAAGATTCAATGAGAAGGACTGAACGCATAATTCAGAACCCCAAATAGAGACTGAACCATTCATAAATTTAGCCCCTATTGTCGTGTCAGGATCAGTGAGAGCAGGAATAGAAGCATTGCTAATATCAGTGATACCACTAAATTTACCTTTCATCTCATAGGTACATTTCAAAGGTGAACCAACACCTTCTGCACCTATTGTCATATTACCCATTACACCTGCACATGATGATTGAAGTCCAACAGGTGTGCCATCGTCTGAGATACCAATTTTATGGAATGTACTTGTCTGCTTGTCACCTGCTTGTAATGGCTCATATCCATAGCCCAAACCCGCATAAGATGTACCGACTAATCCACAAGTCTCAGCCATCTTACCCCATTTAGGAGCTGAGTCAATACCTGCATCTGCTGAGGCTACTTTAGTCATTGCTGTAAAGTTAGCACCTTGTATTCCACTTATGGAAATATCCTCACCATAGTCTCCTGTTACATACTTAGAATCCTCGTCACCACCTTGAATATCAGGTGTAAATTCTACCTCTCTCATCCTAACATCAAAGTCAGTACTTGTAATTGTCTCAGAAGTTCCTGCAATAGCTTCACGCTTTGCTATCATCTCCATCTTAGCTACATTATAAGCCATGTTTTTTCTCCATTCTTAGCAAGCGATTTGATCAGGATTCAATCGGTCTTGTGTGTATTGTAATCTAAATTTAAAAATTCTTTTCTCAGGATTAAAAATATCATTACTCTCAAAGTAAGTTGTTTCACTTCCCATGTAATAAAACATATCAGCACCAACAGAACCTAAAGGACTGCCCTGCTGACCTGAATCACCAAATAAACGCTTTAAATCATCTTCACATAGATCTAATTGATCCTCATTTATTCTTTGTGGATCATACTCACTATCTTCATTTAAAGTCCATATTGTTATTTCTACTTCAATCTCATTAGTGTATGAATGAAAGTTAGTCTGTTGTGTATCAAAATCTAAATTTCTCTCCACAGGCATTCTGACATAGAAATTAGGGAACTTAGCAAGTGATAGGTCTCTTTCATTAGACTCCCAATCAAAGTACCATCCATCAGCTACTCTAAGCTCTAGAATGGACTCCTCTATCTTTGCTCTTATCTGTGTTTTAATTGGAGGCATAATCTATCTCCAAATATCAAAAGATGAACTATGACGATCAGTTAAATCTTCTACTTCTTGTGTGATCATTTCAGCAGTCAAAGTCTTTGCATAATATCGCATTTGCTCTTCATAGTGTTTCATTTTTGCAAAATATTTATCTGATTCAAAAGCATCATTATTGTTCACATTCATAGAGTCAGCAAATAGCTTAGAATAAACAACCGCTAAACCATACTCTTTCAACTCATATACAAGAGGCTCAACTATCTTAGCAAAATCTAAAACACCTTTAGCTTGAGCGATTGACTCAATAGCTGAATCACCTTTATCTAAGTAAACTTGTATATCTGTGTTTGTATCGCCTATAAATCGTTTTGCGACCTTATCTGTAATATCTGTACTTGTTAGGTATGGCATTTCTAAAAGTCCTTATTAGCCTTGTTTATAGCTTTAGCCCAATTTGATTTTATAGTTGCAATATTATTTTTCATTGAACTATCTATGAATTTGTCAGCCCCCCAAGATCTTTGTCCTTGGTGAACATATTTACCATATTGAGTACCCATAGGATGACCTTCATCATGTAATACTAAATTTACATAAGCAGAAGCCTCAGACCTTATACCAAAGACTTTATCAACTATCTTACCTAAAAAACCGCTTCTAGATTCTTTAATTGCACCTACACCGCCATAGCCTTTTATTGATTTAACTAACTTTCCTGTTCTTGTTGTAAATCTATGCTTATCTTTTGCAGTTGATTCAACAACACTAGCAGATCTCTTAGAAGCTCGTCTAAGCTCCTTAGTTAGGTTTTCAGGATATACCTTCAAAGCTCTATCAAAATCTTTTGCATCTAGTTCAAATTTCATCGTATTTACTTTTTAGGTCTGCCACGTTTTTTAGTTGGCTTTTCGGTGGGTTCGTGTTTTTTAGAAAGCACATTGATAGAATTATCAAAATGTTTAGACCAAAACTCAATAATATAATCATCATCTGTCTCAAATTCACCATTTACAAAAGTAAAAAGAACCTTGTTTTTTGCAGTATCCCAAATTTTAGCCTTTGGGCTTTGTCTATCTAGTTTTTTAATAATCATATAAATAAAATAGAGGGAGCCTAAGCCCCCTCAATCCTCTAAGCTAGGTTAGTGATTTTACCATGGAAAATCTCATGACCATAATCAGTACCGAACTGACCATACATCTGAGTTTTGCTTGATGCGCCATCTTTAGCAAGTTCTTCAACAAATAGAGCTTCACCCATTGTAGGAAGTACCGCTAGTGATAGTTTTGACATATCGGCAATGATAAGCTCAGTCTGTGATACTTGTGGAGCATACTGAACAGGCAAGATACCAAAATCAGTTGCAATAGTATCAACCGCAACACCACCAACTGAGAAAGAACGCTCTTGAAGAGCGAACAAATCAGATAGTGCTTGTTTGTAAGTTGAGTTCACAAGAATAACACATTGACCATTATCAAGCTCTGCACCATTATCAGCCATTGACTTAGTAAGTGAATTGAACATAGGCTTAGTCAAAGCACCTGCTGAACCATCTACTGAGTTAGTAGTGATACCTGTGGAGATACCTCTAGATTGAGAAGCAGTACCCGAAGCAGTCCATTTTACATAGACACCATTGATCATAGTATACTCTAAATCAATCGCCATTTGACGAAGGTTACGAGTTACCTGAGCACCCATTTTATCGGTTACTTGGTTCTCACCTGCCCAAGCAGGAACACCTGCTAGAGTTGAAACGTCAGATGAATTAGCATAAGATACCTCAGCAGTACGCTGAAATATTTGAACGGCATTTTCATCTTGTGATTGATCATAAGTTGTAGCAGTTACACCTGATACAGACGCATCTTCTGAAATAGAAGGTTGAGCTGCTGAGTTCAAAGCATAGTTAGTGTTTAGGGCAAAATTAACAGATGACACAGGACGTGCTCCATTAATGCCACCGACCATATTTAATACAGGTGTAGCGTTTTGACCAATTTCAAATAAAACCCCTAGATAGTTAGGGTTGTTCTGTGTAGTACCATATCCTGAAACAGACATATACTAGCCTCCTCTTTGTGTTTGAAGCATTTGAGAAACAACACCACTGAAGTTTCTACTTTCTCTTGCTTGTTTTAGTGCTTGTTTTGCTTCTGCACCTTTTTCAACGGATCCACCATTAAAGCCTGATCCTGATTTAGAAGGGTTCTTGACTAAATATTTATTGCTTTGTAGGAATTGCTCTACAACAGAACTAATCGTGCTTTGAGAATCACCTACAAGTAAGTTTTCGTTTTCAAGTCCTCTAATATCATTCTTAGATTTTAAACCGACTAAAGCTAAATCAATAGCCTCATCTGCGACTCCGTTTTTTGTTAGTGCAGATTTTAAACTTGAATCAATACGCAAACCTAAAGCTTCACTTTCTGCCTTTTCTTTTTCCAATTTAGATTGAGTCAATGCAGATTCAATTTCTTGGATTCTATGAGATAACTTTTCAGATTCACTCATTTTATCAAAGGCTTCTTGTTCTTTGGATCTAATCAGCTCTTGAGCCTTAGTTGCTATATCTTCCCCATCCTGAACACCTACTAACTGACCTAGAGATGATAAAGTACCCTCTAAGGCTTGTATTTTAGATGCTAGAGAACTATTTGCTTCTTTTAGCTCTTTATTTTTACCGATTATTTCACCATTCTTAGCTTGTAGCTTTTCCACGTCACTTGATCCATTAGATTCAGTTTGTGGTGTATTGTTTTCTTCACTCATAAAGCGACCTCATTAAGGTTTTAGTTTACATAATAAATATACATTTTTTTTAGTTTACATAATATTTTATCATAAAACACAAAAAAAGCCCCCAAGAATTAACTTGAGAGCCTTTTGAGGGAGAGTTATTACGAACTATCTGATAGTATATGTGTAAGGGCAATAAGTTCTAAAATTTAAGGTATAATACTCTCCACTAAATGATCTGTATAAACCCTGATAGCCACCTATTTTTATTTGACAATCTACCAAAGTAAGCTGAGTATAACTATGGGCTAATGAAAGCCCTAGTAAGATGATAATCAAGTATTTCATTAACCTATTTCCTCAATTAGCTTTGCTACTCTAGCTAATTCGTCAGGGTCCATAGACTCTAAATGATATTGGATAGTATCAAGTAAGTTAAACTCAGAATCTGATTCCTTTAGAGTATCTTCAACTCTATCAAAAACCATAATCTTATTACCATCAATACAATACTCAATAAAATCATATTTATGATGCTCTAAGATTACTTTTCTATCATCGTGCTTTGGCTCTAGTGCTTGTTCTTCTGCTTTTGTTGGTAATTTAAAACGATCCATTTTATAGCCCTTTCGCTTGATTATGATATAAATATAAATTAATTGATATAAAAACGATAAAAAAAGATAAACTAAATGAATTTACTTTTTATTGCTTTATCAAATCTGCCCTGTATCGTATCTAGTTTAGGCTCATTGATTATAGCTTTATCCCATGGCTCGCCATTATTATAGGCTTTTCGTCTTTCTTTGCTACCCATTACCTCAGTTTGCTTTTTAACTGATAAATTTTTCAACATCTTATCACCACCCTTTGAATAATCAAACTCAGAAGGATCAAGAGGATTATCATCGTCTATTATTACCTCAGTAAAATAACATACACAATTTGGATGAGCAGGCATAGGAGGTAATTTGTCCTTAGGAAATACACCTCTACCCCATCCAAAGTCTGACCTAGCATTTACATCGCAAATATCAGTTATATTGTGGCTCGCATCCAAGTTCCATCTATAACCAATCACATCCTCATCATCTTGGCTCATTGCTAAAAAACTATCTAGTTGTGATCTAGCAGTTTCAGTTCTTGCAATTCGCCTTGAGATATACCTAGCCTTAGTTCTAACCATGTTATCAATAGACTTCTCAACAGATTCAACCGATTGACTTCTTACCGCCTTAATAAACCTCTGATAAGCCTTTTTTGTCTCTGAGGTTGGGTAGTTCATCGCTTTAAGGTTTTTTATCTCTTTTTCAAGTAGTCTTAGCTCAGATTCATAGTCTTTCGCAAAACCAATGCCCCTAATATCCTGTGACATCTTTCTAACTCTAGCCCTTAGGAAAGATTCATTTACTTGACCTGTTTTAGTAATATGATTGTTTATCCGTTTTAGATTGTCCTGAAAGTCACTAGCATATTCAAAGTCTACCTTGATTGCGTTTATGATATATCGCTTTGTAGATGTGGTTGCTCGCTTGTTTCTATTTCTTAGGTCTATTTGATCGCTTGTCCATGCAACATCATTAATAGCACCTCTCAAGGCTCTCTCATTGATCTCTACATTAGGATTCATTGACTTAGCTTTAATAATAGCACCTGTTACCGCATTATTTACCACTGAATCAGCGATCTTTTTATCTAGATCAAAGATCTTCCAACCTGCATCAACTACCTGCTTAATAGTTCTGTCACCAATCTTTTTAAGTTGATCATTTAACCAAACTAAAAAAGGTGATATTGCTTTACCATAGGCAATATCAAAACCCTTTACAAGTTTACTTATTTCTTCGTTTGTTTCTTTTGGCTTCATGATCCTAATATACTAAAAATGATTATTATAAATATTGCTATTGTATAGGCTTCAACTTTGTTCATTCTTCTTTATCCTTAAAATGTTCTAAAATTATATCAATCGCCTGAGTAAGCGTTTTCGTTTCGTGTATCATATTTTCCTCAATCCCTAGCCTCCATTTTTGATGATAGTCTAATATCTGTATTGATTGCTTTAAGTTCATTCTTCTACCTAACTGATTATATGTTAAAATATCTATTCATTGATTCATGAGTAGGTGTGATTAGTCTCTGCTCCTGTAAGAACCTTTCTTGATTTTCACATATTTGTTGATTTTGTTTTCTCCAAAACTCAGCATCTAACTCTACTTTAGAGTTTCTAACTGCTTCTAACACTTTAGTTAAATCAGTCATTCTTCTACCTCCTTAATCTCAACACCTTCTAAGGTGGATAGATAGTCTAGGTCTAGTCTATGTTGTTCTCTTAGGTCTTCAGGGAAGGTATAGCCCCTTATAAATTCTAAGCAAGCCCAATCCACTTTAAAGGAATCATCTAGCTTAAAGGTTATAGCTTTCGGATTTAGAGGATTTCCATTTCCAATAGTAGGAACTACTAAAAAGTTTTCATAATATTTAGAAATGAACCTACAATCAAAAGTCCCATCAAGATTACTTATATATTTGCAATCTTGCCCTTGAATCGCTTTCAAAAACGACTCTGCACATTCGTTTTTAAAAAATTCGCTTGTAAGCGTTAGTGTTTTCATTCCCCTGCCTCCACTCCTTCAATTATTACTTTCTCAGTGACTTCTACTATTCGGTAGTCTTCTTTGTGTTTTATTGAGTTAAAAGCACGCATCACTGCTTTCTCAGATTCATACTCATTGATAATAATCCATGTATCACAACCCAAGACTATTTTCTTTTGGCGTAGTGAGTAGTATTTCATTTTCCTGCCGTAGTATATTGATTCACTCATTCTTCTACCTCCTTTACTTGGCATTCTAAGTCTTTTATTGTTTTGATTATAGGCTTTTCGTATATGTGTAATAAATGTTTTCATATAAGATAGTTATGTGCAGGCTATTACGTCACTTAAATATTGCCCTGTGTTTAACTCAATCTTTTTACAACCATTCTGATTTTGTAGTTGAGTTATCCATTCAGTCCAGTTATCACTTACCAGTTTAATAAAGCCTTCATTACTTCCTCGTTGCTTGTACCTTTCTATAAATTCGCCCTTTAAGTCAATATTCGGGTAAACTAAAGTAAAGTCTAATCCCTCTTTTACAAGTGCATCTCTCACAACATCGTGACTACTAATCAATATAATATCAACTTTACCCAAATTTGCCTTTATGTGTTCAATGTAGTTTTGTGGGAAAAAGGATTTATCAAACTTACTGCTATCACTATCTAATACTTTTAGTTTAGAATGGTTGTAAATGTGGCTTTTACCAACAGCAGGAAAGCCAGCACATAACAATGTATAAAGTTCATTGCTTGTGTCTTTTTCGTTATTGTTTTCTGTACTCATAATCTTATCTTTATTAATTAAGTTAGTTGCTAATTCAAGGCAAGCAACGAAACCTTATACTAACCGTTGTGCATAATACTACAATAGTCTTTCATTTGCAATATTGCAGTATTCTTCGCTTATCTCACTACCTATGTAATTTCTATTATTGAGCTTAGCCATCTTTGCAGTTGTACCACTACCCATAAAGCAATCATAAACTAAATCACCTTCATTACTCCAACTTATTATATGGTCGTTCGCAAGTTTTTCGGGAAATATTGCAGGATGTTTGCTTCTACCACTTGATGCAATCTCCCAAATATTAGGTCTTGCTTGAAAATCAGAAATAACCATTTCTTTTAACTTTCTTTTATTTCCGTTTTTATCCCTGCCTCCTGTTCCTTTTAACACTTTGCCTGCGTGTTTATTTGGTACATCTTTTATTTCGTTGTAAGTTTTCGGCTTACCTTTACTTAAAATAAACATATACTCAAAATAAGATTTATATCTTTTGTTTCTTGGGTCGTGAGCATAACAAGATTTTTTCTTGTAAATCATTGTATCGTGCAAGTTAAACCCACATTCTTTAAAAAATAATGCTTGCTTAAAGCTTGTTCCCGTTTCACTTCCTTTTATTGTAGCATCACCAACCACCCAAACAACCACACCACAATCTTTTGTAACTCTATAAAGTTCTTTAGCTATACTTTCAAAGTCAAAACTATAACCATTGTAAGTTCTTAAATTGTCATAAGGTGGAGAAGTAACGGTTAAATCAATAAAGTTATCTTCCATTCTTGCCATTGTTTCAAGGCAATTCTCATTGTGTATTTTGTTTATTTCCATTCTATTCTCTTCCCCAATGTTCATAATTCTACCTCTTTCAAAAGTCTTATATCTTCTTCTAGTTCAGCCTTAAGACTTTTCAATCGTTTTAACTCATGTTCTGCATTTAATATTTGCATATCTACTTCAATCAAGCGACCTTGCTTTATTCCTTCTTTGTAATGATCTAATGTCATTATTCTACCTCTTCCTCTTCCTCGTCTAATCCAACGTAGACTATTTCAAAGCCTATTTTTTGCAAAGCCCAAGCTCGCCAATCATCCTCATTATCCCATC